>Ga0160420_100127_pt1 | contig 44235 bp, 55 predicted proteins | sample CelAP2metagpilot_FD_108197 | JGI IMG/M metagenome (GOLD analysis project Ga0160420, IMG submission 108197) | Phycosphere-associated microbial communities from algal ponds in Kailua-Kona, Hawaii, USA - Cellana AP2-5-5 metagenome pilot | ecosystem: Engineered > Artificial ecosystem > Aquaculture >...
GAAAGGGAAAAGGGGGAAAAAGGGTTGTTTTGTGTAAGGGGGGGGAAAAAAAAGGGGGGGGGGGGTGGGGGGGAGGGGGGGGGGGGGGACTTTCTTGACGTGAGGGAGGAAAACGAGGAGGAGGGGCGTGAGTGTAATATCTGCATGCCCCTAATCATGACCTTGTGTATGGCGACCCTAGGTGTAGTGTGATAGGCAGAAAGAGGGAGAGAGAGGGAGAAAGGGGCTAGAGAGGGAGGAAGAAGGAGGGAGGGTGTTTTCCATGCAGGCTGCGTAAGACGGTAGATTGAGAAACATCATTATTGTTCCCGGTAGCCGATAGAGAGTATGGGTGAAGGTAAAGGAGGAAGGGAGAGATGATTCGAACGGCCGTATATAAATGGCTAGCGTTTGCATGGAGGAGGAGAGGGGAGAGGCGCATCTGTATGTATGTATCCATGGCACAAGAGAAAAAGAACCAGCAGTCATAACACTAGGAAAAGAAGAAGCAACTGGAGAAGAGGCGGAAATGGGACATTAAATCACCCAGAAGTGTATGATTATATCGTATACAAATGAAACGAATAGGGCAGGGACTCGACAAAAAAAGCGGCAGCACCATCATTAACAACAAGAACGAGACAAGGTGCACAAGACACACTATACGAACAAAAAGAAAAAGAATAGCGAGAAGAAAGCAAGTAGGATGAGGAAGAAAAAGGGAAGGTTGGGTGGCAGTAAGTGCGAGGCTTGTACACGATAAATCAAAGACGCAAAAGCACCCGGAAATTGATGAGAATAGTCAGACTAGAAGTCAACCCCAGAAGAGGAACTACCCTGTATACCTCTTTCTCTCTTTCACTCGTGTCCAAAACGCAGTCAAAGACTAACGCAGGCAGAAAGACACGAATTTTCCAATGAAAAGCAGAGACAGAGGCCTTGGTCGCTCGGGATAGAACGAATTGTTGATTCTTCCTCTCTTATTTTTGCTTCCCTTCTCTTTTGGGTCCTCTGTATCGTTGTTGTCGTTACCGTTGCTCTTATGTTACAAAAAAACGCTATTCTGCTGGTCTCGCTCTTCCATACTTGCTTCCCTACTCTATAGCCCAATCGCCCTATTACATTTTTCCCTCTGCATATACGAAAAAATCATCTTGGTTTCCCACCCTCTTTTTCAGACTCTGGTGTCTCATGTTGTTGCATTTACTCTTCTTTCTTATCTCCCTCGCTATCTCCTCTTTTCGCTTTGTGTATCGGCTGACATAGAGTGCTCATCTGGAGTTTGTCTCCGCTTTCTCTCCCTCTTCTCACATCCTTTGGGTGGTGAAGATCAAAGCGATGTGTACTGTACGAGGCCCCTCCTCCTCCTCTCCCTCCCTCTCCTGAGTGTATCTCTGATCGACACTCCCTCCCTTCCTTCATCTACCAACACAAATATAGTACATATGCTCCCACCTCCCCCCCCCCCTTACCCCTTCTGCAGACAATCCACGAACTCCCTCACGCACTGAAAAGCCCGAGAGGAACCGGCATCCCAATTCTCATAAAACGTCCCATGCCCCCCCTTCTCCACATGCAGTACCGTGGCCAGCTGACATTCCTCCACCAGCTTCTTGAATTGGAAGGTAAAATGACCCGGGAAGCACATATCGTCGTAGGCATTAATGTACACCACGGGTCGGGCAATCTTGCCGAGGACCAGCGCCGGGTTATGGGTTTGAAAATACTCTTCTCTAGAGGCCTTCCCGTCAAAGATATGCAAGTGCTCATGGAACTCCTGCATGGACCTGCTCCTCTTCAACCGCTGCAAGCCTGGCCCATCCTCTTTCTTCAAGGTCTCCTCGTTCCGCTCCAGGAAGAAGCTCTTGGCATGGGTGGTCACCACTAAATCCGCCAATGGCGTCATGTGCTGCAAGGACAGCTCCATATCATATCCCCCTGAGATCAGAACCCCGCCCTCCAACTCACTCTCTTCCCCTGCATCCCCCAAATACCTGGCCAACAAACTCGAGCCCGCGCTAATCCCCACGCCGTAAAAACAATTATTCGGGAAAAAGTCCCTCATCCGAGACAAAATAAATCGAAAATCGCACTGGTCCCCGACCGTATTGAACCGCGCTCTCGACAAGGGCATGTCGTTTCCCCTCCGGTTGAAGACACATGCTATGTATCCGCACGTCTCTGTCAGAAACGTGCAAAATTCATACAAATCTGCCGCTGTTTGGAAGACACCATGGCAAATGACCACGATGGGCGGAGGCGGGTCATCAGGCGGCATACTGGTAGCAAGAGCCTGGATAGTTGCTCCCATCTCTTCCTCCCTCCCGTCCTCCTTGCACTGCATCAATGCCTCGCGCATCGGCCCCGGGGGTGCCATGTAAAACAAGGAGACAGATTCGCCATCAGGTAGCTGAAGCACCTCACGGGCAAAGCCTCGCAAGTGCTTGTTGCGCCAGCTTCGATACAGGTAGACAATCGCTTGCGCCCATGCCCCACACGCCCAAGAGGGAGGTCGATAGTCCTTCTGGAAGGAAGGGCAACGACGGACAATGTTGCGCATGATGGGGTGCGAACCCACGTAGACCCGGATGGGATACCGAAGGGTGAGTTTGAGGAGGGAGGCGGAGAGGAAAAGAATGGCGAGGCAGAGGCGGGGGATCAGGACTTCTAACGTCCAAGCGGCGGCAATGTCCCCAATGTCACATAGAGGGCTGACGCCCCGGATGGCCATGCCCACAGTCATGGGTTAGGAAGGGGCTGGCTTCTGTATCCGTGGCTGAGGGCAGAGGTGGTACGTAGAACAATACCAGCCCGTGTACGCTTCACCACGCCCCGCTCGAGCTCTGGAGGACAACCCTAGGAACAACAATATCGACGAGACCAGGGATTCCGGTGGGTAAGACGAAACGCGAGACCAGCAAATTGGATAAATGAATGCGTCGAGATGCAAGGCAGCAGGCCGTGAGGGGGCAGGGCACAGAAGGAGGCAGCCTGTGGAAGTATGCTTGGGAAGGGTAAGAGGTGATTAAGAAACAGGATATAAATCACATCATGAAGAAATATCTCGCATGCGCACTTCTATACGCGTGCTCGACAGCATGGCAGAGTGTTGTTAGATCTCGGAACAATGAGATGTGGTGGGAGAAGCGAGCAAATCCGACTCGTGCTTGGAGCCTTTCGAAACCCGAGCAAAAACGGCCACGTACCAACACAACAACACTACACCCACCCGTAGATCAGCATCACACGGAAAGCCGTCAAGAAGGCAAAGCCAGGCATGCACGCGCGTGCCCCATGTCCAAGCTGAAGAGGAATCATCACCCACGTGGCTCACCAGCTGACGCAAATTCCAGACCTCCCCTCCCCTTGAATTCAAGCGCTCAAATCGTACCTGACAAAGCAGGAAAGCAAGCTTCTGATTGTCGTTGGTTTCCTGCTGTTTCTCATGTTTTCTTTTTTCTTCCTTCGCGGTTGAAGTGCATGCCTGGGCAGCACGAAAAAAACCGATATCAATTTAGGCAGCCTCACTCGCTTGCCCTCCCCCCCCTCCTTCCTTCCTACCTTACTTCCCCATGCACTCAAAATAGCAAGACCCTAGGCACACGAAGGCCACCAACTAAGGATGACACAAAAACCACCTGACAAATAGCACATAGAAACACATCCAGTTTTGGGCTTGCACCCGCCCACCAGATGGATGTCTGAAGAGGGTGCAACATGACGCAGACACTCCTCTCTTACATCCATACACGCACGTTCACACGCGCTCTCTTTCCCGCAGATTTTTTCCTTCCCACTTTATGACTAATTGTGGATCGCTATTTTATACTTCAGTGAGCGGGAATAACATTAAACCAGCAAAGATCACCACCAAAAAAGCGTGCGCATGCATCCTTGTACGTGCTTTCCTCCTCCCTTGCCTCCCTCCCTCCTTTCTTCATCTTTCGCCCACCAGGCAACATCCGAAGCCCCTTTCAATAAATCAAACACTATCTTGTTCCACTGCTTTACTTCTTGGCCTTGGGAATGTTGCCCAACGAGCCCTTCCCGGCCGCCACAGGGGCCCTCTTGACCGCCAATAGAGGCGAGGCTTTCTTAGGGGCCGGCGCAGCTTTCTTCACGGCGACAGTCGCGGCTGGGGCAACCTTTTTGGCAGCGGGCGCGGCCTTCTTAACAGCGGGCGCGGCCTTGGCAGCGGGTGTAGCCTTTTTGGCCGCTGGCGCGGCTTTGGGTGCAGCGGCAGCCTTTTTGACGGCGGGCGCGGCCTTCGGGGCTGGAGCCTTGACGCCGGTGGAAGCGCCACTGCGGGCGGGGGCCGAGAGGGGACCCCTGACCACGGGAGCGGAGGCCTTCTTGGGGGGAGCGACGGTCACGACCTGCATAAATTTGTATCAAGTGTTGGGGAGGGTTTTGGGTGCTATCAGAGAGGCGCTTCCTTGTCTTGGTGTTGACTTGAAGCAAAATTTACTTAAGGATGAGCGACGAGAGGAAAATTGCAAAGGATAATGACTCCGTTCAGATATTGACTCTGGAAATGACATGGAGTTTATTAGGACGTACCGGGGCATTAATGGGCTTGGCTGCCTTCACCCTCCCGCTCTTGGCACCGCCACCGACCTTGAACTTCGGGGTCACATCGGCAGAGGAGGAAGAAGAGGAGACAGATCTGATCTTGCGGGGGCCAGCGGACGGGACACTGATGCCGGAGGACAGAATGGTGCCGGCCACAGCAGAGACGGCGGCCACGCCCACAAGGGGGATGCCAGCAAGGACGTCAATCAGAGGGTTACCGCTCACGAGGACAATGCCCGCCTCAGCGGCCAGAGCAGCTGCAGCGACGGCGTAAAAGGTTGTGGGAGGCGTGCGCAGCACAGCGGTGAGGATGGGGAGGAGGGCAGGGGCTTGTTCGATAGCAATAGGGGCCAGGGTCTGGAGAATCAGGTCTTGGTTTTTCTCGGCCAGTTGCAACAACTGGAGCTCCTCTGCCAAGGGAAGCAACTTCTCCAGGTCACTCAACTTCAGGCCCAACTCTTCCAGGCGAGTCAAGAGGCCAGTCTCGGCAGTCAGGGACAGAAGCTTGAGCTCCGAGACGCGCCTGAACAGAGGGTAGCGGGCGCCGCCGACGATCATGCCATCAGGCTTGTAGGACGCCACGAACTTGCGATAGTTGGCCTCGCCCAACATGCTGGTAGGCACGTTTTCGGCCTGGTCCTCTCCCACAGGCAGGTTAAAGTTCTCCATCCTCATGCTGCGACCAGCGGAAGATCGCACCGCTGATCTGCTGATGGGGCCAAATGCGGCTGGGGAGGGCGCCATAAAGGCCTGGGACATGGCCAGAGAACCCAGCGTAAGCACAGCAAAGGTCTTCATTGTGACGGTGGAAACGGGATAGGAGACTGTGATCTATGTGTGGTGGGACCGACAAGGAGAGAAACAAGAATGTGGTCAGCCTGGTGTGGGGGATAGGCGCAGGTTGACTGGCGATTGGCTCGGACAACGTCCAAGCCCGTGTGAAGAGAGGGAAGGATTATGAAAGCCTCTCGTCACCGCCTTATGGTAAACATCCCTGAGTTTCTTAATGTTGCTGTGTAGGTGGGAGGATGAAGAAGATCAAAATGTGGTCAGTTCTGATCCGACTCGTCTCGTCAGTGCTGGCGAGCACAAGGGAGACCGTTGCTTGCTTGGCTCTGGTAGATTCTCAGGTCAACCATGACCATACGCTCCCATTATGTTATTTGCGTCTATCCAGTACACAAGCGCAGTAAACAAACAAATGATACGCCCGCACGGCAGGGGCCACCGCCACTCCCGTCGCTACTCTGACCAGGATCCAATGTTCTCCTCGGACTCGCCTGGCTGCTTGTTGTGGGACGAAGGCGAATGAGGCGTGAGGGAAAATGCGCCACTCCTTGCCGCATCGCCCACTGACATGATTTTTCCATTCGATTCTTAAACATGCAGCCTACTGTTTATCCATCAATTTTTATCATACATCCATCATACACAGGCTCAAAATGTGCAGCCTCCACAGTGCTCGCGCACGGCCTCCTGGCTTGGTTCTCTTTCCCCTCCTAGCCATCGTCCCGACCCTCCTCTTGAACCCTACCCATGCCTGGCGCCTATCAAATTACTTGCGGCAATCGTCGACAGCAGCAGTAGAATCAATGTCAAGTGTTTCTCTATCTGCTCGCTTTGCGTCCATTCCTCCTAGCAAGCTCACACCCTGCCCCTCTTCCTCCTCCTCCTCCTCCTCCTCCTCCCTCTTTCTCTCCTCTTTATTTTCATCTCGTCCTCCTTTTCCCTCTTCAGTCTCCTATTCCCCATTTAATACTGCTTCTACAACTGCTCGTCAACTCCTCTGCACCCTTTTCCCCATACTCCTCCTCCCCTTGTCTTCTGCCCAAGCCTTTCCGGGCCTCGAAGACTGCACCAGCGAGTCCAACCCTTCCTTCACCATCGTCACATGTGCCCGCTCCGGTATCGATCCAGTCACCTCACGCCCCCAAAAATGTCTATCGGCCGAAAACTGTATCAGCAGCAGCAGTGTCCAATCTGCGAGCAAGTACATGTCTCCCTGGGTGTACGGAGGTGCTGCTGCTGACACCCCGTCAGCATGGCTCTCCCTCGTTCGTGCCGTCGAAGCCCAAGAGGGGGTGAAGCTCGTGGAGGTTGACAACGGGAGCAAGCAATACTACCTGAGAGCAGAGGTGGGGAGTAAAGTGCCCCCGGGCGGGATTGACGATATCGAATTCTTGATGTCGCCGAAGGATGGCTTGGTGTTCTTTCGGTCAGCGTCGCGGCAGATGGCGTTTTTGTACCCGTTGACCCAACCCGTAGGGGACGGAGGTTCGATAAAAAAAAGGATAGAAGCAATCCAGAAGGTGGTGGGGTGGTCAACGGTGGAGGATTACTACGCGTTTGACTAGGTAGGGGAGGGAGGGAGGGAGGGAGGGAGGGCGGGCGGGGGCGAGGGTGCCCTGTGGCGTGAGAGAAACGGCTGTGGACGGTGGAGGGCACTAGTGGTGCTTCCTAGAACATGCACATGACTAGGTCGCGGAGGAAGAGAGTGTACAGGAGAAAAATGCTACTGGGCGTAAAGTCCGTACCATGAGGCACCGAGGGGTGTTTTTCAAGAATTAACCAACCATAACGAACAGGGGTACAAAACATCATCCCCCCCTCCTTCCGCGCAAAGACCTTTCTTCTCGTATCGAAAGTGCTTTCTTCTTTTGTTCGTTCTTCTTCGCCGCCATTCTAAAACACCCTTCCTCCCTTCCTCCCCCCACCAATCCCGCCCTCTACTCGTCGTCCCTCCCCTCCGGCGGCGTCAGCGGGTCCACATCCGGCGCTTGTGCCGTTATCTCCTTCGGATAGGTGATTCCCTCCTCGGGGACAAATGTAGGAATAGGTGGAGGGGCAGGGAAACGCGCACCCTTCACGGCATCGGTGACACGGACGAAAGCCCCCTTGTTGCCGGGAATGTGGCCTTTAATGTAGAGGAGGTTGCGTTCCGTGTCAATCTTGTACAGCCAGAGGTTCTGGACCGTCACTCGTTTCCCCCCCATCCGGCCCGGCATCTTCTTGCCCTTAAACACGCGCCCAGGGGAAGTGTTTTGTCCCGTGGACCCCAGAGAACGATGCGAGACAGAGACGCCGTGGGAGGCACCTTGGCCTTTGAAACCCCATCGTTTCATCACACCTTGAAACCCCTTCCCCTTGCTCGTGCCCGCCACGTCCACCAGTTGCCCCGGAACAAAGTGCTGCGCCAGCACGGGCGTGCCTGGTAAGAGCAGTGCATCGGGCGTCACCCTAAACTCCCACAATTTTCGCTTGGGTGGTGCAGTCCCATCCCCATCAATCCACCGGTCGAGGTGTCCTCTTTCGGGCTGAGAGACGTTTTTTGATTTCTTTTCGCCTGCACCCAGTTGGACTGCAGTATACCCGTCTGTCGCGTCCTTCTTGATCTGCAACGCTTGCACTGAATCGAGCGCAAGGATTGTACATGGGTACCGTTGCCCCCACTGGTCGTATACACCCATCATGCCGACCTTCAAGGCGATGGCGCCCGTGCGGCGGGTGGGGGGAGGGGTGGCATTAGTGCTGCTGCTGGACGTGCCTGGCGCCTTGCCCACCCGGGGTTCAAAGCTCATGCTGTCCATGAGGCGGGTGGCGGTGGAGAGGGAGGCGGCCGACGACGCTTGGGAGGAGGGGGGTGGTGGTAGCCGACGGAGGAGGGGCGAGTAGGGGGATGAGGAGGAGTAGGAAGAGGAAGAGGAGGAGGGGAAATGGGAGGAGGCAAGGAAGGTTTTTCTGGTAGTGGCGGCCGTGCTGCCGCCATTGCACACCAGGAGACGCCGCATACTTGACCACGGCTCCGCGCTGCCGATTATGTAGAGAGTACAGGATGGATAAGTTGCTCGAGGCAGAACGCGTAAAACAAGCAAAGGCCAGGTCTGAACGAGGGTCATGATGCAGCAGCCGTGAACAAGGGGGTGCCCGGATGATTGATTGGAAACCCGTGGAAACCTCCCACGCTCGGATGACACCTAACTCTTTCCAATACCACACCGGCACGCAGGGTTTAAAGAGCCAACACCAGCAGGATGACTACACCAGTCTCCTTCTTGAACATCTGCCTTTACCAGGGCATCCTCCTGGTTTGGCTGTGCTAGAGCCTCTGGAAGCTGCTGGCTGCTTGCCTGCTGCCTCCTAACTTTTTTGAAGCATGAAGATCAAGAACAACAGGGCAGAGACCTTTTCCCAGTAGCGACCCTCGCCACCAATTATGAAAGTACACACCCACGGCGCGTGTACACACATAAAATTTTATCGCTTTACCTCTTGTACGATCACGAGGCAGCGTTGCTGGTGCGCGCACCAAAGGCCTGCTGCTGTCTCACAACATTGGTTCACGCGCTTTCCAGCTGCTTCAACTTCGGCATGCACACTCAGCTACTTCTCCCGACATCACTTACACGACACAGGTGCGCAGGAGGTGGTGGGCCAAGAAGCAGCAGTAGAAAGTATCATTAGCAGCACCGGCAGCGACAGCACATCAGCTCTGCGCGAAGTCAAGCACAAGCAAGAAAGGATCCGCACAGTTCCTTCCTCAATTTTATGGCGTCTGCAGCACCCACCATCAAAGTGGTGGTCACAGGAGGCGGAGGCTTCTTGGGACGATATCTATGCCAGACACTGCTACGACGGAAGCGATTGAACGGCCGAGCCCTGGAGAGTATTGCCATTCTTGACGATATTTTTGGAGATACCCACATTCCCTGCGACACCAAAGTCCAGGTGTTCCCCAACGGGCCTACCAACGGTGCCTCCTCCAACATTCGCTTGGAGAGCTACCGAGGAGACATTACCGATCGGAAGCTCGTACAGGAGGTGTTGAACCCGGGACCAGGCTCTGGTGGGGTGGTGGTATTTCACCTGGCCTCGATCATGAGCGGACAGGGAGAGACGCAGTTTGACAAGTGCTTAAGCGTGAACCTCGGTACGTCCGCTTCCATACTTATTTTGGGGGATGATATGGTTTTAATGCATATTACCGTGCGGTCACGACGTAAACTCATCTTTTCTTCCTTCCTCCCTCCTTCCTTTCCCCCTCCTCCCTTTCCTCCCGCCCTCGACACCAGACGGCACCCGCAACATCCTCGAAGAAGCCCGAGCCCTCCACGCCCAGGGTCAAGCTGGGGGACAACCCGTGCGTTTTGTCTTCCCCTCTTCCATTGCTGCCTTCGGCCCCGCCAGTGAAGTAAACGACGAGACCAAGAGAGTGCCTCAGAGCACGTACGGGACAACGAAAGTAATGGGGGAGCTTTTGATTAATGATTTTACACGCAAGGGGTGGATCGATGGAAGGACGGGGAGGTTGCCTACAGTGATTGTGAGGCCGGGTAATGTGAATGGTGCAGCGACCGGGTGTTTCTCGGCCGTGGTCCGAGAGGTGCTGATGGGACATGACTATGTCATTCCTATCGACCCGCGCCAGTCACATCCAGTGATTTCTGCGAGACGGACGATAAAGTGTTTGTTGGCTTTGGCTGAGGTTGAAAGTGAGAAGTTGGGATTTGACCGAAGTGTTAACTTGCCGGCGTTGCAGACAACGATGGATGAGCTCTTGTTTCACACTCGGCAGATTGCGCAGGGGAGGGGTATTCCAATAGGGGAGGTGGTTGTCAAGGTGGATCCATTGGTGAGCAGCATTGTCGGAGGCATGCCACAGATCATGCATAGCCACCGGGCGAAGGCGCTAGGTTTTCCGAGAGATGGGAGTGTGGAGGCGGTGATTGAAGAATATGTGGACGAATTTTTGGATGATGAGATGAAGGATGATTATCCACTTTTTTCTGTGTAGACCGGGATGGGTAGGGAGCGAAGAAGAGTGAGAGGGAGGATGACTGTAATAATTTGGAATCTTTGGAAGATAAGAGTGTTTCTGCTTTTGTTCCAAGGAAGAGGGATGAAGGACATGGGCGTATTGTGAAGAAATGGAGAAGAGAAAGGAAGGGGGGAACGCACGTGTCTTTGTACAGGCCAGCGGAGATTGAATGTTATCGAAACTTGCGGAAGACGAACGAATAGGAAATGCACCACCCGTAGTATTATTTTCAACGAATAAGAGTTTTAAACCGATAATAATCAAGATAGAGAGATGTTTAGAGGAAGTCCAAGAGCGTCAGAGTGGGGGAGGAGAAAAATGGAGAGAAGTGGGTGCACCAAAAAGAGCCAGTAACGACGAGTAACCATAAAGACCAGGAGAAATTACGGGGAAAAGAATAACGCAACATACATAACAGTAAATCGGGACTGATGCGATCATTGCTTTTGGCCCTGTGGCGACGAAAAAGGGCGAACAACTGCTCCTTGACAATCTCGAGCGACAGCTGTTTTCTGGAGGGTCGACGTCAAAGATTGTCATGAGTCTTGTGCCTTTCGATAGGGCGACCTCCAATTCGATTTTCACAATCGATATGGTCATGTGCATATGTGTGCCTAAGTCCAAAATGCGGACACCTGGTCGTCGCAATTGCGACTTGGCTAGGGAGCAGACTCTCACTCTCAGTTAACGGCCGGACGTGTGCCGCCAGCACACGCCGTATAAATGTGGGCCGGAGGCACGAGCAGGCTTGTGAAGAAATTCGTGTCCTTTGTCTTTTGCCTTTTGTTCGTTTCTTTTATCATGTGTGTGTGTGCTTTCCTTTGTAAGCCTTCGCATGCCGTGATGTGCACGCCATGACCTCCTGCCACATTCTGTAGGCCCCTGCCTCTAGCCTCCGCTGCTTTCCTTCGGCAGCTCAAAAGCGTGGAAACCCCGGGCAGGTCGATATCGTGTGCGCCCTACGTCCCCAGGCTTTCAAGGGAACTACTAAATACTCACTGTAGCACATTGTTACGAAATGCAACAGGCCACCTTGCGTCCTCGTTGACACCGCAACCAACACACCGAACCCCGCTGAAGGCAGAGGGTCAAGGAACGTGTCAACTAGTTTTCCGCCGTGCCACACGTCCTCACTTCACATTTTTCTATACACGCCACGCACCAAATAAAGACAGATATTGCTGCTGTCATCGTATACCAATCACCTACCATAACTATGCCTATCACTACTGCCTGCCTGTCTCGTCGCCTGTTCAGGGCTGCCACGGCAACTGCCGTATGCTGCTTGCTTCTGGCACCTACGGCCGTCGGGTATGTCACACTGCGCCCTCCCTGTGCATCCAGCATGACCCGCGCGTCCCTTTCGTCTTCCCCTCCCTCGTCCACGGCCACCTCCTCCTCCCGCTCCTCGAGCAACGTTGTCCATACTGACACGGGCCTTCTCATTAAGAATTACCGCCCCTTGCCTCCTTCCGACGACGACCCACTCGACGTGCGCTGTGCCCTGCTGCACATCTCCGCCCGGAAGGCCCTTAAATCTGGCAAGATGGAAATCGCAAGAAGGTTTTACGAGCTCTTTCTCTTTCAATGGAAGGGGTATCGGACCGAGAATGCGATTGCACACACCTACTTCCTGTGGGCCTTGCTCGAGCAACGCGCTAAGGATTACACCAAGGCCCGCCGGCTCTTTCAGGAAGCCACTGAGCGGTACCCTACCCATGCTCGTCTTCTTCAGGCTTGGGCATTGATGGAATCCAAGTGTGGCAAGTTAGAAGAAGCGCAACGACTGATCAAGGAAGCGGTGGAGAATGACAAGAGCTTGGAGCCCGTATTGAAATGGAAAATGTGGGGATTGCCCCCCGCAACGGCCGCGGCCGCGGCTGCCATTGTAACTGCTGGAACAGCAGCGCCTGGGGCAGTAGGTATTGTCTGAAAGGATGGGAGGGGTAGAAGGAGGGTTGAGGGTGTGGTTTTAGGGACTTAAGATGAGGGGACTGTGGGTAGATGTCGGTACACGCCGTGTACATGCTTCCTTTTTGGCTAGATACCTGTATATATGAACATAAGGATGAAAAATGGTGAGAGAGGAGTATGCAGCACCGAGCAAAAATAGGAATTTTAAGGGGATGGCAGAAACACACAAGAGAGGACAGTTGAGAGAGTTTGAATAACGGTTTCGATTGAACGCAGGCACCAATGCCTTTCGCACGCGGTGGTTCAGAACAAGAAAGAGAAAAGAGCAAGGCGGTGGCAGAAGTTGAATTGACCAATGGTGCGACATCCCATCCACCACTTGCACGTGTAGATGTGTGCGTGCGCATCTTCTGTACCAGGCGATTTTATACATGTCGACCACCACCAACATTTCTTCCAGCCCCACGTCCCACGCACGTACGTATCGAACGTACCGGTTTTCGAATTCGTTTTAGGAAGTGGGAGATTCGGTCCCATCGCGTTCGCATTTGATTATACTATCGACGTGACAACAATAACATCTTCAATGTTATGAACGTAGTCAGGCGGCGGGGAGCTAGGCTACACTACAATTTAGTCTGGGGACGGGTGAGTTCAGACCACCACCGATTGCCTTGGTGAGAATGGAGAAGAGTGTGCAACAGAGCAAGAGGACCATTTGATAGAAATAGGTATTAGAAGACGTGTAAAAGTGCAATTAAAAGTATTTTTTGATTCGCGTTTTGATTGGTGTCGTCGCGATTTGTTTATGCTTTCCTTGCGTGTTAAGGTGGTAGACAATGCCTGCCTTCTCCCGACAGGAAAAAGAAGAAGACAATGAAGAGTGGCTTGCAAGAGCAATATATATAGCTCTCACAGCACCAGAGTATGTATCTGTCATGCGGGGGACAAATCATTCTTTCCTTTCTACATTCATTATTGAGGTAGCTCGAAATTTACACACCAAGAATTACCTTGATTGGTTGTTTCTGATTACATGGAAGACACAATATCCACACACTCCTAAATCTCTTTTTCGCCCCTCAAAATTTTCAATTTATATGTTGCTGAACCTCTGTTTTTCTATTCTTTCCCACCACTATAATTTTCTCTTTTTCTCGGACTTCAATTTATATTCTCCCGAGTCTCCTTTCTATCCGTTCATTCTACCTCTCCTTTCTATCCGTTCATTCTACCTCTCCTTTCTATCCGTCCATCCTGATTCTCTGTCAGGAAGTTTGACTTCTTGACTCAAAGGTGTCTATGACCTTCGCTTCCTTCCTCCATGTCTCGCCTTCCGATCTACTCTCATCCCGCGCTCCATCCAAACGTTCCGTATACTTGACTGATCCACCCCTATCTCCTTCCCTCCTTCCCTCCCTACGAGTGATTATGGAGAAAGAGGAGTAACAAGAGCCTACCCCTCTTTCCTTCCCACCCTCACAGCCCGGTCCACCCAAATACTCTGCGTTACAGGCATGTATCGGGCAAAGAAGGGGCGACTCATCTTCCTCTCACAATATTTCCTCATCTTCTCCTTCGCGTCTAACAGACTCTCCGCTACGAAATACACAGGCTGATAAGTCGTGATTGGATATGCCTGTACTGCAGCCACCTCCGGGTCCCATGGCAAGAATACCGGTCCTCCCTCCCTTCCTCCCTCTCCCCCTTTGCCGCCTCCGCACGCATACTCCAATTCACCAAAGGAGGACAGCAAGCCAGCGCCGTAGGCCTTGATGGTGCTGCTGCCGCTATTTGCGCTTTCCTCCTTCCCTCCCTCTTCCTGTTGCTGTCGTTGATGTTTACAAAGACCAAATTCCACGGAGTGCCAATAGCAGGAGGCAAGTTTCTTTACTTCTTCGTCCGAGGCACCGAGGGAGGCGAGACCGATTTCTAAGGGAGTGAGGGAAAGAGAGAGGGAGGGAGGGTGGTAGATGAAAGGACCGTAGGAGGGGAAATGATGCAATTGGATTAATAAGACAAGCGTCTGCATTCGCTTCATGCGCAGCGCAGAGCGAGTCAATCTTACCCTCCCTCCTTCCCTCCCTCCCTCCCTCCCTCCCTCCCTTCCTCCCTCTCAACCCATCCTCACCATTCGAAAAGTCCGCGAAATCAGGATCCGCAAATAGCGGGGCATGACCCAGGAGCTCGTGGCATATATCAGGTTCGGGAGTGTAGAGCGGGCGGGAATGGTGCCTTTTGGTATGCGTGTTTGTGGGATTGTCAGAGGAGGGGAATAGGTGAGGGAGTGACGGTCTCCGATGAGCGTAAGAGCTGGCACTGCAGTAAGCGACAAACCGGTGCCAACAAAGGGAAGGGGTTAAGGCCACGTGGATAGGAGGCGGAATCAATATTTTCTCCTCATTCACCTGATATACTGCGTACAAAAGAAGACGCGAAAGGCCAGTCCATTCAAGAAGTCCCTCGAGCTCAACAATCCCGCCACGGGCCTCAAGCGAAACCCCGTCCTCCTCGACAAGAATGTGGTGATGTCCGCCTGTTGTGGGATGCTCTGCGGCCCATATCCACACTCCTGTTTCATCAACCCCAATATATCCAGGTATTCTCTACAGGCATGCCGCTGCAGCAACTCCTCCTGTCTTCTCCACACCGCTCCCCAGGTCTCCACCTCCTCCATCGTATATTCAATCCGTGGAATAATCTCCCCATGCACATACTTCCTCGCCACCTCCGCCAGCTCACCCCGTCGGGCACGATAAACAGGGTCAGAGAATCCCGGGTGCTCACTCGTCAAGTCCACCCCTGCGTCTAACACCCGATTGGCAATGGCGTCCAGCTGCGAGGCCTGCCGGGGAAACCAAGGCACGTCCGTCTTATCCAACACCAGTAGACTATGAGTGTGTTGTCCCAATTCATTCAATAGAGCGTCGACGTGCGCTTCGCCTCGAGAGCCATCAAAATCGAGATACATGACAAAGGTGAATTTTCCGTCCAATTGCTTCTTTGTCGGACGGCTCTCTAAACGTGTGATATTCACATTATGGGCAGCAAAGTAGGACAGCATTTCCGCCAAGGCCCCCGGACAGTCTTCCACTTCCATCAGAACTGAGGTTTTGTCAAAAAAAGCGTCAGTCCCTCCTTCTTCGGCGGCACTCTGCACATATTCCGCGGCTTCGGGATGGTGCTGGTGGTGGTTGGGGTGGTCGGTGGTGCTGCTACTGCTGATTGTGGCGGAAGAAGAAAAGGGGCGACCAAATTCAAGAATGGAGCGGTGCAAAGGACTGTGGTGCAGGAGAAGCGAGGATAAGGATGGGGTGCACGAGAAAGAGGAGGAAGAGGAGGAGGACGTCAGCGGGAGGAGCCGGGAAGAAGCAACAGTAGAAGCAGCCGCAGCCGCAGTGGCAGTGACGCGACGCATTGATGCGGCCGCTGACAACACCAGACCCGAGGAGTGTCGAGGAATTAGCATGTTTACAAGAGTCGATGGGGTTATAAGTCTGTGTCTGTGTCTGTGTCTGGGAGCGTGGAAAATTGAGCATGTCATGCCTTGAAAGAACAGGAAACGAAGAGGCAAGGGAAGCGAAGGCCCCAAAAAATTGCCGCCAGCGTCTGGGACCTGGCAGAAATACCAAGCGACGTCCTCGAGAAGCCTCTAGGCTGTTGTGGACTGTCCTCAAATAGGATCGAGAGGGTGTCAAAGCCTTCTAGAGTGAAGGCAACGCACCGAACATCGCCAATCAGCGGAGAGAGCCTCTTTTCTTCAAGCCCAACTCTGACACCCATACCCACGCCCCATAAAGTACAGGAAATTCTGCGTGCACCACCAAAGGAAACGAGCAAGTATATACTCAAGTGAAAGCTTGATCATGAATTGCTGGCCTTGTCCCGCAAGGCGTCTCCTATATCGCGACATGACCTCCTCCTTTCTCTGCAGAACGCCGCCTTTTTTGAGGGACCGCACTCCCGATCCCCTTGTCATTATCACAAGCCGCCATCAGAGCACCTCAAACTCTTCATCGCCGATTAAAATGGGTTTTATTGGTTTGGGACAAATGGGGTCGCGCATGGCGAGCAATTTGCTTTCCAAGACTGACCTCCCAGTCGTCATCTATGACACAAACCCGAAGGGCATGGCTATTCTCCAAGGAAAAGGCGCCCGCCTTGCCAGCTCCGTCGAGGAAATCGCGCAGACAACTCAAATTATCATGACTATGCTCCCGGCCACGCAGCACGTGGAAGCCGTGGTGGGACAGGTACTCATCCCACACGCCAAGGCAGGGACACTCCTAATTGATGGTAGCACCATTGACCCCACGGCAAGCAAGGCCTTAGCCGCTCAAGCCCTTACTCGAGGCCTCGAAATGGTTGATGCCCCCGTGAGTGGTGGTATAGGGGGAGCAGAGGCCGGGACGCTGACTTTCATGGTGGGAGGAGAGGCGAAGAGCGTCGAGAAAGCCGAGGCGTTTATATTGAAGCACATGGGCAAGAAGGTCGTCCATTGCGGCGGGCCTGGCACGGGGGCCGTTGCCAAAATATGCAACAACTTAGTGCTGGGAGTGAATATGATTGGCGTCGCGGAAGCTATGCGTCTGGGCGTGGCCTTGGGGATGGACCCCCTGATCTTAAACGGGGTGCGTTACTCAATCCCTCTCCCTGAATTCCTCCTCCCCTCCCTGCCGTGTCCTCTGCCAGACCCATTACCCACCCATACATAAATTCACCCCGGCCAACTCTCCCTTGTTCCCTCCCTCTCTCAGGTCCTCAACTCCTCCAGCGGCCGCTCCTGGGTCACGGAACTTTACAACCCCTGCCCGGGCGTTATTCCGTCCGCCCCTTCCTCAAATGACTACCAAGGGGGATTCACCTCTAGGTTGATGCAGAAAGATTTAGGAATTGCGGGGGATGTAGCAAACAAAGTGGGAGGGGTCCCCTTGCCCTTGGGAGCGGTGGCGCAGCAGGTATATGCGCTGATGCAGGTCGCTGGGTGGGGCGGGAAGGACTTTTCAAGCGTGTATAAGTTTCTGGAGGGGGCTTCAATTGAAGGGAAAAGGAAGGGGTAGGTGGGAAGAGTAGGGGAGAAAGGATATTAGTAGGTAGCAGAGTAATGGAAGAAGAACAAAGAGTGGCTCTCGCGAATAAAGGGAGGGAGGGAGTAGGAGAGCGGCAACGGTGGAGCTTCTGTGTAATAGTCAGACTAGAGTTAAATACCAATCTGTGAGTGCAAAATGAACACATGTCAAGCCAGTAGGGCAGCAGCAGGGAAACAAATGTGGACCCGTTCCTTTATGCCAGGGAATGACGATAGAAGAAAGCAGATTTTCAACAAAGGGAAGTGTATTTGCATCCTTCTCGTCTCACTTCTTTTTTCCTGTGTCCTCATTATTATTATTCTTTTTCTTCTCTTTGGGAGGGAGTTGGACTGGACAAATAAAGATACAATAACAACAACCTTCAAGCGTCATGTTACGCGTTGTGGAAGAAGTAGGCGAAGGGGCCGAAATGCCCTCTACCCCCCTTAATCCTTGATCTACGCAGACTGCATATTCCTCCACTTTTTATCTCTTTCTCTTGGACGAGCGTTTTTTCTTTGCCTCTCGGTGCTGTCCTCTCTCCAGCCATGTCTTGATGATATTCATTATTAACGATGCTGGATTTGTTAGACATATTTGGCCATTGATTGATGCTCGCTCTCTTTCTCCTCTTACTCTCTCCCTTTGCCGCTGCTGCTGTTGCTACTGCTGCTGCCGCCGCCGCTACATAGAGTATAGAAACATGAGCACATCTCTCGCAAAGACTGTTTTCTACATCAGAGCTCTGCACATACAAGGTCGAAAGCTTCTTTCTCAATTGTCATCAAACACTGGCGGTCCTGCCTTCTCCCTGTCTTTGTTGCCTGCAAGGGTTTCCTTTGCACACACATTCACATTACACACACAGACAAACAAAGGGGGAGGGAAGCATAATTTGATCGACCCTCACCACTCGTAAACGGAAATGACAAATATATCTCTATGTATACCCTTCGCTCTTCTCTCCGTCCTCCTTACTTGCTTGTTCTCTTAAGCTTCCGCTCTTTCCATTCACAAATCAATTTGTAATGTTCTAATGTGTATGATTATCTAATCCCTGATGGCTCTTCATTTACTCTCTTTGTTTCTCAGGGCCACATCACCGCTCTAATCAACATCCGCTGTCCTTCCCTCCTTTCATCATGTCTTGACGCAAACTTTGTACACACCTCTTCTCTTTCTCCTTTCTCCCTGCTCTGTCAAACAGCGTGCTTTTCGACTCCATCATTGTCATCGTTTGAACTTTTCCTGGAAATGGGTCTATGTTTCACTCTCTCTTTCCCTCCCTCCATACCTCCCTCCCTTCCTCTCTGCCCCCACATCCGTCACCAGGCAGCTGCAACAGAGTAGTCACAAACCAAATCAATATTTTCACAAGCATGTAGGCCACTTTTCCCACTTATTACATTACCACGCGACTACCGCAGTAACAGCATAACCAGCCGCAGATACAATTGCGAACAAACGCACGGACACAGCACCGAAATCAATTCTACAATGAGTTAAAACAGAGGTAAAATAAACAATATTACAAAATCGTCTTCCCTAAATCTCCTCCTTTCCCACCTTGCCTGGAGCAACCAACGGCCGACGCGTCAACACGAAAACTGATCCGCGATTTCCCCGACAAATCCTTATATGCTCATCCACAAATGTTGTGTCCAACCAACCACTTATCCCAAATACGTCCATATGAGGGAACATCACCTGAAAACCCCCGACATCCACCTTCGCCGACGTAAACTGTACATCCTGTCTATGCCCTTTTCCTGCCCCACCTCTCTCCTTCCCCTCCCTCCCTCCCTTTCCTATTCCCGGTGTGGACAACACGCCGTTCAATTCCACCTTCGTCGTGATACCCAGCAGCCCTTGGTAAACCGCCGTATTGCTCAATAAATTGTTAGCCGTGTCGATCGTTTGCGTGCTTTCGTCCGTATCCGCCCACAATGGCCGGCCTTTACTCGGGGTAAAGTCAAGCAAATATCTCTCTCCACCCGCTGAGCGCAGGCGTTCCTGCAACCGTGCAGATCCCTCTTCGGAATATAATAAGACATCTTCAGCCTCACGCGGAGAGCGAGGAGCAGCAGCAGCAGTTGTAGCAGTAGAAACAGGGACAGGGGTAGGAGATGGAGGAGAAGGAAAGTGATGAGACGAATAAGGAGGAGAGGTAGATCCATCTTCCTCTACCTGCTGCTGCTGCTGCTGCTGCTTGCGCTGCTGCCGGGAGGCTGCCTGTTGCTGCGCGGGGGTCATAAGGCGTCGAGCACTAGCAGCAGCTGCAGCCGTGGCATCCGGCACCGGCCGCAACACCCTCTTCCTGCCCTTCTGCCATTGCTGCCTCCCCATTTCCTCCTCCTCTGAGGCGGGAGGAAGGGCAGACAGGTCACCCGGATTCGCATAGACCAGATGCCAGGTCCCATTTACAGCACTGTCCTCAATCACGACCTCGCCCATGTTCCCTTCCTCCCTCTCAAACTGGCGTGCAAAGCCCTTCTCCAACCCCTTGACAATCGACAAAATCGTTGCATGCTGACCCCGGGTGGCCCTCCTCCCCCTCTCCGTCCGTTCTATCAACCTTAACAACTCCATCTCCAATGCCCGCCTTTCCGCCATACCCTCCCTCGCCCTGCTCGCCTCCATAAACTCCTTCATCGTCTTCCTAAAAATCTTCAAGGGCTTATCATATCTACTCAGGACATAACCCTCCTGGTGCTCCTGGTACAACGACTCCAATATATCCTTATCCTCATTCAGGGTCAAGCGCATGACAGACTGGAAAAACTGATCCAGGCCTTTATTCACAATTGACTCGTCCCTTGGGTGAACATACATGAAATTTCGATACAGCTTGTAGTGGACTACCGTCAACCCGTCCTCAACAGGCACAGCCACCACGTAGATCGTCTTGACGTCCTGGCCGAACTTGACGCGCGTCACGGTGGTGTAGGGCAAGTGGAACTCATTCTCCACCACCACCTCCTGAATTTTCCCCACCACTTTACTGATGCTCGTTGGCCCTGCCCGGTATTTGAAGGTCGTCCTCGCGTATGGCAGCAATTGGGACGCCTCGTCGTCAAAAAAGTATTCATAGTTCTCCTCAAACGGCAGCGGTTCCTGCATGTTACCAAACGAGTGTACGTAAGAAATGTGAAGCATATCAAGCAAGTTCTCAACCACCAAATTCGCGCTCGCCTTGATCTCACACACGCCTTCCACCACCCGAAACGACGGATCCTCTGCTTCGGGTATGAGGAAAGGCTTCACGTGCTGCTCGATCGCCCCTGCCCTCATGGCATCGGGGAAGATATACACCAACCCCCCCTGCTCGTAGGTCTTATACCATACGGTCCTCGCCGTCCGTTTATTCTTCGCCAGCATACCCTCGTCTACCCCGGGGATATATCTCAACTTCCCCTCCCCGTCAAATTTATACGCGTGGTAAGGGCATACTACAAGGTCACCATCCAACCACCCATCCGACAAGGCAGCAGCCCGGTGCAGGCAGATGTCACTGATGGCCTTCACTTCCCCACTCGAGGTCCGGAACAAGCAGATGGGTTTCTCGTCCACCCACACCTTTTTCAGCTCCTTCTTCTTCAGATCTGCGGAATGACAGACAGCCAGCCAGGTGTTTGGCACTTTGCTCGAAATCCTTGCAATATTTTCATTCACAGGATCGGGGACCTTGCCTAGCGCAGCGTCTGTCGCCGAGAGGGAGGGAGGACGCCGGGAGGTGGTGGAAGGAGGGGTAGAAGTAAAGGTAGGCAAGGCACTATCGCACGGATTTGCGAGGGTAGCAGCGGCAAGCTCCGCGGGGGTGCGGGGCTCGAGGAAGGAGATTGTGGTGGTAGAAGGGCTGCCAGGCGTGATGGTGGCGCTGCGTCCACGGCCACCGGCCCCACCCTTGGTCTTGGCGAGAGCAGCAGCGGAAACAGTAGCAGCAGCGGCGTCCTGTCCGATGAAGCTCGCCATAGTACCAAATAGGGATTGGAACTTGCTGCTTATTTCGTCGCTGAGGGAAGATAGGTTACTGGTACGGCTGCTGCTGCCTTTACCCGTGGCCGTTTTGCTGCCGTGGGTCAGAGCAGCCTTGGCTTCATCCTCGTCTTCATCGTCGTTATTGTTTTTATTTTCGTTGCCTTGATAGTGCTCCTGGAAAGGGCTGATTGCTTGTAGCGAGGAGGAGGAGGAAGAAGGGATGTCTCTTCTTCTCATGGTGATAGCAGGAAGAGGGATGCGCTGGTGTTGATGACGATGGCGCGACGTGATTGTTGACGAGATGGTGAGGGAGGGCATCAGGAAGGCCTGCACGGTTCTGCTGCCGCTACTGCAGCTCAAAGCAGAGGAGGCGCACAGGGCAGTGGCGGCAACCGCACTGGCGGCGGCAACGACGAGGAAGGATGAGGATGAGGAAGAAGACGGGGAAAAGGGCATTTTGCGCTTGGCTCTGCTTGATTGGTGTATGCACGACGAGGGTGGCACACCTTGGAGGCCCGGCATGGTATGATGTGTCGAAGAATAGAAGGATGGAATGAGGGCGAAGAGCAGCAAAGGTGATGAGAAGAAGTGGCAGCGACCGCTGAAGGAGTACGGAACTGCGTAGGTTTTATGTGCTATATGCTGTGTATTATGGTAAAGGAATTTAGGCCTGAGAGGCATGCGTAGTATGGGGCACAAGTGACAAGCTGGGGTTTCGTGTCACGTGAATGGGGGTAGGTGTGTGGGCCGTCGGCGGCCGGCGGGGGAATGACAAAGCATCACGAGGAGGTGAATGTCGTCCAGGCCTAAACATGGCAGGAGGCGACAGCCATGCTTCCTGCGTGTTCACATGCCACACACACGTCTCACTGTCGTCTGTGGCCCTGGGTCTGCATGAGACACGCAATCGAAATTTGCAGCTCTTCGCTGGTTTCTTTCCTTCTGAGTCTGGCCATGCCTTGTCAACAACAAGAGTCATAACGAGAGGGATGGAACACTCCCGCGAAAAATAAAAATCACAGTACCCTGGCAATGCAATGCTCATGAAGTCTTGTGAAGGTATTTGTACCGTCGAGTCCAGGTTTTGCGATAATGCATGCACGCGTCAGTGGCTTCTCGCCTGAAAGTTATGGCATGGCGGGAGAAGGAAGGCGCCCCCTTCTTGACACCCACGTAAGCGTGCAGAGAGAGCCCTCGCCGAAATCGATGAAACTTGCTAACGTTTTCCTATTCCACCACACACACACAGGGTCAAGAAAGCTAGGCAGGTAGAAAGTGGGTGGCGGCACCGGCCATGCCAACCTCAATGAGCAAAAAATAGGCCCCATCTGCCAGGGCCTGAAGTCGAGACGTCACCAAGTCAGGAGAGACCAGCCTCGAGAGCCTCAAGCACAGCTGTCCTTCGTCGAGAGCGAAGACAAGAATGGTACGTCACCGGTAAGCCAAAACAAGAAATGCAATGGATGGGCCAAGTCAAGCACATTGGAAGGAAGTAGCTAGTACAATTGTTGCTCATGTATGACCTTTTCTTTTTGCTTTTCTGTTTTCATGCGTAATAACTGTTCTCTATTTGATCTATCTCTCCTGAAGGAAGTCGTCCGCCTGCTGTCGTTCTTCTAATTTATTTAATTGCTTTTATTATCTGTTTGAATAAATCTGTCCTCGCTATTTTGCTTTGTACCACTGTGTATTCACCTATACATAGGCGATCGACCTACTGATTATATTCTCTGGAACGAAGATTTTGATTCAGGTATACCCCACCTACCCCTCATTTCACTCACCACGCCCTTGACACCCTCAAAAACAAGTGCCCATGATACTGCTTGTAGACATAATTACACTTCATCAGCTCCCTCACCTCCGCGTCTGAAGCCCGAGCCATGAGAGGAAAGTCACCTACCTCCACCTCCTTATAGTTAGAGGGCTTCAACCACCGCAGATGATTCATGTTATGCCCGTCATAAGCCCGAGGGGAATATCGCTCGTGTCGTTGCCGACCGTTCGGGTATTGATGTTGTTGGTGCTCCTCCTGCTGCTGCTGCTGCTGCGGTCTGGAAAGAGCGGAAACGGTGGATACAAGAGGAAGGGGAGGGGGAATGGCAATGTTGGAAGGGAGGAGAGGCATGGACTCTTGGAGGGTGCTGAGGTTGCCATTGCTCAGCGCGCTGGATTTGGAGGAGGCTAGCCGACGACGGAGTATGGCGCTGAAGCCCACGCTACGAGGGCCACTGCTGATGCTGCTGCTCCTGCTGCTAGTGGTGATGGTACTGCTATTGCTGCTGCTGGTAGTGGTACATAGCACGGTGGTCGGGCAGGGAGTTTCGTCATCTTCAATTTGAGGTGGTTGGAGCAAGTTTTGCAAGTCCATTTCAAGGATGAGTTTGTTCTGGCTCTTCCTGTGACTCAGTATGGAGAGCGAGGTCGAGGTTCGCAAGGAGGTTGTAAAGGAAGAGGGAGGCGGTGCGGCTTTGGCAGCGAGAGCAGGGAGGCCAATACAGGAGGCAGCCGTCACCCAGCCACTGTTGATGCTGTTGCTGCTGTTGATGCTGTTGCTGCCGCTGCTCTCACTGCCGCTGCCATTCAAACCGCTCAAGCCGGTCGCTAAACTCCCCCCTTTTCCATTTAACAAGCTGAAACAAATCTCTGCGGATTGATGCCGTCGAAGATCGGCTTTCTTGAGCTTAGGCCCATCCACCGAATGACTGAAGGAGAGGAAATACATGTGAACTGCCGCAACGTGTCGCGCCCGAAGGCGGTACCATGGGATATCGGGAGGGTCAAGCTGCACAAACGCAGTAAGATGCCGCAAGAGCAGCCCCCGACGACCGATCATGCTGGTCTGGTACTGCTCGAACACAATGCCGAGATCACGCAGCGCCACCACCTCTCTTTGCACCACCATCATGACTGGCCACCCAGAGAGGTAAGCCTTCACTCCCAACGTCGCAAAAGCATCCAACAAGCATATTCTCGTGGGCAGTTGCACCGGTGCCTTCTGTGTCGCTGCTGCTGCTGCTGCTGCGGTAGCTGTAGCTGTAGCCGTGGCGGCGGCATTGGCCATGGCCGCTACGCGCTTGGCTGTCTTGATGGCCTTCTTCCTCTCCTTTCCATTCCCATACGTCCCATCTTGAGCCACCTTTATTGCTGCCATCCCCGCTGCTGCTACTGCTGCTGCCTTTGCTGCTGCAGCGGTGGCAGTCACCATGGCGGCAGCGGCCTCTTTCTCCTCGCGGTCTTTCTGCTGGCTGAGGAGGGTGGTGGCGTGGACTACCAGCTGGGTACCTAAGCTGTGGCCGACGAGGCGGTAGGGGGCCCGGGAACCGTGAAAAACGTCTGTGAGTAGATTGGCGAGTTGTTGGGAGATGGAGGAGGAAGGGCGGGAGGAGGTGTAGAAGGTGACGTGGCCCTTCTTCGGGCAGAAGGTACGGTAACGCATTCCGCAGCGGCCGTTGGAAGTCCAAATTTTGCTTTCCGTATCTTGAGGCATTTCCTCTGGATGGGTGGGAATGCGAAAGGGCAAGAAAGAGAAATATGTAAGTAAATGGCCCGGAAATAATATCATATCTCTTCAAATGCCATTCCCTCCTTCAAAAAGAAAGCAACATACCCTTTACTTCCCTCCAACAATTCTTTTCCCCTCCCTCCCAAACGCACCGTCAGCATGGTTGTTCCAGAAGAAAATCCCGATATTCCACCCCTCTCGGACCCAACGATCCGCTGAATTGATATCAAGTCCATACTGCTTATCATTATTTGACCAGTTGAATGTCTCGCGGAATCGTCGTGCTGGATGTAGGGAGGGAGGGAGGGCATGAGTGTTTATGACCATCCCCACAAGTAAGAAAGAGGCCGATCTCATTCTTGTCCAGGGTACTTACCTGTGGTCCGACGTGAAAAGCCGTGCACGTATATGACGGTGGGTTTGTTGGGGTCGAAGAACTGGCAATGGCCTCGGGGGAGGGGAAGGTCATTGGTGCTCTTGTTTTTCTTGGTGCCACCGAAGAAGGAGGAGGACGAGGTGGCGGCAGGGAGAGAGAAGGAGTCAGAAAAGACAGGAGGGGAGGGCATCCACTTCTCGCAGCGGTTGTCGAGTCCAAAGAAGTAGAGGCCCATATCCACGGGGGCGTCGTCGCCATCATGGACGTGAACGGCGGGCGTCCGGAGAAGGGTCTCGGTTAGGAAGCGGGTGAGGCGGAAATAGAGGACAACCAACATGCTCCATATCGTTAAGACGAGAAGCATGGCCGGCCAGATGATGTTGGCAGCTATGGCTACTATTAAGGGGGCGTTCCAAAACGGAGTACCGTCCCGTTTCTCGTAGATGTTGCGAGCTGGGGGACGAGGGAAAGGTTGGGCGAAGGTTGAAGGGATGGTTTGGGGTTGTGGTTGCTGCTGCTGTGGCTGACGATGAGGCGATAGGATATTGCGACCATCTTCCGTCAAGGGGATGTCCAAAATCCGTGTCGTTGCGTTGATTGCCGTTGTCGTTGCGGCTGGGGCCTGGTGTATGGGTTACATGGGATACGGGTGTGCATGTGAGTGTCAGGGTGATCTCGTCGTGATGGAAATTTATTGCTAGAATTGCAGTATAGGAGGCATTAAAACTGGAACAGTAAAGAGTGTACACACATAAGCCTTATCATTCATAAGTCATTCACTTCCGCCCGGCGACGACGACAAACACAAGTGCAGGAGCCGTGCTCAGCTCGTAACGGGTCCCAGGAGGCAAGGCCTCCACGACTATTTCAACAAATCTACGGTATGTTTACCTCAAAGATAGCTTGCACCATCGTCCTCTGGCCACCGCCGCCCATGACTGCCTTCGGAACGGTTTAGTTAGTACTTCCCCAAGGTGCTCCTGTAGTAGGGTGTAGGTATGGGGAAGAGCCGTACATGAACAAGCATCAAAGCTAAAAGGAGGGGGGGGCAGCCCCGCTTGTGTATATGTGACAGGAATGATTGACACGACGGTGATTCTTGGATATACGTCGTGTGTCAAACAAAACAAAAACGCCGAGTGCCATGAGCCTAGGGGCTGGGGAGGGGAGGACGAAGAGACGACAACCGGACAAAAACGCGCCACAGGCCACAAAGACACTGTCCGCCCACCCAAGGCTGTCTTGAATGATATAAAGTCGTATAAATCCAAAGGCTGTTTGAGTCATACGATTTACATTGATTAACGTGTCAATGGAGGGGTGACAAGCAAAGAGTATGGCGACTCACAGGCATCCGAAGAGGGCATCGACGCGTGGCGTGGCCCATTTACGGATCCAAAGCAATCCCTGGAAAAGACCATGAGCAAATATTTCTTTGCCGAAATTGTGGTGCACACTCCTGAGGGTGAGATAGGGGAGTATTTAAATCCAGAAATGTGTGTCGGAAGAGAGTGGATACAGAGGGAAGGCAGAGAGCCCACTCGTTGCATTGACATGATCGCTTTCCAACGGTGGGAGAGGGTTGAAGCATCGGGGAGGTTGGAAGTGTAGCATACTAGGTAATTTTTTACACAGGAAATGTGCGTTCAACGATTGTGTATCGATTATTTGCCTTGGCTGTCGCCTGATAATTTCCTAGAAATAAAATACGTTCAAACGTTGCCCTCTTTCAATTTTAACTTTCTTGTGCCCTTTGTTTCATTACAGGGTCAGATGTCAGGGGGGGTCTTGGCTCTTTCTTGTGGTCTTTAGTTCTTCTTTTTTGCTTGCTTGCGGTCTGTAGGTCGCTTTATACTTGTGGTTTTGATGCATAAAGCGTACATTAGTCGATTTTACAAAAGTAGGGGCGGGGATGAATTTCTTTTTACCCCCTCCCTCCTTCCTCCTCCCCCCACGTTACACGTACCACAAACACATCCTCACCCATACACACACAGATTGCACATGTACTTTCACCATCACCACCGACTTAACTTTTTTAATTACAACAAATACTCACATTCACACAATGTCCCCTGCCGAAATACACTCATCAACCGCCCGCAAGGCAGCGCGCGTTGCCTCAATCTTCTGCTGGAGCGTAGCCTTCATATGCACCACATCATCATCTCCTCCTCCTCCTCCTCTTCCCTTCTTCCCTCTTACCCCTTCTTCATTGATGCCCTTCCTACCCTCCTCTCCCTCCTCCTCCTCCTCGGACGACGAATCTTCCTCCAATAATGCCATCTGAATACACAATCGCTGCAGCTCTGTGCCAAGCGCCACCCTCCTCTGCTCCAACCCCTGCTCCCACCCCCCTCCCTCCTCCGCCTCCTCCTCTCTACATGAAAAATTATGAAAATGAAACTCATCTCCCTCACCTCTTCTTCCTCCTCCTTGTCCCTCTCCTCTGCCTGCTCCGCCTCCTCCCTCACCCTCTGCTTTAAAATCGAGGTACTTGTCATTTTCCTCCTCGTTAGTGCCGCTGAGATCCTGCTCTTCATCCCCCTCTGGCTCTGCCTCCCCCTCCTCTGCCTCCTCACCCTTTACCCCTGCAAAGAGCAAGGACGAGGAAGCGGAGGAGGAAGAGGGAGAGGAGGAAGATGAAACCGACATGGGGGTGTCACCACAATGGTTCTGAGGAATGGTTGAAGGGGGAGAGGGCGAGGCAAGCGCATGGAAGCTCGTCTCTACTTCTTCCTCACCTTTTGCTGGTGCTGTCATTCTTGCTCTTTCTTCTCTATCCCTTCCTCCTTCTTTTCTTTCTTCTTCTTCTTCTTCTTCCATATTGTCTTTTTCCCCTCTTCCCTCTCCTCCTCCTCCTCCTCCTCCTCCGACTCCTGCCACGGTGTCACCAGTCGTTTCAGACGATTGCCTGCTCCGCTTCTTCTTCGGCGAAGTTGTAGGTAAAAACACCTCCTTCCCTGTCGCTCCTTCCTCCTCCTCCTCCTCCTTCCCCCCCTCCACCGACGACAAGTCCTCTTCCAGTAACCCCAGACTTCCCCCCTCCTCCCCTCCCTCCCTCCTCCCCTCCCTCCCTTCCTTCCTCCCGATCCCAAACACCATCTCATCTCTTTCGTGCACTGACGTATTCAGACTGTCCATAGCAACAGAAAAACGTCTTCGAATCGAGTCTAAAGTCACATCACCAAACCCCTCCTCTATCCCTTCCTCTCTACCTCCCTCCTCTGATTGGAGGCAGGAAAAGGAGGGGGAGGAGAGAGGGGGAGGAGCCGTCGTAGCATCGACTGCAGGGGCGAGGGAGGAAGGAGGGGGGAATGCGAGGTAGGATTGTTGTGTATGGGGAGTAGAAGAACGAGGAAGAGGAAAACGGGGAGAAGGAGGGGATGGCGGATGAGGAGGAGAAGCAGCAGCAGCAGCAGCAGCAGCAGCAGCAGCAGCCGCAGCGGCAGCGGCAAGAGCAGTGCCAGTGGCGGATGGAGGTTCTATCCCACCCGTTGTCACTGCAGCTGCCGAAGCAGCCGGAGTTGCTGCTGTTGCCGCTGTTGCTGCTGTTGCTGCTGTTGCCGCTGTTGCCGCTGTTGCTGCTGTTGCTGCTGTTGCTGCTGTTGCTGCTGTTGCTGCTGCTTCCTCCGCTGCCACTTCGGCCCCTGGGGCGACAAGGGCCGCCGCCGCTCGCATCCTGGGAGTGATATTCTTTTCCTCTCCTGTCCCCTCCCCTCTTCCTCCACCTCCCCCTCGTCCTCGCTGTTCCTCTCGGTCCTTCTCCAACTCCACTTCGCATTCCTCCTCCTCCTCCTTCTCCCCCTGCTCCTGCTCCTGCTCCTGCTCCTGCTCCTGCTCCTGCTCCTGCTCCTGCTCCTGCTCCTGCTCCTGCTCCTGCTCCTGCTCCTGCTCCTGCTGCTGCTGCTGCTGCTGCTGCTGCTGGGCCCGTTCCCACGCCGCCTCCACCTCCTGCATCTGCTGCAACACCGTCTTCTCCACAAGCGCCACATGCTTGATCTTCGCCTGAAGCTTCACTCGCTCCTCCTCGATCCATACCCTCGCCTCCTCCAGCTCCCTCACCCTTCCTGCTGCTGCCTCTGCTGACGCAATCAACTGTCTTCTCAACTCCTCCGTGTCTTCCTCCTTTTTCTTCGCCTTCCGATACATCTCCCCGATCTCCCCCCTCATCCGCTCCATCTCCCCCTTCACCTCCTCCCTCCATCCCTCCAACTCCTTCCTTCTCCTCTCCAATCCCTCCTCCTCCTCTTCCAGTGCCTCCTTCCACCGTTGCACCCGCATCGCTTCCGCTCTCACCTCCTCCTCCTGCTCCAGTAATCGCGTCGCCCTCCCCTCGAGCACTACCCGCTCCCCTTCTAACTTCAACCGTTTTTTGTCCAGCACCACTTTCGCTTGCACGAGCTTCCCCCTCCTCTCCTCCACCTCCAATCTCTCCTTCTCAAAGGCCCTCGACAGATTCCCCGCCTGATCCAACCGTAGTCTCACCTCCCTCCCTCCCTCCCTCCCTGCCTGCTGCTGGAAAAAGCCCTCCTCGAGGCTCAAAAGAATGGCGTCCCTTCGCGCCACATTATCCGCGAGGCATTCCAGCTCCAACGCACGTGCCCGCACCTGCTCCTCTCTCCGTTCTACTTCCTCCCTCGCCTCTTCCAATGCCACCCGCTCGCTTTCCTCTATCGTCCTTGCCCTCCTTCTCGCCTCCCCCTCCCTTTTCAGAGCCTCGTCAAGCGCCTTCTGCCTCTCCTCCAAGATCACCTCCATAGTCGTCAACCGCTCCTTCCATCTAGCTCCCTCCCCTTGCAGCTGCAGAGCCCGTTTCTCTGCTTCCTCCAGGGCGCATTTATATTCCTCCACTTTCCTCCTCCCCTCCCTCGCCTCCCTCCGTCCCTCCTCCAACTCCCTCGAAAAATCCTCATACTTCTCCACCAGCTCCCTTACCTCCCTCTCTTTCTTCATTGCCTCCTTCACCTTCCTCTCCGCCTCCCCCACCTGTCGCTCCGCCCAATCCAACCTCTCCTCGGCCCGCAGTCGCTTGGCTTCGGCCTCCACCCTCTTCGCCTCAAGCAACACCCGGTCCTGCCCACACACCTCCTTCTCCTCCTCCACCTCCCTCTTAGCCGCCTTCACGGCCTCCATTCCCTCTAGCACCGTCGCCCGCTCCCTCTTCAACTCCCCCTCGAGGCGTTCCACCGCCGCCTCACGCTTGGCTAAGCCCTCCTTCCAATCCTCCATCTCCTTCCGTTGCTTCGCCAAACTCCGGGTAGTCTCCGCGTTGGCTGCCGCCGTGACACTCACCTCCTCCTTCACCTCATTGAAGCCCAGCAGCATCTCCGTCCTCTCCTTCTCAAGTGCCGCCTCCGCTCTTTCCAGCTCGCGGGCCAGCCTCTGCAGCCCCTCCTTCTCCGCCCTCACTCCCTCCCTCCCTCCCTCCAAAGCTTTTCGCTCCCTCTCTAAGTCCCCCTCCAGCTTCTCCAGCGCCGACTGCACCCGCTGTTGCTCCTCCACCTTCTCCCGCAGCCTCCCCTCTTTTTCTCTCAACCGTAGGTCCTGCCCTCTTGCCGCCCCCTCCACCTCCCTCCTCAACGCCCCCAACACCCTCTCCTCCTCCTCCTTCCTGGCCGCCAACGCACGCTCTTCCTCCCTTCTCCTCTCCTCCCAAGCCTCCACCTCCTCCGCCAGCGTCCTTCTGATTCCCGCCACCTCTATCTCCCACTCTCTTTTCATCATCTTCACTCCCTCCGCCTCCTTCTCCAGCGCCGCCCTCTCCTTCCCCAAACGCCGCTTATCGGCCAGCAATCCTTCCTCCACCATCCTCCTCCTCCCCTCCACCTCCTCTCTTTTCTCCTCAAGCTCCTTCCGCTGCTGCTCCAGCAGAGCCCTCTGCACCTTCCACTCCTCCTTCCACTTCTTCGCCTCTGCCTCTACTGCTTCCCCCTGCACCCTGACTTCTTCCAAGGCCTCCCTCTTCATCTTCTCCACCTCCTCACTCATCTCTCCGACGTACTCCTCAAACACCTCCTTCTCCTTCTCGATCTCCCGATGCAAGCCCCGCGTCTGCAGAGCCACCCCTTCCATTTCTCCCCTAGCCCTCTCCAGCTTCGAATCCAACTCCCTCAATTCCCGTCGTCTCTCATGCACCTGCCTCTCCGCCCTTCCCGCCCTCCCCTCCATCTCTCTCATTTCCGACTTCATCTCCGCAAGCTTCCTACTCTTCTCCTCCACCTCCGTCCGTAGCACCTGCACATCCCCCTGTACACTCTCCCAGGCTTGCTCTCCCTCCCTCAACCTCTCCTCCATCGCCCGTCGTCCTTTCGCCTCCTCCTCCTCCAATCCCGCCACTTCTCGCATCAAGCTCTCCCTCCTTCCCTCCAGGACATTCACCCTCCTCTCCGCCTCCGCCACCACCACCTGAGCCTCCCTCTCCCGCTGCAAAACCGCCTCTTTCGCCTGAACCAGCATCGAAGCAGCCTCCTCCTCCCTCCTGGCCCTCTCCCTCCTCGATTCCACCATTTCCCTCTCCGCTTCCTCCATCTCCCCCTCCCTCCCCCTCACCCTCCCCTCCCATTCGTTCAATTCCCTCCTTCTCTCAAGCAATTCCCCCTGCTCCGCTTGCAGCGCCTCCTCCTTTTTCGTCATTTCCCTAACCCGCTCATCCACCTCCAACCTTTCCTTCTTCAGTCCCTCAAGTATAAAATCCATCTGCTCGAATTCCCTCTCCTTCGCCGCCAACCGTGCCTCCTCCTCCTCCACTTTCCCTTCCCGTTCCCTCAACTCCTCCTCCCTTTCCCTCACAATTGTACTCCTTGCCTCCAGCTCGCCTGTCTGAATGGTCGCCGCTTCCTCTCTTGCTCGGGTATCCCCAACGCGAATTTCCAAATCAGCTTGCTTGCGGGCTAGGCGCTCCTCTCGCACGTCCAACTCTTGTTCTTTCTCCCGCAAGCTTCCCACTTTTTCTTGCGCGTGTTGTAACATTCCTTCCACCCTCTCTTCCCTCACCTTGGCCCCGTGTTCCAGCCTTAAGGCATTCTGCTCTCTTACTTCGATCTCGCGGAGCAACGCCCTCACCTCATCCTTCTTGGCAAGCACTTCCTTTTCCAAGGTCAACAACAAAGCTTCCCGTTGGCTACCCCCCACGCTGCTGGCACTGCTCGAAACAAACGACGATGTGGACGCCGCCATTTGGCTCCTCCTTAAGCCAGCGACCATGGACTTGGCTTTACTGGCCTCGTCTTGGGCGCGTCGAAGCTGATTCTGCAGGCCTTCCCGCTCGCGCAGCAAGGTCGAAATTTGATTTTCAAGCTCTGTGGCACATTGGAGTAGCAGTTCCTCCCGCGCGGCCAACGCCGCCGCGTCCATTGACTGTGAGGAGCGTGGTGGGGGTGGTGGAGCTATGGGCATGGGAGCGGGCGACATCATTTGCGAATTGAGGATGATGGGGGAGTCGGGTTTCGCTGCGGCTCGCTGGAGGAGGGAAGACGACGAGTGCGTAAAAACCTGGAACGCAGCGCACTAGCCCCTGCGGGCACCAGTTCCTGTGCAGTAAGGATATGGGCGTACGGTGTGTCAAGGGAAACTTCTATTTGGGTGCTGACTTAGGTGCTTTGGAGGAGGTCGTGCTTGCTTCGCGCCTCTTACATGACGGAAAACAAGCAGTAGGAGCCTGACCACAGGACATGGGCCTTTTCGACATTCGACTCTGCGTCTCCCCTACAGCACACCTTCTGCCCCAACCAAGCACACATAAGCATCTCTAGATCTCTCTCTTACCGCTTGCTTGCCCCAATCCATCCAACTCCACATCCACACATCCACACAGGCAGGAGGACACCCTCCTTCTCGCTCCTCGTCAACCTTCCTCCTCCCTGTCTCGAAATCTTTATCACCACATTCACCCGCTTGTGTCGCCCACAAGTTGAGAAACAGTCATGTACAACCTGGGCGAGAAGAAGGTGCGTGCTGGTTGTGCGAGGTGGATTGAGTGTCTGAGTGTGCGGTTGGACTTTCAACGGCGAAAGATGGGCCGTTCCAGTCCTCGACTTCATAGCCTTCCTGGTGATGGGAATCCTTGTAGACAAGCTCTTGTTTGCATGCTTGGAAAACTTAATAGGCTCGCAGTGGGCTCTCTTCATTGTCTTTCTTCCTCCAACTTCCCCTCGCTCCTCACCAATATCTCCTATTATTACGACATTTCTTTCCTCCCTTCATCCTCCTCTCACCTCTCCACGAAACCCTAACCCATCCAACTCCTCTTCTCCCCTCAAAGTCCTTCATCAACGACCTAGCTTCCAAACTTCTTGGAGGCCAGGCCATTCTGGGCACCGGCCACCATCATCACCGCAATCTCACCACGCAAGTCCTCAGTCTGGAGGACCTAGTCCTCTTCAAAATACAAGAGTTCCGGCTTCAATTCTTGGCAAAATGTCTACAAATTCACACCTTGTCGGGGAAGAATCATTTGGTGCTTTCCTTGACACATTTTGACCTGTTGACTGATGTCTTGCGGGTTATTTTAAGGGAGGCGAATAACCAGGAGGACCACTTGAGTATTCGGATGGTGTACCTCGTGTCAGAATTAAGTGGGACTTACCTTGGACATGGAGGGCAGGGTGGGCATCTGTTTTTGCGAACACTTAAGATGGCATTGAGCAAGCATGAGGCGTGGCAGAATCTGGGATTTTATGAGCACGTGCTGGATGAGTGCGTGGCGAGGGATAAACAGCATTGGATGCATCTTCAGGGCCCCTTGTCCGAGATTCTTAGTTTTGAGATTCACAACGAGGAGATCATTGCATTGTTGCTTTCGTTTCGATTCAAAGCCTTGCTGGGCGCGATTGAGCAGTTGAAGATGGGAGAGGAGGGGGGGCAGGTTAAGGAGGGATTGATCGAGGGGCTATTAGATTATTGCCGACGAGTGCACGGAGTTGAGTTTGAGAGGGGGCAAGTCATGGGGCCTCTGGAGACGCCGTTCATGCTCGGGTTGTTGGAGGTGGCGGTGAGGGCGTGGCAGTTGCCGAAGTGGGAAGAAGGAGGGGCAGGGGGGTTGGAGAAGGGGGATGCGAGTCAGAGTCGTGGAAGTAGCTGTAGCGGGAGCAGGGGAGGAGGGGTGGAAACGTACGTGCAGACGATGAGAAGGCGGTCCTCTTTATCGTCGATGGCGTGCTCAACCACGGCCAAGTCATCCGTGAATAACATGTTACGATGGGCCATCGAGGTGACGACACGAGCTGCACATGGGTCTAGCTTGGGGTTCTCGATCCATCACGAACTCCTGCGCTTTGTCCTTGACCGACTAGCGGCCAACCCCCAGAAAATCAACCTGCTCTCGCAAAGTGCCTTCCCCTCCAGCGGTAACGACAATTGCAGGAGCAGCAGCAGTAATAATGGCAGTAGAAGTGACAGTGGTTTGTGTTTGTGTGGTCGCTCACGTAGGGTTTGGCGGGTCTTGGGAGGGTATGGAGAGCAGCTTGAGAACATACGGCGCTTTCTCCCCCTCCTGCTTTGCGAGGGGTGCTTTCGTACGGTGTGCCACGATCGATCAATGGAGCTGTTACGGCCACAACAGACGGTTGGGATGGCTCCGTTGCCTGCATCGGAGATATGGACCCCGATGTCGATTTCCGAGTTTGTTTTTCCTCGGCCTTGTTCTTTTTCAGTAGAGACGGGTCAGCGGCTGCCATCCCAATGTAGGGGAGAGAGAGAGACGGAGAAGAAGGAGGGGCTGCAAAGGAGGATATCGTTGTCCAGCAGTAGCTGCCTTAGCAATAGTGGTAGTAGCAGCGGCAGTGGTAGCAGCGCGAGAGGGTCTGGTGTGGAAGCTGCTGCTCCAGTCATGACTCCACGTATGCCCACCATTCACAGTATGAGAAGCAGCAAGTGCAGGCTTTCTTCTTCCTCCACTTCCTCCACTTCCTCTTCTCCTCGGCAGGCACGTCGACCTTCAGAGCAGCAACTGGCGCCAGGCCGACGGAAGAGGAGCGAGGATGTTGGTTGCTCTTACTCCTCGAAGCCCTCCTCTTTAGCAGCAACAACAGCAGCAACAGGAGCGGGCGCCGATTCCAGCCCTCCTTACCACGTACAATCACGATGGTATCGCAGCAGTAGCAGCGTGAGTAGCACCTCGTCCTCCTCCGCCTCCCCCCGTAACCCCGCCTCCACCAGGATCGACAACAGCAACCATCACACTGTCCGTAGAGACCAAGAACGCGCCTGCTCCCGTATGTCCTCCTCTTCCTCCTCTTCCTCCTCCTCCCCCTTCTCCTATCCATCCTCCACTTCCGTCTCCATGCCTCTCTCGCACCCTCTTACCTCTTTGCAGAGCACCGCCCGAGCGAATCGCCGTTCATCCTCAGGGCCAAGAGACGCCACGATGGTATCGGCGAGTCGACGACGAGAAGAGAGGGAGAACATGCATTTGACGCTCTTGAGGGAGGAAGGAATGGAAGTACTGAAGCACGGTAGATTTGGATGTATCATTCCTCACTATCGCTTTTTATTTGTGGATCGCGAGGAGCTTTATTGGTGTCGAAGGGAGGAGGTGGGGAAGAGGAAGAGGCAGCAGCAGCAGCAGCAACAGCAGAGGAGGGGAAAGGGGAGCTTATTGTTGCGGAATCTGATGCAAGTGAAGCTGAAGAAGAGAGCGAGGATTGTTTCTCTAGAGTTTAAGGAAAGGTCATTGGTCGTGGAGGCGTTGGGGGGTGAAGAGTTTGATGTGCTTGCGGGGATTTTCACAAGGGTTATGAGTGAGAATATGGGGGGAAACAGAGGGCCGGTTGTGATCACTCGCGGGAAGAGGTATTAGGGAGGGAAGGAGGGGGTGGACAGAAGGAGGCAAGGAATAAAGCGATGGTAAAAGGGTGGAAAAAAATGGATAACTTTAAGGATTTACATCGTGGTGCGCGTGCGGCTGGCTGTCTGGTTAAGTACATTGACTGCATGATTGTTTCTTTCCTTCCTTCTGTTGGGTGTGATGTTTTCCAATGCAGAACAGTTACTGGAAGCAAAGCTTCCGGTATTTTGATATCATTAGCTCTCGTTTAACGTTTTTGCTGGCTGGCTGCGGACATCGTGATTACATGTGAGCTTTCCCTTCTCAGCTTCTTAATTTCTCTCCTTCCCTCCTCTCCTTCAATTATTTTTACAGCTCCCTCCTTCCCGATCTCGGACCAATCAATCATATAGTTCAATAAATACGTCGGAGTCGCTCCATGCGCTCCTTACGCTTATTGTGCTTCACCACCCGACCTGTCAGCCTGTCGTTGTACGCCTCCTCCCTCTCGGTACCTACCACCTTCCGCTGCCTAGCTTTCGTTGATAACACAGCCTTGCGTCCTGAACCCTTTCCGCCGCTCCCAATCCCTCCTTGGCCCCGACCTTTACCGCCGCCGCTGTGCATTCTATCAAAGCTCGCCAGCGTCTCGGTCTCCCCCTCAAAGGAAGCTGTGGCCTGGTCCAATGCCGAGGGCAAGGCAAACGACAGCTTTCCTCCTGATGCTGCTGCTCCTCCACCACTTCTGTAGCTAGCCGCAGGACTCGCCCCGCCTCGAGACGGCACGGCGTTCAAAGCATTTATCTGGTTCCGCACTTTCTCGATGGCCTTAAGCTCGATCATTGTTCTGGCCGCCGAAGGCATGCTCCCTCCCGGGCGCTGCGGCCAGGCCCCGCCTTCTTCCGCATCCTCATTCTCCAGACTGATTTCCGATAACGACTCCAGGATGTTGCCTTTACATCGCTGAGCACGCATATCGGTATGCAATGGCGTCGGAGGCGGCGGGGGGGCGTCGTGTGTGTTTTCGTCGTCGTCATCTACACGGTCGTGCTTGACGGAGGCCGCTGCTTCATTGAAGACCTGACCCCGGCAATCCGCCCCAGACATGTTGCGGAGACAGTGAAGAGCTAGATAGAGGCAAATAGAAAGGATCCGACGTGTTAGGCAAGAAGACGGACGCCTACGGCGGTTATGATGATGTGGAAATCGCATTAGGTTTGTCTTTCCCGGAGGAGGGTATCAGAGGAGGGCAAGGAGGTCGATCGACCTCGCCCACCCTCCCGATTGTAGACAAAGAGATTTGGAAAAGGGCCACGGCGAAGGAGAGTTCACATGTCTATTACAATGATGTGCTCACCCACGTCCCATTGCCAGCGTGGTTGCGCCGGTGGTCAATGAGATTTGGCATGCGAAATCTCGGCCCCAGATCGGACCCGCACCCGAAGATGCCAAGCCTGCTGTCAGCCTGATGAGTTCCGCGCTTGTTCTACGAGATCAAAATGACACTTCCAACTCACAGCACACAATGAAGATATATATCTCGCTACTGGATCCTGATGTATGCGAATCACCTCAATTGCCTGCTTTCCCAAGTCTCCGGTCTCATCTCTAGCTCCTTATTGACACTCTTTCTCACTACCCCGGCCTTCCCCCACGCGATCCATGGCGACAGCGCGAAAGACCCCCTTCGTGACGTGCCCGTGCCCCTGGCCTGCCGCACGCGCGCCCTTCTTCTCCCTTTTCGACTCCTCGTCCGTGTGCAGGCCTCCGTCTTTATCTCCCCCCTACCTCCTTCTTCTTCACCTCCACCATGGCCCGAGGCAGCAGCGGCAGTGGCAGAAGCTTGGAGCTCGCCTTGCGCGGGGCGTTGTTCCTGGAGCACGCCGTCTTTTTCGTCGTCGCCTGCCGGACACTCAACATATTTCGGCAAAAGGGCTTTGTGGGTGTGTACAGCGCAACATTTAAGGCCTTGCGAAACCTGCCGGGGGTGGAAATTCTTATCCAGAGCTTGGTCCGACGAGAGGTGGAAGGAGCCGTGCGGCGGCTAGCTAAAAGTGAGTCGCAAATCACCCGCGAAGCCCATCGCCCCATGCTTCGTTTGCCTTTGGAAGGAATTTCGGGAGAGGAAATACTGCAACAGTTGGAGGCGTTGAAAGCGGCCGAGAGGAGGAGTTCCAAGACAGGACACAAATCGTTGGGGTACGTGCACTATGATCCTGAAGCAGGAACACAACGACTGAACGCGCATTGCCAGGTATTGCTAAAGGCCTTTCGAGCGTTGGAAGAGCGAAGTGGCGTGGATGTGACGGGAGACCATGATAGATTGGTGGAGATGGCGTTTGCGGCTTTTCTGAGTGAGTCGACGAATCCGAGTAATCCCGCTTTGGTGCCCGTCATTCGCAAGGTAGGGAGGTTGGCTTGTGTCACGTAAATTAGGAGAAAGAACGAGACGAGAGCGGAGGAGGGAAGAAGAAATTTATCTGCATGAATATGAGAAAGGATGAGGGGGAGGGTTTAGGGGATGAGGCCCGTGGCGCTTTCCGACCTGATGTGACAACAATCATTGACACCACCCTTCCCATCCTCCCTTCCTCCCTCCCTTTCTTAACCACAGTGTGAAAACGAGGTCATTGCCATGACCGCCTCCCTCCTTCACGGCGATGAAGAGGTCGTTGGTTCTCTCACCAGTGGCACTGCGGAAAGCATTCTTCTCACGGTCAAGACGTATCGCGACTTGGCTAGAGCAGCCCTTCCCCATATCACCGATCCCGAGATGATCCTCCCCCTCACAGCCCACCCCGCCTTCATCAAGGCCGGGCATTTATTTGGGGTCCGTGTCATAACGGTGGCGGTTGGTCCGGATAAACGGGTGTCGTTGGAGGCGGTTGAGGCTGCGGTAACGAGCAATACAATCTTGTTGGTGGCGTCAGCACCACAGGCCCCCCACGGGGTGATTGACCCTATCCCTTGCTTGGCGGACATGGCCAGAGAATTGAACGTGCCTTTGCATATAGACGCGCATTTGGGAGGCTTTATGCTGCCATTCTTGGAGAAACTGGGATATGACGTGCCAAGATGGGATTTTCGGTGTGCGGGCGTGATGAGTATCAATGTGGATATGCATCGATATGGCTGTACGTACCGAGTGAAGGAGGGGGGGATAGGGGATGGGGGGTAAGGAGGCTTGTCGGGGTGTTGACTGTAGTCGTTCCTCTATTTTTCTCCTGTTTCTCATCCCTGAGTCCTCCCTTCCTCCCTTCCTCCCTTCCTCCCTTTCCTTCTTCCCCTCAGACTGCATCAAAGGCACCTCCGTCCTCCTCTACCGTAACACGGACCTCCGTGCCCACCAGTTTTTTACCTACACCGAGTGGCCTGGTGGGGTCTTTGGATCTCCTTCCTTGACGGGGTCAAGGCCGGGAGGGAACATCGCCGCCGCGTGGGCGAGCATGATGCTTTTGGGGGAGAGTGGGTACGTCGCTCTGGCCAAGACGACGATGGATGTGACTGAACGGTTGAAGGAGGGCATCAGGGGGGTGGGGGGGTTGGGGCTTGTGGCAGAGCCGGATATGACGTGTCTGGCGATTGTGAGCAGGGATCCGAAGGTATGTATTTTACTCGTGGGCGATGCGATGGAGGAGAAGGGATGGTGGATGGAGAGGCAACAAGCACCTGCCTCTCTGCACTTGTCGGTGATGCCTCACCATAACGAGGTTTGTGACAGGTTCTTGCTTGATCTCAAAACATCGGTGGAGAACGTGAGGAGGCAGGGAGCGGCGGCGCTCACGACAAAGGGGAAAGCGGATATATATGGGTTGGTGGAGTCGATGCCCGACCGGAGTTTGTTGGCAAACTTTGTGGTACAGCTTTATAATAGCACGTACCGGTTAAGTAGGGAGGATGGGGAGAACATTGTGAGCATGGTCTCGCCTTCGTTTGAGAGGGGAGGCTTGGAAGCTTTGGGGGAGGAGGACGACGAGGAGAACGACGAGGAGGACGTCGAGGAGGAAGGACGAGAAAGGTGACATCGGCAGCATTGACGACAAAAAGAGAACAACGATGCCTTCAAACGTAAATAACAAATGAGCATGACCTTTTATTAGCAACGGACACTATCGATAAACAACGAATAATCACAACCAAAGCAAGCGAGCAAAAGAAAGCATAACATTTCCTGTTTTTTTCTGTTTTCAAAACACAATCCTACCATATTCTTCCTTCTCTCCTCACCACCTCCTATACTTTCTCCCTACAGTCGTAAATTCTCTCATCGTCCCCCTTTCCGTCTGTACCTCCTTCTCCCTCACTCCCCCCTCTCATCCGCCACGCTTGTCACACCCATCACCATCTGTTTTCCTTCCCCCTCCCTGATCACCTTGACTTGGAACGTCCTCTCCGGCTCCAATCCAATTTTCTCCGTCACATCTCCCAACCCCCTCACTTTAGCCCCATCGATCTCTACGATCACATCTCCTTCCTGCAACCCTGCTTTCTCTGCCGGGCTCCCCGGCTTTACTTCGAGTACCAACATGCCCACCTCTTTTGTCTCTTTGGTGGGCTTCAAACCTTCGACGGTGACGAGGCGGAAGGAGAGGCCGACATAAGGACGGCGGACTCGCTTGTATTTGACAAGTTGTTTTATAATCTGGTTTACCAGTAGGGAGGCAATTTCAGGGAGTAGAATGGATGAATAAATAATGTTTTTGAATCAATCCTCAAGTAGTCTCGATTCAGTAGAGCTATCCTTCCCTCCCTCGCTCCCCGGGGTTGGTCGACTAGCCATCACCGCAGTTTTACCTGGTAGGCGCTGTCAATGGGAATTGCAAACCCGATGCCGTCCGAGTACTCGAGCTTCATGCTGCTAATACCCACCACCTCTCCATCAAGGTTAACCAGGGGTCCACCTGTTTTTCGAATTTCGTAATTTGGTGGATTAGGAAAATGTAAGATCTACTAATAGATTGAAATGAAGAGAAAGAAATCGAAAAATAGTAAATGAATAGGATATGCATTTTTATCAACTAAATGAACATATAATTACAAAGGGGTGGGTAGATGAATAAGTACAATGGAACCACGCAACGCACCCGAATTCCCAGCATTAATCGCGGCGTCCGTCTGGATATACTCCGCCCTGGTGTGCAATAACCCCAACTCCGATCCCAGCCTTGCCACCGCACTCACGATTCCCACAGTCACAGTGTTGGCCAACCCCTGGGGGCTCCCCAACGCCACCACCCATTCGCCCGGCCGCAAGCTCGAGCTTTGACCGATCCGAGCCACTGGCAGCTTTTGTCCCTTGGTCTCTACTTGCAGCAGGGCTACGTCGGTACGAGTGTCAACGCTGTGCACCTGGTGGAACGGGAGGAAATGAGGAAAGGAGGAACGGAGTGGGGGAGAGATGGAGGGAGGGAGGGAGGGGAAAGTTAGCATACTACGGGCTTTTCAAATAGGAGCCACAACCCCTCGCTCCTTTTCACTTTCTCCTTTTCCTTTTTCCCTTACCTTCCCTGAAAATCTCCGTCCATCCGTCAGGGTTATCATTACCGGATTGTCCTCTCCTATGCTTGAGGCAACCACATGTGCGTTCGTCACCACCAGCCCATCTTCTGAGATCACAAACCCGGAACCTGAATGTGCGCGTAAAGCGTTTCATTAGTTGGATCAGGGTGCGTTATGATGGGTATGCCTTGCCTTGGTATAGGTCCAAAGGATCGTAATGAAGGCTCTAAGAAAGGAAGACGCGAGGTCAGAACCGTGTTGGTAAAGTGCAAGTACTCACGAGTCCTTACCCCTTCCCTTCCTTCCTTCCTCCCTCCCTCCCTCCCTCCCTCCCTCCTTTTCTCCCGCATGCATCGAATCGGAGCTTATCGTACCTGACTGTGTCGCATATGTAGGCATCCACCTCCCTGCGTGGAATTTGATGTTAACTGTTATGTTGGCCACGGCGGGTGCCGCGGCTTCAACAGCGTCAGCGACGAAGTAGCGGCCGAGGCCATTGCCGTGAGCAGAGCCTTTGGGAGGGAGAGTCTGCGGGTATACCGAACGCGAGGGAGGGATGAAAGACAAGAAAGAAGATGAGTTGATAATTATCCTCTGACGATTGCAATGCAACATTCTTCATGCTTGTTGATGATCCGTGGAGAGGAGAGAAAAAGAAATGGATAGGAACGCAGCAAATGTGACATTGGGCGCTCTGCGTTACCAAATAGAGGCCTGCTATCCTACACGCTAAGAAACGAAATACCTTCGCGTCCTGAGCCGCAACATTTTCGTGATCTTGTCCTAGGAGCAGCGCGCCCAGCAACAAGGCAGCGGCAGTTGCCGTCGTTGTAGTGTGAGGTGTAGCATGACAGGGTGAGGAGATGGAGGAGGCAGGGGACGTAGGGCTTCGATGGAGGGAAGTCAAGGGAAAGGTGGCATTGGATGCCGCGGTAGCTTGTCTGTACAGTGTATAAGGGTATACAGGGCCGGCTTAAGTGGACTTGGGACCTGTACGACTCACATACAAGCCTCGTCTGTCGATATGTTCCACTCAGGGGCCAAGTGCCCTTCACTTTGACTAACCTGCTCGACGATAAAAAAGCTACCGGTGCCAGGTGGTGCCCCCGCGTCGCGCGTCGAAGGAGATTCCAGCCGTGTCGACGCATGCCTACTGTGGCTTATGTTATGTAGAGGAATAGGTTTAGGTCGTGCGTGGCGTGCCTCGAGGAAGAAGTCCTGCGTTCGGCGAGTAAGTCTAGTGGGATGGACAAGCAACAACACAACACAACCTCCTACATCTACTGTACACATCGCCCACAGGCACACACGGTCGTATCATCTCCTAGAGCGGCTCCATGCTTGGCGGGACGACAACGACAGCCACGGTGGCTGCCTGCTGATCCATCCATTGACCCTGCTCCGTCCATCGTCCTGCCTCAAGCCTCACACAAGAAGCGAGTCCTCTTTCTATCCCCACTGCACACAACCCCACATCGACATCCACGATAATGGGAAGAAAGAAGGGAGGAAGAAAGTATGCGCCTTGGCTTGCCGGGGTCAGCCTAGTCCTACTATGGATACAATTAGTGCCGGCAGCTGCCCTCAGCCAAGTCCCCTCCTCCCTTACCTCCTCCCTTTCCTCCTCCTCGTCCTCTTCTTCCACTTGCCAGCGGGGAAAACTACAGCGGCTTTCTCGTGTGCGCGGCGGCATCAAACGGTCTTCCAAATCCTCAACGACAACCATAAGCACAACCTCCAGCTATAGTAGCAATGTCAAGAAGCCGAGCATCCCCACTACCACAACCACCAACACGAACGAGAGGAAGGAGGGGAATGGCGAGAAAGAGAGACCCGTAGCAGCCGTCTCGGCAGCAATGTCTCCTTCCGTATCACCCGCGCAAGCCGACATGGAATCTGGCCACGGGACAGCTCATGAAGAAGAGAAAGAGGTGGGCGTGGAAAAGGAAAAGAAGGAAGGCAAGGCCAAGACGCCGACGGCAGAGGAATCGCCTGTAGAAGCCCTACCTCCAATCGAACCTCTGCTAGAAGAAAAAACTACGACGAGAAAGCAAGGGCGACGCCAACGCAGGGCTGAAGAAGGCGATATGGCACTTTCAGAGAAAGTGGAAGGAGAGCAACAAGGAGATGCCACAGCAGCAGCTGCTGCTGAAGTTGAAAAAGATGGAGGAAATGGGGATGAAGAAACCAAATCAGGGAGACAACGTCCACGCCATCGTTGTCGCCGCGCCCCCATCCCTCCTCCTTCTCCCGAGCGGCATCCCTCGCCTGTTGAGGAAAGCTTGCTTGAGACCTCCGCTGGGAGAATGACGCTCGCCCTGTGTCTAGTCCTCCGCGAACTTTTTCATGCTTACGTTCCTCAACTCTACTGCGTCCTGGTTTATCTGATTCGCTTCCTTGCGCAGCACACCACTCTCTTCCTTCGCCTGGGTCTGGAGGCAGAACAGGGAAGGATGATGTCCGAGAGGGAAAGAAGGGAAAGGATGCGAGGGAAGGAGGGAGGGAGGGCGGGGTTGTTGTTGGAAGAAGAGGAGGAGGACGAGGCAGAGGTCCTGTCCGCAGAGAGCCTCATGCCAGCGCCGGTGGATAGGTTTAAGAGGGTTTCAGCGGCCTTTTTGGCCAGGCATGGGCTGGTGGATGACGGGCCTGAGATGGACGTCGCGGCGGGTCGAGGGGGGAGGGGGGGGGAAGGGGAAGGGGGGGACGGGGGGGGGGGGAGGTCCACCTATAGCTGACCGGGGGGGGGTGGCGATGGGGAGGGGA
>Ga0160420_100128_pt1:0-22500 | contig 43994 bp, 46 predicted proteins | sample CelAP2metagpilot_FD_108197 | JGI IMG/M metagenome (GOLD analysis project Ga0160420, IMG submission 108197) | Phycosphere-associated microbial communities from algal ponds in Kailua-Kona, Hawaii, USA - Cellana AP2-5-5 metagenome pilot | ecosystem: Engineered > Artificial ecosystem >...
GAGGGGTGCGGAACCGGTGCGTGGGGGTGGGGGGGGGGGGGGGGGGGGGGGGGTGGGTGGGGGGGGGGTGGGGGGGGGGGGGGCGAGGGAGCATTCACCATCAGGGGAGGGAGCAGGGCGAAAGGGTAGCAGCAACCGTGCAAATTGCGAGGCCCACAGGAGCTTGGCGGGACATCTAAATCTTCCAAGACAAGAATATGATGGTGCCCCCTTTGTGTATTTGTGTGTGGTAGTCTCTCCGTGTGTGTTATGGTGTGACGGGCGGCGCAAAGTGCTGCTCCTCACTCCACTCGCCAATGCCTCCATTTTTCCTTTCCCTTCCCTCCCTCACAGTGTCCCTCCGCACTACAAAAGAATGGACATCGCATACGAAAGGTGGAGGACCATTATCCTATTTACCATGTTTCGGCGCTTTCTAACCCTGTGGCTCTTGTCCTTTCCTTTATTCACAGGGGAAAACATTCGGCCGACCTCCCCACCCCTTGTCAACTTCTATATATATATATATTCCTTCCCCCCATCCTGACTCCTACCGCGGTTGCCATGACACAATTATCACCACCGCATGGAGCAGTAGCAGTATCATCATCATTAACAGCAGCAGCAGCAGGACGACAAACATACCTAGCAGCAGCAGCAGCAGCAGCAGCAGCAGCAGATGTCAATCCACCACCATCATCACGACCCCATTCCTATCAGAATTGGCGCCGGACCCGGGGAGCAGTGGCGGCGCGGCGCGCGGCAGGCTTGGGGGGCCTGGGGACAATGCTGCTAATTAACACTGCCAAGGCATTCTTGGCTGTACCCTTAAGTTTTGGCCCGCCCATTGCACAGCCTTACCACCTCTCCATCCGATGGAGAAGCGTGGCTACCATCACGCATGCTTCATCATCATCATCCTCCTCCTCAGCAGCAGCAGCAGCAGCAGCAACCGACACGGTCACCTCCCCTCCCTCCTCCCATCCTTCCAGCCAGAGCAGCAACGCCATCAACATCGATCCTTCCACGTACACCAAAACCGCCGTTCGCCTCCCCATCTCCGTCTCTCCCTCCTCCCTTGGCGACTTCAAGACCTGTCCCCGCCTTTATCGCTTTCGTCACCTCGAACGAGTGCCGGAGCCCGCGTCAGAGGTCATGGTGAGAGGCTCCATGGTCCACGACGCCCTTGATGAGCTGTTCGCCCAACCCCCGGAGAAGAGGAACAAGGACGTGTTGCACGACCTCTTCCGCTCCGTCTGGTTGAAGAAGAAAGACAAGTACGTGAAGGCATTGTTCCCGACGGTGGAGAGCCAGCGGGCGTTCGGCTTGGCGGGGCTTAAGCTCCTATCGAACTACTTCAAGGTATGTGTCGAATGTGTTTCTTTGCTTTTATCTTGGCCTATCACTCCCTCCCTCCCTCCCTTCCTTCCTTCCCCGTTTATTTTAGTGTGTGGACAATCCAATTCTGTCCGATTTTGCGTTGGCGGGTGAAATTTAAAAGCTGGGATCGAACTTTACTTTTTGATAAGGTACCAGTGCGCTTTGTCCAACCCATCATTCCTTCTCCCCTCCCTCATTCCTTTCCTCCCTCCTCTTTCTTCGTTTCGGTCGGCGTCGTAGCTTTTGACAGATTGACCTCTCCCTCACCATCCCCTCCCTCTGTCCCTTCCTCCCGCCCCTAGGTGGAAACCCCCGCGGACGAAGAGCCCGTGATGCGTGAGTTTCGAATGAAGGTACCCTTCCCCGATGGGCCGTCCGTGACGGGCATCCTTGACAGGGTCGACGCCGACAAGGAGAGTGGGGAGTGGATTGTGGTTGATTACAAAACAGGTATGGGAGGGGCCGAAGGAGGGAAGCAGGAAGGGAGGAAGGGCGGGAGGGAGGGAGGACGCGACTGAATCCAGCTTCGTGAGAAATGCGATATGTACTCAGTAGTCCGACTTCTCACGTTTCTACTCATCCAGTCCTCCCTCCCTCTCAACCCCCCTCCTTTCCACCCACCTTCAGGCAAGGCTCCGGCACTCAAGTACTCTCCCGCCGTGAATGAACGCATCATCGCCGACAAATTCTTCCAGCTCAAAATTTATGCCTTACTGCTGGAACAGGTCAAGGACCGAGTGCCCACGCGCCTCAAGCTTATTTACTTGGGTATGACCCTCCTCCTCCCTCCTTCCCTCCTTCGTGCCCTCCCTCCCTTCTTCCCTCTCTCCATTTTGCGAGCTACCCGTCTGTATGGTGGCCATAGCAAGTCAAGAACAAGGCTAATCCCTACCCTACGCCTATCCGCCATAGTCAGACCCCTCCCCTCCCTCCTTCGCGCCCTACCCACTTTCAACTCCGTCCCTTTCTTCGTCCCTCCTTCTTTCCCGTGCCCACCATCCCTTCCCTCCCATTTCCCCCTTCTCTCTCTCTCCATCTCTCCCTCCCTCCCTCCTCAGACGGTCCCACTGTCATGTCAATGAAACTCCAAGAAGGTGATTTGGAGGAAGCGAGGGAGGAGCTGCTATCCCTGTGGAAAGGGATCGTGGACGCCTGGGAGAACGACGCCTTTCCCGCCAAGCCAGGCAAGCTATGTGAATGGTGTTCGTTTAAAACGATTTGTCCTGCTTGGAATTTCGCGAGGAAGGAGGAGGAGGGGGAGCAGAGGGGAGAGGAGGGAGGGAGGGAGGAGTGGCAGCTGTGACGACTGTGACGGCCACGACGGGGCTAGAGGGAGGAGAAGGGGGGAAAGGAGGACGGATTTAATGTGCTGTAGGTAGTGGTGAGTGATATAATTCGATAGTGACCGAAAAGCATGATTGACAAAGAAAATGTGAAAACCCCAGCTGCTATCTACTCGTTTCCTCTCTTCTCTCTCGCTTTCGAAATTCCTCCCCCAGGGAGAACAATAGCATCTTGAACGAAGACTATTGGCCAATCCAATTATCTTACTTCTTTTTTCTCATTTATTCTAAGTATTTATGTCGTGTGAATGCTTTGTGTGTCCCTCCCAACCCTTCCCCGCCCTCTCGCTTACTTGTACCTACATCCCCAACCCTCCCCCTCATGACGATTCCCCCACCTCTCTCTCCGCCTCATTTTTCCCCCTCTTTTCCCCCTCCACTTATGGCACTACTCACCTTCAACACCTCCGCCATTCCGATCTGAGCGTGTGTCCCCTTTTTATACGCCTCATATTCCCTCGACCCCACAAATCCAGAATCAAACAAAATCCGCTCCGCAAACGGCAAGTCCTTCAGAAAATCAGTCATGTCATCCCCGCCACTGTTCAAACTTGCGTCCAAAATGTCTCGAAAACGCTGTCCGGAAAATACCATCCGCATGGTCCGTTGCAGGTGCTCGTCCCGTTTAATCCTGGCGAGTGCCGTGCCCGTCTCGTAGAAGAAGACGCTCCGATCACGAATGTCGACGGCCTCGGGCCCAGCTAAAAGATCTTCACGGAAGCGCGCGGAGTAATGCTTGGGTAGCTCGAGACGCACCATATTTTTGGCTTCGAGGGATTGGGCTAGCCAGAGCGGAAGCTCCACTCGAGACCGAGCGGGCAAGTCTTCCTCTTTACAAGCAGGGTCCAGGAACCCTAGGGATGCGGCCGCGGTGTTAAAAACGACGGGTACACGGTCCTCGGCGGCCAGAATGGCGTCCACTGAGAAGTAGCCCTTGTCCATGTGATTGTGTGTAGGTGGGCAGGAGGGAGAGGCTGGCTGGCGGATAGGCAAGGACGAGGGTGCGGGTGGGGCAAGGAAAGCAGGCAAAACTTATGTTTGGATGTCGTCCCCCCTCCCCCTCCGTACTAATGTCGTTTTGTCTGTGGTTGTGGCGAGTGTTGCGTTGCTGGGTGAGGGTGTGACATGGGGGGGAGGACGGCGGAACGGGCAGAAAACAGCGAGTCTTTGATATTCGTAAATGCAGCTTGCTTTCTCCAGGTTCCACGCCGCGTAGGGAATGACTTGGTTTAATCGTGGCTGTGCATAAGGTGCATGTATATGCGTCTCGCAGAGCTGCCCGCGGTTATCCTCTGTGGGAGTGGTAGCTTCACATGCTAAAGTTGGGTCCGTTCGTCATCACGATTCTTTACTTGCACGATGACGACCACGCACACGACAGCGCTTGGACTGCACAGCTTCCACGTCCAGTGTAAGCCGTGGGCGGCGCATGAGAAAAATTGTCTGTGCACTTTCGCGAATGCCTATCTCATCGAGCACCTGTTTTGTGATTGCGCTCCCAACTCACCACGGAGCCCTGACCACAAGCGTATGGCCTTGCAAGAAATCCAACTCATTCCTCCTCTCCTCCCCTCCGAAATCGCGACTCACTGCGGCATACAAAACTGCGCACACATTAGGCTATGGGGAACCAAAACAGCGTTTATTTCGGTGCGCCCCCCGTCCGGAAGAAGGCGCCACAGCATGCCGACATCCAAGAGGCCTGGAGGCAGATAGCGGCCCGCGTCTCCCGAAACGGTGGCAAGCGCAGGGTGGCCGTGGTGGGCTCGGGCGTGACGGGCTTGGGTGCGTCGTACCATCTATTAACCGGTTCTGCGGCCGGAGAAGAGGTGGAAGTTGTGGTGTACGAGGCCAGTGCCACAGCGGGCGGGCACGCACACACGGAGCAGGTGACAGAGGCGAATGGCAAGGTGGTGGGCTGCGATACGGGCTTCATGGTCTTTAATCACCAGAATTACCCTAACATGGTGGAACTTTTTGCGGAGCTGGGCGTGGAAGACGAGGACACCAACATGAGCTTTGCCGTTTCGATGGACGAAGGCAATGTGGAGTGGTGCTCGGATTCAGTCAAGACCTTGACTGCTCCTGTGTATCGCGCCATGATTAAGGACATGCTTCGTTTCAACCGCACGGCTTCCAGCTTGCTGTTGGCTGAGCCCGAAGATCCGAAGCGGGCGTGGAGTTTGGGGGAGTTTTTGGAAAGGGAGGGATATGGACCCGAGTTTACGAATTATTACATCGTGCCCATGTGCGCGGCGCTATGGTCGTCGTCGGCGGCTGACGTGCTGGCCTCGTCTGCGTATGCCATGTTGACGTTCATGGATAACCACTGCATGCTTCAGTTGTTTAATCGCCCTCAGTGGAAGACGGTGGCAGGGCGAAGCCAAACGTACATCGAGAAGATTGTGGCGTTGCTAGGGGAGAGGCTACGGTTGAATACGGGGGTGAAGAAGGTGGTGGTCTTGGAGAAGGGGAAAGTGGAGGTGACGGATATGAGCTATAAGGCCGAAGTATTCGATGATGTTATTTTTGCTTGTCATCCTGATCAAGCTTTGGAATTGCTGGAGATAGGGCAACAGGAGAGGTTGGCGCCTTATCTGGGTCAATTCAGATATGCGTCGAACATCTGTTACTTACATAGTGATCCGAAGCTGATGCCACGCAAGAGGGAAGCCTGGGGGAGCTGGAACTATATCGGGAGCACGGAGGGGGTTCAAGGGGAGGACAATGCCAAGCCTGTGTTTGTAACCTACTGGCTAAACCAGCTGCAGAACCTGCAAACGGACACCCCTTACTTCGTCTCCCTCAATCCCTCGTTTCCTCCCGACCCGGCGCTGGTGCACAAGGTTCTGAATGAGAGCCACCCGCAATTCACGCCTGCGACAGAGGAGGCACAGAGAAGGATGACGGAGGTCCAGGGCGCCGATGGTCTCTGGTTTTGTGGCGCCTGGATGGGGCATGGTTTCCATGAAGACGGGTTGCGGTCAGGGCTTGAGGTGGCGACAGCACTGACGGGCCAGAAGGTAGGATGGATGCCCCCTGAAGCAGAGGCACCAGTGTACCCGATGAGTAAGGCACATTTGTATGCGCGGGGGTTTTGGGAGCGGTGTCAGGATGGATTCGGACGGTGGGCAAGTGGGCCGATTCGGGCGTTTTTAAGCAATTCGATCCAAGATGGGTGTTTGGTGTTGAGGCTGCCGGGGACGGGAGATAAGGTGTATTTTGGGGATCGGAAGGCGGGAAGGGAGGAAACGGTGGTACTGCGGGTGCAAAGTTGGTGGTTTTTTGTACGTGTAGCGTTGGAGTATGATTTGGGCTTGGCACGCGCGTATATGGCGGGGGAGTTTGAGGTGGAGGGAACGGGGTGGAACAGCGACGGGTTGACCAAGTTGTTTCTGTTGTTCATCCGGAATCGGGATGCACCGATGGGAGGAGGGAGGTTCGCAGTAGGGGCCTTGTTGACGAGTTGGATCGGGTATGGATTGAATTTTTTGAGGTACAGATTATCCATGGATAACAGTCTGGCAGGATCCAGGCACAACATCTCGGCCCATTACGACATTGGAAATGACTTGTATACGCTCATGCTGGACAAGGCATTAATGATGTACTCTTCGGCGATCTATGACTTGGAACTGACCCCTATTGCCCGGGAGGCTTTCCTCCCGTCTCCGAACGCGCATAGCAATGGGGGGGGTGGGGATGGAGGAGGGGCGTTGATTGCTGGTGATGCCTCATCCTCGTTCTCGTCCTCCTTTCCATCCTCCCCATATCGCATGGCGTTCAAGGGATCTTTGGAAGAGGCGCAATTACGAAAAGTGGACACATTGATCAGCACGTGTCGGGTAGAGAAGGGGCATACGCTTTTGGATATCGGATTTGGGTGGGGGGGGATTGCGATTCGGGCCGCGGAGACGATAGGGTGCAAGGTGGTGGGAATCACCCTAAGCAAGGAGCAGAAGGCTCTGGCGGAGGAAAAGGTGCGGGAGAAGGGCTTGGAGCACTTGATTCATTTTGAACTGGTGGATTACCGGGTCTTTGCGCGGCGGTACGTGACGTGTAGCTTGATGAATGGGGATTGGTTGTGGTTTGATAGTTTTTGCGTTCGACACGTGGTTTATGTATCGATTTTTCCTTCCTTTTTTTTCTCCTCCCCCACCCTCCAATCATTCTCTTTTTCAGACATCCGGGTGCTTTCGACCGCATTATCTCTTGTGAGATGATCGAGGCCGTAGGGCATAGTCACTTGGGTGAGTACTTCCACGCCGTCGGCCGCCTGCTCAAGCCGAACGGAGTATTCGTCATGGAGGCCATCACCACGCCCGAGAGCCGGTACGTTTCTTTTTCTCCCTCCCATCCTCCTGGCTTCCCCCCCTTTCCTCCTAGTTGTAAATGTTCGAGTTAATCGCAAACCCCGCTTCCCTCCTTTCTCTCCTTCCTTACTCCAGGTATGTGGACTACTTGAAGAGCACGGATTTCATCAACACCATCGTCTTCCCCGGCTCCTGCTGCCCCTCCCTCACTGCCTTGATGTCCGCCATGGCCACCCACAGCCCCTTGTCGCTTGAAGGATTTATAAATATTGACGTGCACTACGCCGAGACATTGAGGGAGTGGAGGAGGCGGTTCAACAGAGGCATGAGTGTGATCAAAACTCATGGCTTCGACGACGTTTTTGTCCGATGTTGGAACTACTATTTGTGCTACTGCGAAGCGGCGTTTGAGAGTAAGACGGAGGGGTGCCTTATCCTGACTTTTTCGCGGCCTGGGAACTCTCAAGGGCTTCTAGATAACACTCCTTGTCGAATTACCACGGCCTTGTCCCATCTCCAATCCCCGAAGACGACGACAGTGAGTGTGGGAACGAGCCCACGGAAAGAGGGAGGGAAGGAGGGTGGCGGCAGTGGACCAACAACGCCGCAGCGGTTGTTGCAGTATGCACGGGAGAAACTGATCGCAGGGAGTGGTTAAGGGAGGGAGAGAAGGAAGGAGGGAAGAAATGAGGGAAGGACAGATGGAGAGAGAGATGACATGGAGGGAAGGAAGAGGAGAAAGGAGAATGGAGGGGGGGAAATACAGTAGTAGCGAATATAATTTTGTTTTCGTGTCGAAGTCTCGTGCTTGAAAGAGGAGATGAAAGAGCAAGGGTAAAAGATAATGATGAGCAAAGAGGGAGCGAGAGAAACAGACCGAGAGGGGAGGAGAAATGAGGGTGAAAAAGAAAGTCGTAGGGTCCTCAACAAGGAATAGAACAAAACCAAAGTAATGGGTCAAGATAATGATGGCTGTGTGTGAGGTGTCTGCATTATTTCGTGAGTAAGCGTCCACGCCTAATGCTTTCATCACGCAAAGGTGGGTGGGTAGAGAGAGATGCACGTGTCTTCACTCTTCTTTGACGCCAGAAAGAAGCCTGATGTCTACGTGGCAGGAAACAAAGACACGAATCAAATAACAAAAGCAAAAGCGGATAAGTGCGCAATTTTTGTGGGAACAAGGCTACGTCATTGTGGCACACACGCGTGCGCTCATATTTTTTCTGCCCTTCTACTCTGACTCCACCTTTCCCTCTTCGTTTTGCCATTCATTCGTGTATCCCCCACCATCTCTTTTTCTCCTCTTCCCATCCCTTCATTTCTGCCTCTCTGCTTCACGCACGTCCCTCGTCGAAATTTTTCCCTCGCGTTTTGCGCTCGTCCTCGAAACTTCTCTTTTCCAGTTTTTAGTGTGTCTTTCTTTCTCTCTCTTCCTCCCTCCCTCTCTCTCTGCCTCGGCGGGTACATACCTGCTCCCCTCCCTCCAGACCAGTCCCCTGAGTCTCTGTCGGTACAACCAGCTCCGCCTTGTCTCTTCTTTCTTTTTCTCTCTCTCCTCCTCATCTTCTTCCTCCTCTGCCTTCTCACTCTTCTCTCCTTTCTTCATCTTTATAACCTTGACTTTCCTCGACTTCTGCCCTCTACTCTATACTTTGTGTGGCTTCGGTCTAAATAACACATTGATTTCCCTCCTTTTCTCCCACCCTCCCTCTTTCCTCTTTCTTATGCATGGCATATATAAGCCCGATAAATTCATCAAAATAGCGTGATATTTTGACCTCAATAGTGTGACAATTTCAACTAGAAAGTGTGATATTTTCATGTTACTAGTGTGATATTCAAGTTAATATTTTGACGTGCCACTGACCATGTCTCGAGAGTCTATGTCTGTGTATCATTTCTCTCACTATTTCTCTCTTCCTCTTTTCAACTTCTGTTGATTTTCTCTCCTTCCCTCCCTCTTCCTCTCCCATCCTTTGCCACCAACTCTCCCTCCCTCTCTCTTTCCCTCCCTCCCTTCCTCCCTGGCTCATCCTGTTATCTTGTCGTCTCGGCTTCTATACCCATTAATTTATCAAGTAATCCATTCCTTCGTCCTTGGAGTACAGATCAAATAAGCCCATGTTCTGTGATTGCCTTTCCCTAGGTATTGGCTCTTCACATCTTCCAAGTCCTCCTTTCCTCGACACCTCCCATTCAACATTTCCTTTGCCCTGTTTCCTTCCGGTCTCTTTCCTTTTGAATAGAGGGGTCTCCTTTGTCTTTTCCTCGTGTTCACACCTCCCCCTCCTCCCTTCTCTCCCTCTCCTTCATTCCTCCCTTCCTTCCTCTCTTTTCTACCGACGAAACAACGATGCTTCCAAACCAGCCGGAGTAAAAGAGGAAGCAGGAAGAGGTAGAGGGCTATTATCAACAACAAGAATTGTCTTAGTACTGCTGACGCTGCTGATGCTGCTGTTGCTGCAAGAGCCGCTGCTGCTGCTCCTGGTGGTGCTGCTGCGCCCAGGGAGAGAGGTAAGCGGGGGCAGGAGGAATGTTGAACGAGGGAGAGAAGGAAGACGAGAAGGAGGAAGCGGCCAGTTGGGCAAGGGCGGAAAGTGCCACACTTGGTCGATGCTGCTGCTCCTCTTGCTGCTGCTGCTGCTGCTGCTGCTGCTGCTGCTGCTTTTCCTGTTCCTGCTCCCGGAGAGAAAATAGCTGGGTTGGGAAGGTGGAACGAGAAGTGCGGTGGTTGTCGCTGCTACTGCCGCCGCTATCATTGCTGCTATTGCCGTTGATGCCAGAGCTGGTGGAGGCGACAGGTTTCGACGGGGCAGGAGCGGAAGGAGGGAGGACGGGAGGAGGGGGTGAGGGGGCGGTTTTGGTGCTCATTTTGCTGGCAGGGGCACCCTCAGAGAGAGGAAGGGATGAAGAAATTGGCCCCGCCGTAGCCTTCGATGCCGCCTCCCCTGCTACCGCTGATGCCGCTCCTCGTTCTCCTTTTTCTCCTCCTACAGGAAGGGTGGATGCTAGAGAGGGCTTTGGAGCAGAATTTGCAGTTTTTGCAGCCGAGCTCCTCATTTTCTTCCCTTCCATCGCCTTTTCCTTCTGCTGCTCTTCCTCCTCCATTTCAGTCACCTTCTGCTCATTTTCATGTGCCCTCTCCTCCTTCTTTTCCCCCTCCTGAGTCGGATCCAGTGCCAACGCTCTTTCCTCTTCTCCCTCCCTCCCTCTCTCCTCCTCCCTCTGTCTCTCCTCCATCCTCCTACCATTCGCATTGCCTTCACTGCTTCTCTCCTCATCCCCAGCCGCCTCCTTTCCTATCTTCCTTTCCGCTGACCCCGAAAAAATCTTCCTTCCCCCAACACACCCTCCCGCCTTCTTTCCCTCCTTCAGAGGCACCAGCACCGGAGGGGGGGAAGACGACCCGGCCGTCACGTTCACGCGCGCCGAGCACTGCGAGAGGGCCCTGGTCCTCTTTTTGCTCTTCATCTTCCCAGCAAACACCTGCAACACCCGCTCCTTGCTCAAGAACTCGATGATCCCTTGCTGCGCCGTCTTCCCTCCCTGCCCTGTGTAGGCTTCCACGAGTTTCTTCACGTCAAACAACTGTCGGCTCCGATCCGTGTAGACGGCTTCGATCATCTGCGTGCTCTTCCCGCTCCGGGGGTCGAGGAGCGTGTGCAGTTTGTCCTCGAAGCGGGCGGCGAACAGCCGGGACTTGTGATTTCCGCCGCCGCAGGGGACGAGCCAGTATTCTGAAAAAGAAGGGAGGGAGAAAGGGATTGAGAGAGGATGGAGGGGGTGAGCGTTTGTCGTCAATTGTTCTGATATTCTTTCATTGACGGTGCGAGGGTCTCTTTCTTCCTCCCTTCCCACCATCCGTCCCTCCCTTCCTCCGTCCCTTGCCTTGCAGACCAAAGCCGACAAGCGTCTCCAAGTTCAGGTTGCGGAGGGCAGATACAGGCGCGGCGGGGGGAAGAATGTTTAAAGCAATGAAGGAGGACAGCACATCGAGCTCGGCGGTCGGATTCTTCTTGACCAGGGTGGCGGGTTGATTGGAAGAGGAGGAAGAGGAGGAGGAGGTAGTGGAGGAGGAAGAGGAGGAAGAGCGGGTCGTCTGGGCTAGAGAAGAGTAGGAGGGAAAATTTGACCCGTCGGGAGGTGTTCTCTTTTTGTGCGATCGTGGTGAAGGGGGGGGGAGGGAAAGAGGCGCGCTCGCAGCCACAGCAGCAGTAGTAGCAGCAGCAGCAGCGCTCTCCTCCTTCTCATTAACTCTCACGCCGCTCCGCAACCTTTTCGTCCTCTCTCCGTGCATACCGTCGCCGCTGTTGGTACTGCTGATGCTGCTGCTGCTGCTTGCCGTCTTCGTGGTATTTTCGGACTGCTGGGCCTTGAAGCTCCGTCCACGCTTCTTCCCCCCCTCTCCCCTCCCTTCCTCCTCCATCAGGTCGGGCTGCTTCTTTTCAGGGTTTATTTTCATCTGCGCCACTGTCTGCTCCTCCTCTTCCTCCTCCTCACTACTACTCTCTTCTGTCACGTCCATCTCTTCTTCACTCTCCTCCTCATCCTCCTCCCCCGGGGTGTCAGTACCCACATCCCTCTGCTGCCTTCCCCCCCTCCTCCCCTTCCCTCCCTCCTCCTCCTCCGCCCTCTCCCTCCTCTCCTCCTTCTCCATGATCGCCGCCACCTTCTCCTTGCCATAAAACATATTAATACCCCTGATCGTACTCACCTTATACTCATCCACCAACTGCCCACTTGTCCACCACTCCTCTTCCCCCGAGTGCTTATACTCCACGCAAACCCTCCTCTCCTTCCCTCCCTCCTTCCCGCCCCCACTCGTCTTTGTAAACACGCCCAGGAATTGCAGCATCTTCGACCTTGCTGCCCCTCCACCCCCTCCTCCCCCTCCCCCTCTGTCTGCCGGGAACCACTTCCACATGCCCAGCCCGACCAACCTCTTAACGTCCAGGTCTTCCCTCACATTCGTCGCCTCCTCATCCACGGCTCCGATCTGCTTCAGCTCGCGTAACAATCGGGACTCTTGCGTCTTGCGTGCTGCCTTCAGGGTGGATGCCTTGGAACGCGGGGAGGAGGGAGGAAGGCGCGCAGCAGCCGCCCCAGGTGCAGCACGAGCAGCACGGGCAGGGGAAGGAGGAATTGAAGCAGAGCCCGAGGCAGCAGCCCGCGTTGTTCTTTTCGCCTCGCTCTCCATCACTCCTTCCGTTGCCTGCCCCACTTCTTTTCCTTCTCCCCCTTCCTCCTTCGACTTGTCCCCCTTCTTTTCCCTCTTCTGCCCAGGTGCTGCTCTAGCCGCCGCTACAGCTGCTTCTTCGTCATCCTCCTCCCCCTCGACCTCCTCCATCTCGGAATCGCTAATTCCTCCCCTCACCGCCTTGACACTCGCCCCCTTTGCTACGGCCGCTACAGCTGCAGCTGCCGCGCGCTTTTCTGCTTTTAACAATCGGTACAACAGATCCTTGACCTCTTTCGCATGCGCTACTTCCTGCTCGCGTACTTGCCTCCGCAACTTGTGGACTTCGATACGGAAAGCATCGTTTTCCTCTTCCAAATCAGCAAAGGTCCGAGGACGATCCATATCCTCTTCCTCGTCCTCGTATTCACTAGGCATGGGACTTGTACCGTGATGAGCGGTGGGAGGCTGCGGTACCTGCATTCCATACTCGCAGCCGCTCTTAGAGATCCCTCCACCATTATCGCCACCGCCCCCTCGTGGCATCAAAGACGACATTATCGTCTTCTAGTTCTACTCACAGACACAAATGCAGCGGCAGGCTGAGGAGCAAATTGTTGTCGAAGCAAGGGAGGAGGGCACTACCACTGGTGGAAGAGTGCTGCGTGCTAGAGGTGGAAGAAGAACGCTTGCTTCCGTGGCTTGCCTGTGAACTGCGTCCGGAAAAAGGGATATAGGAAAGAGCGTGGTCAGTGCCATGCCCAGTGGATTCGTGGTGCTTGGTTTGCGCATGAGTCAAAGGGCGAGATATACAGGACATTTGTCGTGAAGGCCGGACGAGGCGCACCGTCGAACGAGACAGGAAGAGGAGGGAAAAGAAGGCGGTGAACCGCGTAAACCGACATCATGCCGTAGGGCGGATATAGTCCCCGGGGGGGGCCTTGGTTACCTCTTTCCCACTCATACCTCGCCCTTCACTGATTAAAAGCACACAAGGAGTAAGTGCATGTGCCCCTATGTCCCATGCCCTACGTGTTCTTACCGGCAAAATGTGTGATTGGAAGGCTCCCCTCGAACAAATAGTACAAGAGGACGTTTCGAGCTGGCCCATTCTAAGGCTCGTGTTGGGTGTGTTTTGGCGTCTTTTTGTGAGAAAGTGAATTCATGTGACGGTGTGTGTGGCATACTTTCGAGCTCGTTGGGCAACATGGATGCTGCGAAAAGATGAAACGCCCTGAGTTTCGCTCTGACGCGCTACGAGGACTCAGAGCTATAGACTCAGGGCACATTTTCTTTGGCTTGCTCCTTCATGACTTCTTCAGTCTTTCCTAGTTTATTTCAAGGGTAGCGCACGCGGCTCATTGTGTGCTCAAAAGTACAGGAACGATATCAAATAAATTAACACGACTTGCTTCTTTTGAGTGCACCCTCGAGAGGGCTTTACATAAGGCGTGCCGAAGCAGGCCAACATTGTACCGTGCAGAATACCTCCATGGGCTGTGTGCTCAGGTCTTGAGTTCCTGAACCACCTAAAGTCTTGTGCGACCCTGAAAAGTGTATGCCAGTCCTCCACCCTTCTATTGTTATCTCCCCCTGGCGTCTTGTCCTCCCTCCCCTTTGCCCTTCCCAACGTCTCCTACGGCAGGAGTACCGCTCCCAGCTCCTGCCCTAAAAAACTCCCTTGCCCCTGTTAAGACAGCATTGGTGGCTTTGTCCAACTTGCCGGCAAAATCTGTGTCATTGCATAAGACTACAAGGTGTGGGTGCTGCGACCAGGCGGCCTGGATGCGTCGATCGATGACCCTAGCATCTTTGGGGGACTCGGTGCGGGCGGTGTTGTTGCTGTGAGGGAAAGAAGGTGGGAAATCGGAGAGAAGGAGGGCAAAATTAAACGGTACATATCTCCTTATCATAAGATGGATGGTCTGCTTTGGTGCGGGATAGGGGAGGAACGGAGAAAACAGAAAAGGGAGAAACATGCGCATGCACACACACTACAAATACCTCAATTGGTAAAACGACTCTGCTCCATCCGCTGCGGTCACGAGATGGATCACCTGGTGATACCGCGAGATCAAATCCGAAGTTGTCAACCCTCCCAACGCTGACAACGTTGCCAGCCAATCCTTGGGCATTAAATATGCACAAATGTCTACACTTCCTCGATCCATTAAAACAACCGTCGGCTTCCCTAATGATCGGGCAATCGTCACAAAAGACTCTTCTATCTGAAGTTGTAATCGAATCAGGGCCGCTTCAAACGCAATCAGACGATGCCCTGCCTCCAATCCAGGGTAAGTCGCCCCACCCTCCATCAAAATAGTAGGGACCTCAGGCACCACCAGCGCCTCGAATCCTGCTTGCTTGCATGTCGCACGAACGTGCGCCAAAGAGGAGGTTTTGCCGGAGCAAGGGCCGCCAGTGAGAACGACACGATAGACTTCATTGGTCGAGGTTTGAAAGGACGTCGTGTCTTGGTCTAGGGTAGGAGAGAGAGGGTTGGGAAAGGGTAACACTGCGCGTGGAGGATTCGAGCCTTTGGATGAGACCAGACTACCCAGACAAGAAACCCAGCCAGAGCCCCTCTTACCTTTGCGACGTCGCAAGCGTAGAATAAATTGAACCCCCTCGACGACCAGAGGCATAGAGATGGAGAGGATGCCCGCAAGCATTAGGGCCGTGTTGATCGATTGCTGGTGCGGCGATGCATGGTACCGCTCGAGCCAGCCCATACGCTCTAAGTAGCCCTCTTATTTCTTGTCGCCGTGCACTATTTCTGCCCCTGTACAGGGTATGTGAATAGTTATGTGCTGGTTGGGTATGACGCGTAAGACGTTTTGTCGGCACTACGCTCCGTTAAGAGCTGTCGTTGGCGATGCCCCATGAAGGATCACACCCATGCCCTCGTCTCACGCTCGACCGAAAACGCACATTACAAATAGTCCCACAGATGTTCTAACCAAAAAGGAAGAGGACGCAGTCATGAAGCCCGAGCTTAATGCGCTGTCGTCAACCTCCTCCCCCCCTACCGAGCCTCCTACCGAGCCTCCTACCGTCGAGGCAGCCTCACTGTCCTCCACAGCACAAGCACCTGCGCCAGATCAACAAGAAGCACCAACGAAACAATTGCAATTTGTCTTTCCAGCCTTTCGACCGCGGATCTTGGCTCTAAGAAACGTTTCCAAGAACGACGGCAAAGTCCTAATTAAGCTGCGTCCGCCCCTCACTTGTCCCGTCCCTTCACCGCCATCTTTTTCCTCCAAGCTCTGGCAACGTCATGCCCACGGATCCTATCGCTCCTACTATGGCGCGCGTCGTCAAGCTTCCTCCACAGATATAGCGTCTGCTGCTGCCATCATCCCAAGCACCATCCATCTGCCTCCAGCCTCCAGAAGCAATCCCCCAACAGACGCCCGTCTCTCCTTACTGCAACCCGAATGGTTTGCTGGTAAAGATTTCTTAGACATAGGAACTAACACGGGGAAAGTTGCCTGGGAAATTTGTCTATATTTCAAGCCTAGACGGGTGGTGGGTGTGGATATTGATCCGGAGCTCATAAGAGTTGCAAAGGAGAAGCTGGCGTGGGCATCCCGGAGAGAGGGAGGGAGGAATGACATCGAAAAATGGGTGGAGTTTCGGTGTCAGGATTTCGTGGGTAGGAGGATGTTGAAGAGAAGGAGATGGAAAGGGGATGGGCAGGAATGTATAGGGGGGGCTGCCGCAGAGGAGGACGGGGGTGTAGACTGGAAGGATGTCAGGATAAAAGGATGGAAGGAGTATGGGACGAGTGAATCAAGAGAATTCGGAGAGGAGCAACAAAATACTGAGGAGGTTAAGGCGGAGAAGAAGGAGGATGAGAAGGATGATGAGAATGAGGAGCAGATGGATGTCGAAGGGACGGAAAAATACGACATCATAAGCTGTTTCTCGGTTACAAAACATATACATTTACAAGGCGGAGACGCCGCGCTCCGTCGACTCCTCCATCGAGTCCACGCACGACTACGGCCAGGTGGCCGATTTATCCTCGAGCCACAGGCATGGCGAACGTATCGAAAACGGAGGCATGCCTCGGTGGAATCTCGAAAAAATTACACTCTGTTACGTCTTCGGCCGCCCTTCAAAGATGTATTGATGAACGAGGTTGGATTTGAGAGCGTAGAGGACCTGGGGATTCCACTCAATGCACCAGTGGGGTATAGAAGGCCAATGTATTGTTTTGTCAAAAGGAGAGAAGAAGCCGAAGAAAGTGTGGAGAGAGGTTAGAAGGGGTCGGGGGGGGAGTAAGGGAGGGAGTTAAGGAAGGGGTGGGAAATGCGGGTGTCGAGGGTGTTCACTCTTCCACAATAGAGGATGGGGCATCGGGGCCCGCGGTACCATGAATGTTAAACAGTCTCAAATAACTGGTATATTTATATTCATATGTCATTGTTTCATATTTTGCGCACTACAAGCGTCCTTCTTGCTGTTGATGTTGATGGTTGATGTTGGTTTGACTGGGTTGACCTTCAAGTGAAGTCAAGTAGGAGAACCTCTGGAGAATTAACAGACAAACAGAGCAATGCGGTTACTATCTGTGGTTAGAACCAAAGAAAGACGAACTACTAGAATGGAGACAGCAAAATAAAATATCAAAAATAGATGAGACACCGAAAGAGGAGGATCGAGTGTACACAAACCTCCCGGTCTTCTTTTCTGAATACGCATATCCAAGCCTGTGTCATATCTACATACTCATACGCATACTCTAACCACGATCCACATGCCTCTTTACGCACAGGCATATCTTTTGCCTTCTTAGGGGGCAATCGGAGCCGCATTTGCACATTTGCCATGCCTCGCTCTATCCTCCTCTGCTTGAGCTTCTGTTGCTTCTGCGTTACCGTCGCCCAAGCCAAGCCTGCATCTGTCCGAGGGGGACTCCCTACATTTGACGACGCCTTCACGGCCGGTGTGGCTGTATCTGACGCGCCTATTGCCATTAGCGATGGCGATCCTTGGGCGCCTGTGACCAAGGCAATTAATGATTACCACATGACAGATTTTGCCGTTGTGGTCGCGAATGCGTCGGGCATCCAGTACCTGTACGAGAAGGGCAATATTTCCTACACCGACACCGTCATGAGTAAGTGGGTAACATAGTTGCTTTATCTAATGTCTATATATTTCTTCTCTCACCGACTTTTTGGCCGCCTAACCTCCCCCCCGCTCCCCAGACGTGGCCAGCACCACCAAGTGGGTCTCCGGCACCATGATCATGCGCGTCGTAGCCTCTGGCGTCTTGAAGCTGAACGACTACTGCCATACCTACTTCCCCTGGTGGACACGTAATCCCAATGATCCCCGCTCCCGCATCCAGCTCAAGCATTTGCTATCCTTTACATCGGGATATTATCAGCTCACTTACGGCTCCTCCGTCCCGTGCTTTCGCAATTCCAGCATGGATTACGTGGCATGTGTCCGAGAGCTGTATGAGACTGTCGACTTGCGTTGGGAGCCAGGGACAGTGTGGGACTACAGCTCCTTACATCTGAAAATTGCGGGGGGCATGGCAGTGGCGGCATCGGGGAAGAGCATTCGGGTTTTGTTGGACGAGACGCTGGCGGCATTGGGGATGACCAAGTCGTATTACGACATGGACCAGAATCCGGAGCTGGCGGGTAGTTTGTATACGACTGGTGCGTAGTGGGACAGAGAGCGAGATTGAAGGCCAACTGATGAAAGGGGGCGTCCGAGATCTAATTCCCGCCCGCCCGCCCTTTCCTTCCCTTACTTCCCTTTTTCCCCTCAGGGGAAGACTACAACAAGTTCTTGGAATCTTTGTACTTTCATAGAATTCTGCCCGCAGAGATTGTGAAAGAGATGGAGAGTGATCACACACCCTCCCCCGCTGTGAGTGCTTCATATAAAAGCTGGGGGCTGGGCATGGCCGTCGGGCACTATTCCTACACAAACTGGTTGGAGTGCTGGGGCTCGCTGCCGGAGCCGCAGCCGTTCCGCCCGGAATGCTACGAAAAAAGCATCCACACGTCTCCGGGGGTATTCGGTCCGTAGTAAAGGGAGGGAGGGAGGAAGTAATGGAGGGTTTTTGGGTGAGCTTCATGAGGGCAGACAGTAGGAAATAAATTTCTCAATGAAACTTGTTTCCCCATTCTTCTATCCCTCCCCCCTCTCATTTCCACGTTTCTCGTCAGGGTATTGGCCATTGATCGATCGTTTCAATAATTACTGGATGCAAATTGTCTACAAAGGTCCGGCAGTTATTGGCTGCATCGACGGGTGGGTGGCCCGCGGCGTCATCAAGCCTGTGGTCGACGGAGTGATGGTGAGTGATGCAGTATGAATTTTCTTTCTTGAGCCCATCCCACCATTTGCGTCTTGAGCGTTTGCCATATGGTTGGTTTCTGACATTTGCTTCTTCCCTTCCTCTCGTTTCAAAAAAAAAATCAGGGCGACGAGAAGGTAATTCCGTCGAGGAAGTTTGATGTCGAGGCAGAGAAGCAACGGCTCCGAGAGCTCCTTGACCTGGACCTGCTTGCGCAATGGCCAAACTAAGACTTACATAGAAGCATTTCAATTGGTGGAGGTAAACAGACAGATGGAGAAATGCGGATGGGGAAATAAAGAATCGTATTGATATGTGGCAGGGATTAAACCTTAGGAGGAGAACGATTGCAAGTAGAAAGACGGCATTGGAATGAAAAACAAAGAGGCACCTCTGTGCGTAACTTTTGTAACTTTTGTACGGCACATTTTTCGTTACATTACCCCCATCTTTTTTTCCGTCCTCTAGGGGTTGTACTGCAAATATTGCGGTGCCTTTGTTAGCAACACAAATCCTGCCACCACCAAAAGCATGGCTAGGACCGTCATCACGCACCCTTGCCATTCATATGCTTGCATGACTAAGTCTACTTTGCTGTGAATGAAGGTCCGGGTGTTGACCTCTTCTTGGGCAGCAGCATCGTCCTCTGGTTCTCTGTAACTTTCCTGTGTTACTGCTGCTTGACCCCTCGGAGAAGAAGCTGACGGCGGTACAAATGTGCGGAGAATAGGGTTTTCCGCCATAATGGCCCCCCTATCGTCTGCTTTTCCGCCTGCTGTAATCTTGTCAATGTTGTTCTTTGTGCTTGCTACAAGCGCCGCGTGGGGACCGAAGAGCAACCGGCCGTCCTCGTCGCAGTGTCCAAGAAAGGTGAGCTTGCCATCGGACAGGAGGCGCCAATGAGATTGACTTAGACCCTGTATTAACATTTTACGGGCCAAATTTAGCACCACATAAGTAATCACAACAAATGAACCGGCCAAGACATAGGCATGAAGGGTCCACTCGCTACTGCATGCGCAATGTCGGGACCAAATCTGGAGGAGCTCCGGGTGAGGGCCCGAGCAGGTAGGGGTGCAAGCGGGGAGCACTTCGCAATTAAAAATGCCGTCTTCTAAAGCCCACAGTGGGCCATCCAATCTATGTGTGCTATTTAGATTGGGGACTGCATGACATGCAGATGTCCCTAGGCTAAAGGATAACGGTGGAAAGGGACGAGCTGGAGAATAGTTGGTATTGATCGGGCAGGACAACGAGCGGTTATTGATGGCATCCTCTTTACAAGTAGCATAGATAAACGGCGCTGATGTCGTATCAACAGGTGCAGCAGCGGTCCCATTACTGTAGACCTCGCAACAGCTTTCTACAAATGCGACATCCAGCGCTTGCATGTCCAGACATGAAGCCAGTAGCTGTACCTTGCCCTGTGTTTCTGACTGGGCAGTGCGTAAGGTTGTTAGGTATCGCATCGCATTAAGTTGCGACGTCTGAGCAGCCTTGCCGAAGTTGGCGCAGTACTCGGCCCTGCGTTGATTGTAAATTTTGAGGCCGTCAAACATAGCTTGGTTTCCTTGGTAAGCCGCCGCATTGAATGCTAAGGAATGTAACGTCTTGGTCGCAAATGAATAACGCGGTGGAGTGGCGGAAGAGGACGTCGAGGGCGCACTGTCGGTGCGGAAGACGCAGCCTTGCTGGTAATCGCGATACGCAGCCACGTACATGCCAACAGCAAAGATGAAGAGCGGGAACAAGAACGTACAAAGCAGCATGCGGGCCAGGTAAGGCGAAGATAGCACCCACGCCAGTAGCCGACGAGGGTGCAGCCGTTGCAGCATGCTCCAAGTCATGCTCCCCCGCCGCGCTAGGAAGATATCAGGGCGTAAGTCAACCGCAGGTAATTTAAGCGCCGTGGACTGTGTTTTGAAGCGCCAGAGGATGCGTAGACTGCTATAAACACGGTAGATCGTGTCAGTTAGACGGGCCAGCTGAGGGATTGAGTCAAATACGCGAAGGAAAGCGTCCATGTCAAAGTTGGGCGGGGCTAGGGCCTCGTATTTCAGGTTGAATGAAAAGTCGAAGCGCGGCAGGTTGTCTATTAATACGGTGACATTGCTTTGTGATAGATTCGTAGCACCTGTCGTGAGGCTACCTACATAGTCGTTGTAGCTATCAAAGGTCTCTAAAGAGGTAGCGGTTCGCGCGACAAAAGCATCGGCCAGCGAGTCATGTACAGCGGCTGCATCCTTTGCAGAGATGGCGACCCCATCGCTTCCCAAAAAAGAGGGCGGATTGTAGTCATCTGGCATCAAGTTCCAATTTGTAAAGGCAGACTCGAGAGCTAGCGCCCATTCCATGGCCCGCAAATTGGTCTCCAGCGACGCCATAGTCAGGTTTTGAATGAAAAAGTCTACCACAGGCCGCACCGCTGTCCACACTTCATCAAGTGACGGCACGGGTGGCACGTCGGTCAAGATGCCCTTACCATCCAAGAGCTCGCCAGGATTGACAAACATCAAGTCGAGATCAACGTTGAAGGTATCACCAAAGTCGCTCGTGCTCAGGCCAGCTTTGCGGATACCGTTACGAACATCATTGTAGAATGACACGAAGCTTGAATAGGCGGATTCGCTACGATCTCGAACTCTGTACCAATTGTCTTTGTACGCTTCAAAGCCATGAGCTGCCTCGTCGAACAAGGCTTGCCAATCTTTCACGATGCCCTCGAGCCGTTGCCGGGCGCTGCGGGCCAAGACTGTGCATACATTCGTGCCTTCACCATCAGCGGGAGTCACACAGGCCACCAGGCTGCTGAGATGGCTTCGGAGGCTTCCGAAGCTTTCATTCATCCTTCCCATTTTCAATCCGTTTACATGCATGATCATTTCCAAAGCGGACGAGCGAAGCTCTAGGGTTTTATTGGCCAAGTACTCGGCATTGTATTTGTTCAAGGCCACCGTGTGCTCGGCTAAGCGGGTCACCATTCTCCTGCTTTCCTTGCTGTATTGCACTGAGGAGGCCATAACTTGCGTCTTGCTTCCGCTGGAATCGCCAAGCAGGGCCTGAGTGCGTAAACGTTCGTCGGGGGAACACTGCGTCGCATTGGCCACGTAGGGCATCTCGACAGAAGAGAGCTTGAGCCACGCGCCCAAGGCAGCCTGGGAGGTGGCTAACGCCGCACCACAATCACTGGAAGTGAAGGGGGACAAAGATGGAGGATATAAATTGAAAAATACGGCTTAAAGCATCCCACACTGGACTCTCCTTTTCCGAGGACGAAAAAGTACCTGTAGATGGCTTCAGCCATGTCCAACCGCGCCACGTTTTGCTCTTGTGCCCACTGCGACCGGAATCTTTCCTTTGCAGCCGCATCTTCCAAATCGATGTCGCAAGTAGCCATTTGCCGGGCTGCACATTGCTTGTAGGACGTTGCTTGTACCTGAATTTCGCGCGCCGCCGTTCGACAGACGTGGATTGGAAATACGGCTGGTGGAATGCGCACAAAATATTCCGTGAAGAAGATGGCTGCGTTCAGAGAAGTCCCCCATAGCAAGGCTATGGCTAGGGTGCTCAGTACAATGCGATTCCATATCAATTGGTGGCTACTGATGCGGGGTGAAATGTCTGATGACAGAGGGGTAGAGGGAGGCGACGGGGGCGAAGAAGACACGGGCGGGGGTGAATCGTCATGGCTCTGGTCGCTCTGTGGCAAGGGCGTCACACGGGGCGACTTGGGCAAAGGCGCAAATTTTGACATCTTCCTTGTGTTGTGGTTTTGTGTGTGCACTGACATGTGAATGGAGAAAGAGGTCAAGGTAAAGTGAAAAAGCGGCCCATTAAGTTTTTTATGACGTCACACATCGATAAAACGAGCACCACCTCCCCCATTTTCTGCGATTTCCTACAATTCTAAAATTATCGCGTGCGAACTATCTGCAGACAAATACACAGTAAGTGTTTACGCAAGCGTGCCTCCTTTCAGGATTA
>Ga0160420_100128_pt1:27500-43994 | contig 43994 bp, 46 predicted proteins | sample CelAP2metagpilot_FD_108197 | JGI IMG/M metagenome (GOLD analysis project Ga0160420, IMG submission 108197) | Phycosphere-associated microbial communities from algal ponds in Kailua-Kona, Hawaii, USA - Cellana AP2-5-5 metagenome pilot | ecosystem: Engineered > Artificial ecosystem >...
ATCATACGTGTGCAAGGCAAGTGATGCATATTTATGCCACAAGACCGATAGAGACAGCCCAGAGTGCACTAGTTCCCGGTGCATGCCTGAAAGGCCTTCCATCTTTTGAACCCGCAGGGCAGAAACAGAAGTAGCGCTAGCGAGAGGAGCGGCGAGAACGACTCTCTACATGCCACTCGTTCCGACCGGGCCAAAAGCCAATGTTCGGATGTCTTGGACCAGAGGGAAAGCGGTCTCATTGCACACTCTGCCCCCTGGTATTTTGAAGCCTGTGGCAACTTGATTACCAGTGTCCTCTTCCGGTCTCGTCATGGGTGTCGACGACAGCTGGCCCTCTCTCTCTTGGTTATTATCTCCCATGCTGATCGGCCGGTTGTTTTTGAAAAAGCGACCCCACGACATCGTCTAATAGGCTGAATCACAGACATAGGACACAACCATTTTCACCTGAGTGGCCTTGCAGTGATCCTGTCCGTGCAAATGGAGCTACTTGTTGCACGTAACACGGCCTGTCGGCCAAGCGGCCATGTGTGACGTGGGTTCCCGCAAGCGAGCAATGGCCACGAGGAGCAATCCAAACCTCATATTTAAAATCATCTTTTTCCTTCTCTTATTTGTGGGCTTCTTAAGTACCCTGTTGGCTCCTGGCAGATCTCCTGCTCTGGCTTTCTAACAGTCAACCATGATTGGTTTATACACGCTCCTTTCCCTCCCAATCGAGGAACAGGCAGTAAGATTTTACGGGCTTGACTTTGAACTGCACCACCTTTTTAATACAGCCGTCCTTGTTCCAATGTACAGCCCTTTTCACTCTAGTGTGATCAGGTTTCTCAGATTTAAATCACGCATACGAGTTTTTCCGTCGTGGCCTCCCACCTCCAACACCACCACCACCCCCTTTCCCACGGTCCCTCCCCCGTTGCTTCCCACCCCAAGCACCGTTGCCACTGCTGACATTCCCAGCATTATCCTCCTCCGATCCTTCGCGGCACTCCCTTCCTCTTTCTCCTCCCCCAGGCGCCCCAAACATCACCACTTGTCTTGCATAGAGAATGCGTCGCTCATAGGAAGTAAGTACGTCCATTCCCCGCGGTGTCATCTTCAAACACTCCAACAGCGGCAAGCCGTGAAAATGGGCCACGGGTCGACGCGACCTGACGTACCAAACCACCAACGATCCGTTCAAATGAGCAGATAACAACACCCCTCCCGCCTGTGCCAACGACACAGTTCCCATCCCCCCCCAGTGCTTACTGCTGCTGCTGCCGCGAATCCCGTCCCAGGCAGGCGTAAACGCAGGAGTAATTGCCGTGCAGACAGCACGGGAATGGTGCCGTGGCCGACGAGTGCGCCTCCCTCTCCTCCTCCTCCCCTCCCCCTCCTCCTGCTCCTGCTCCTCTCTCTGCTTCTTATTCTCTTCAATGCCGTAGCTATTCAGCTCCCACCAGCGCAAGGACACATCGTGATTGCATGCCGTCACCACAACCGTTACCTCTTTCTCCTTCCCATCTTCCCTTCCTTCTTCCTCCTCCTCCGGGGAAGGCTTCAAAGCCAGCAACGCCACATCACAGCATTCATCCAACCTATGTCGTCCCGACAACCCCAACACGTCGTCCTCCTCATACTCCTCGTACTCCTTCTTCTCCTCCGCCTCACCTCGATCCTCTTCACCATTTACCTCCTCCTCCTCCATTTTGGGCCTCCCTCTCTCTACCCGCCGACGCGGTGCTCCCTTCGAAAAAGCGCTCGTCAATGGCAACACCGGCACCTCAGTCTTTTCTGACCCTAATCCTCCCTTCCCCCCGCCCTCCTCCTCCACCTCTTCTTCCTCCTCTTCCTCTTCTTTCTCTTCATCGTCTTCAGCTGACCACAAAAAGAGGCGATCAGGACAAGAGGCGGCAACAAAGGATTTGGGGCCCGTGGCTGTGAGAAACACACAAGCCGGGTGAGAGACAGGTAGGGAGTACAAGTGGTGGAAGAGCGAGGGGGGGTTAGGGAGAAACGAAGAGGGGGAGGAGGAGGAACTTGTGGAGGGTGGGATGAGCATAAGGCGTTGAGAGCCATGGAGGAGCATGAAGGAACCATTGCCAAAGCCAATCACAAGACGGGCGCGGATTTCCTCCTCGTCCTCCTTCCCTCCCTCAGGTGTGAGGCGGAAAGACTGCTTGTAGCTACCTGTTGTCATACCCCTCCTACTGCTGCTGCTGCTGCTACCACTGCTATGGCTGCTGCTCGTGCTCACATTAAGGGAGGCACTGCCTTCCCTCCCTCCCTCCCTCCCTCCCCCAGTACCAACATCCCTGCTGGACAGTGAGAAGGAGAGAGGGGTGCAAGGCCGAGAGGAGGAGGAACCGATGGTGCAAGAGGAGGAGGAGGCAGGGGAGGAAGAGGTGATAGAGGCCCCCCTGCTCCGCGGCCACTGCTGCTGCTGCTGCGGCGGCGGCGGCGGCGGAAACGAACGACGCCGTGGTCGTCCCACCATCAGCGACGGCGACTGTAACAGACACAAAGAGGAAATGGCGCTTCCTTGATGCAAAAGGCGATGGGCCTGAACATCGCTCAGGTCGTCTCTATCTATTGTATACAAGCTTCCTTTCACCGTGCCCACGTAGACCGTGTGGGCATCGACCACCATGCAAGAGAGACTCGTCTTTATATCAACCATGCCTAGCTTCGCCCCCGAATGCAGCTCCCACACACGCACACACCCGGCAATATCACCAGAAATGAGGCGGTTCTTGTCTTCGTCCACCTGTAAGGCAATGACCGACCCTCGGTCGTGGCCGTGGAAGCGTGAGACGAGGTGTGTGAGGCCGGGGGAGAGGAAGGCGGGGGGATGAGAGGGGGAGGGGGAGGGAGAGGAGGAGGACGACGGGGGGGGGGGACTGAACGGGAGGCCGTGGGTGTCCGGAGTGCGGAGGTAAGGGGAGATGGACGAGATGGGGAAGGGGGAGGAGGAGAGGTTGGAAGAGGGAGAAGAGGAAGGTAGGTTGCTGCCGCCACCATCACGGATGCTGCTGCTCGAAAACATTCCTTCTCTTTCTCCACCTCCTCCTCCACCTCCTCCACCTCCTCCTCCTCCTCCTCGGCCACCTCCATATCCGCCGGTGCCGCCCCACTCTTTCAGTGCTCGCACGTTGCGGCATACGTGTCGCAGACGGCCGTAAACCCTCCTTGGGTGATGAAAGGGGGTGGAAAACATCTCCTCCCCACTGCTACTGCTGCTGCTGCTGCTGCTGCGGCTGCTCTTCCCCTCCTCTTCCACCTCTCGGACCGATCCTGGTGGTGGGGAGGGAGTGAGAGGGGTCGTGTCTCGGTGACGCAGACGGAGGAACGAGTCCTCCTCCTCCCCACCACCAGCAGCAGCCGAAGCAGGAGTATCAAGGAGGGAAGCAGCGAGGAGGTCGTCGTCGTCATCTTGCAGAGCCAACGTGCTCAGATCACAACAAATGGAGCTGCTGCTATTGCCTACCCGTCGCAGCTGTCCTCTGGGCGCTGCTACTGTAGCAACTGCTTCCCGCGAAACATGTGAGGAATTGCCGGCAGCAGCAGCAGCAACAGCAACCTCGGCAGCAGCAGCCGCGCGGACAGGCTTTACCACTTCCATTCTTTGAAATGGAGGGAGAGACCACCCAAAAGTCTGAGTAAGAACATGGCGCCACAGTGCCTCGTCCCCCGCCCGCTCCGCCCAGCCACGACACGTGGCAATGCATCTAGCACACTCTTCCGGGAGGAGGTAGTGAGCCAGGAGCTCCCTGCTCACATCTGACGGCCAGCCATTCAGGAAGCTGTTTCCTCCCACAGTCACAGCGAGTTGAGGGAGGGAGGGAGGAAAGGAGGAAGGGAGGGAGGAGGAGTCGCTCTTGACGTCGGTCTCGAGGAGCGAGGAGAAGCTATCGGTGGAGGAGCCACGACGGAGCAAACCCGGAGGACGGGGAGGGAAGGCACCACTATTATTGCTGTTGTTGTTATTGCTGCTGCTGCTGTTGCTGTTGCTGTTGCTGGTGCCGCCGTTGGTATGCGTTGCCAAGTAAGCCTCCCACACCTCCGGCCTCTCCTTATCCCACACCACCTGCGCCCTGCCTAAAACCACAAACACAGCCCTGTACAAGGGCGGCGGGCCCCCTCCAAACGAAGAAGAAGGCGCCACACCATTGCCACTGCTGCTGCTGATACAGCTGCTTCCTGCCCCACTCCCTCCCCCGGCGCTTCCACTGAAGGCAGCCGCGGCCAGGGCAGCCTCGAGGTCCTCTCCTTCGACCAATCGAAGGGGCGCCATTGATCCGGCTGATTTAAGGGAGGGTTTCGCGCCTACCGATGCCAGTGTAAGGACATGCTGGTGCCGGCAAAACTTCCTGTCACAGTGGCCCTCTCGCACCCACTGTCGACACCAGCGGGACGCTTCCTCTTCCTCTCCACATAAGACCAGCCCTTCTCCTCCTCCTCCACCACCATCACCACCACTACTACTCCTGCTACTACTGCTACTGCTTCCCTGCGTCGAAATAAACACTTGTGTGGACCCGAACGGCACACCGGCAACTTCGCACAAATGCCACCGCAGCTGGTTCAAGACCTGTTTCACTTCCTTCTGCACATCCCGCGCCCGCCCCCCAAAACTGTGGCTGCTGCTACTGTTACCACGTCGTTTCCCATTGCTGCTACCGGAAGAGGCAGGAGAGAAGCCGGAGATGGAGTGCTTGCGAGGCGGCAGGAAATGATTGACGCTGCTGGGGGAGGAGCTGATGGGGATGAAGCTGGCCCCACTACTGCTCGTGCTGCTCATGGTGCGTGAGAATGATGACGGCTGGTTAAGGCCAAGGAGTTGACGGTGTTGGTCAGACTATGGGAAAGACAATTAGGTAAGAGTGGTCGCTAAAAAGAGGGAGGAGAAGCCGAACGCCGACATGCCCGGGAGGGCGATGCGGAGTGGGCGAGGAGTTGGGTGGCGACAGCTTGATTCCCTTGACTGCTGGGCACCAGATCACTGTGCGGCTTGGCTCACAAAGACGTCCTGATGCCTTGTCGAGGCTAACCAACAAATCTGTTGTGTGCTGATGTTTTGGTGGTGTTGTGTTTAAGTGAGAGAAGCAGGATGTGGAAGATGAGGGGTCCTCCTTGACGGGGCTGCCGGTGGCAAGACATAGGATCGAGCACGTGGGTGAAGGTTAGTCAAGAGTGTGTGCTGAACCGACACAGTCATGGCCACCTCTACGAGGGCAGGGACAGTGAGGATAAGGAGATCCTCGATGTGATGGTACAGCAGGTCTAGAGCACATGATCAGCTCACTCAAAGACATTCAGGAAACCGCCGGGCCCTGACCGCCACAAGCCGGGCGATAATATTGCGTGTCTGCGCATAGCCTGTAGTTTGTGTGTTGTTTTGTGCACGGTTTGGCCACTGGAATGAAACGGGAGGCCTTTGGCGCCTTCTCGCTGTTGCAGTCAACAACACCAAAACCCCGCTCATATAGGTCCTGACCAACCCACCATCACCCACGCAGGCAGCATCAGCGGAAGGGGTGGCCTTTCCTTTTTCTCCTCATTCTTGTCATTGCCTGTGGAGCTTGTTTAGGGCTATGCTTGTTCAGTGAAGAAACTTGAACACGGACATGTTGCACCATCAAGATTCGGACCTCCTTAGCCTCCCCATCCCGCCCCGCATCTGACCCTCGCTCCACTCCTGCGCGTACCACTACCACAGCAGCTTCAACACTGAGTAAATTTATGGGAGGAGGTAGCGATGTGGTCGAATGGCGTGTTTTCTTCCTCGAATCGGCCATTGAGGGGATTTCATTCCCATTTTTCCACGACCCTCCGCTACTCCAAAGTCTCAAGGCGGCTCGGACGCAGGGGAATGAATTGGAGGAGGTAAGTGAAGGTATGAGAGAAAGGGGTGCGATCCGATATGTAAGCGTACACATGCTGTCAGCGCATTGCCCGGGCTAACTGTTGATCTCGCCTACCTACGCCCGTGTTTGCTTGTCCCATTGTCCTTGCGTCTCACCTTCCCTTCGTCTGGATGTCTGTGATATTGAAAGTCGTCAGTGCGGATGAAGGAATGGCAGGATGCACATTCTCGTGTATCGAGAAGGACAGAGAGACAAGTCGGATGAATCGACCAGCATTTCACCTCTTCGTCCTTCCCTTCCTCCCTCCCGAATTCTTCCCCCTCCCCGCCGAAGCGCACCGACACCTACCTACACGTGACAAATGACGCCGTCGGGCTCAAGCACCGGGGCAAAAAAGGAAGACTTGAAGTAAAGCTTCGCACCGAGACCATCAGCAAAGAAGAGGGAGGGGGGTTGAGAGGGATGGAGAAATGGGTCAAGTACAAGCTGGCCAAGGGGACGAAGGGCATGAGCATGGCGGGGGATGAGTTTAGTTGCATGCAGCTGGTGGAGCTCGAGAGAGTGCTTAGAGAACATTCTTTATTTAATATCACGGTACATGAGGCCTTGAAGGAAGGGGTGAAGGAGGAGCAGCACGTGGACAAGAAGCGAGTGGTGGGGACGTACACTGACACGGTGCTTGTGGGAGGGGGAGATGGAGGGCAGGGGGGAGAAAAGAAAGGCGGTGGCGGATTTGCGACGAAGATGCTGCAAGGACTAGGGATTGGAGGAGGGGGGGGGGGGGGAGGGAAAGAGAGAGAGTACCAATCAGGGTTCGGGTGGAGGATTGTCTGTGGGAAGTCCGTAAAGGGGGAGGGAGGGAGGGAGGAAGGGAGAGGGGAAAGTGGAGAAGCTTCGCGGTGGAGGGACGCATGGAGGATGTGCAGCTGTTTCTGTCGGGCACGAAGCTGGGCAGATGGGTGTATGAGGGAGCGAGAAACGGGCAGGCGGTACTCAACAGCTATCCGGGATTTTTGATGCTCTTAAAGGAGGATACAGGGAGGGAGGGAAGGAAGGAAGAAGGCTTTGAAGGGAGAGGGAAAGGAAAGGAGAGAAAAACGAAGGGACAAATCAAAAGGCACCTACAGGAGAAGGAGGCGAAGAACGACAACGACGGCGAGGACGAGGATGAGGACGTGAAGGAGGGCGAGAAGGAGGGCGAGGTGCCTGCGACGAGACCAGCCTTCCCAGAGGTTTGCCCCGTATCTGCCGCAGCTGTGGCGGCGCTCACAGCTTCTACTTTGTACCCTATCCCGCCCCTACCCCTCAATCCGTATCGGGGGATTAAAAAGGCGTGTAAACTCAAGCAGGTTAGTCTGGTCTGTGTGCGGCACCCAAAGACGGGCAAGTTCTTGGCAGTGGAAGAAACGAGAGGTAAGAGACGAGGGAGAAAGGGAGGGAGGGAGGGAGGGAGGGGGATATGGGGGTCGGGAGGATTATTTTGGAACTGAATTGCACCCCTCCTTCCCATCCAACAGACAGAGGCTGGTGGCTCCCTGCCGGAAATGTGGACCCGGGGGAAACATTTGCCCAAGCCGCGTACAGGGAGACGTTGGAAGAAGCAGGGATAGGGATCAAAGTTGAGGGGCTGTTGCGGGTGGAACACCGTCGGACAGAGGCGACCAGCGGGCGGATGAGGGTGTTTTTTTATGGATCTCCGATTCACGAGGATGCTCCGTTGAAAAGTACGCCGGATGGGGAGAGTTTGCGCGCAAAATGGATGACGCCGAAGGACATGAAGGGGTTGAAGCTGAGAAGTCGGGAGGTGATTGAGTGGGCGGAATATGTGGAGGGAGGAGGGGTGATTTATTCCCTTAGTCTATTGGCGGAGGAGGGAGAACCGGTATTATCGCGGTAGCCCATCCCTCCCTCCCTCTCTACCTCTTGGGCTTGGGATTATGAAGAAAGGTTTGGAGGTCGAGGGCGCAAAGGCAGTGTGGGATTGGGGGTGGGGTGAGAGGGGCTGCCTGCTTTGCGTGCTAGTGGAGGGAGGGGAGGGCAGTGCTGAAGGACCGAGAGAAAGAGCGTGTAAATTGATTGAGTTTGATATGAATATATAGTCACTTAAGACTATATATTATCATACCGTCAAAGTAGTGCCTTATATTTTGTTCTTTCCCTTGATTTTTTTTCTAAGACTGCTGTATATGTAGTCATTGCTCTTGACTGCTGTACGACTGCTGTATATGTAGCCGTTGCTCTTTCTCTGTCCGTTTTTCAACCAACGTATATTTCTTCCATGGTTAATTATTTCTTCTGCGCGCCACTACAAACGATGCAGGCACCACCATTCCCCTTGTCGCCAACTGCCCCCCCTCCTCTTCATGCAGCACGTCGTATAAACCGTCTCCATTTCCTCCCCCCAATACCCGGAAGTAACTTCCCAGCTCCCCTCGCCGGAGCCTCCGAGACGTCGCAAAAGGAGGGGCCGCGTTCCGCTCCCCTTTTCCTGTCTCCGCATCCCTAAAAGTAGACCAAATCACATATCCCCCCGGAGCCACGGCGTTCGGGTTTGTCAACCACTCATCGAGCAATCGCCGTTCTAGAAAGCGAGCTGCATGCACCAACGACGGCTTTGGCTGCCGCTCCAGAAGATCCTTGCTTACCATCGGTCGACGCAAATCCATCCTGACACATTCGAGGATATTGTCCACCCCTCCACGTGCGGCAAGGGTCGCCGTCCGTTCCAGGGCGTCACCATGATTGTCAATCGCGAGAACTTTTACTTGTTGGCGTTGGTGGGAGTTGGGATGCAGGGCGTGACAGTGTAGCTGGGCTTGCTCGGCGAGGAAGAAGGCATCTCGCCCGCTACCGCAACCTAGGTCTATCATTACAAGTGGAGATGAAAACGCAGATGAGAAAGAGGAGGGGGAGGAAGAGGCCGACGACGAGAGGAAAAGGGCTTTCCAATCAATCAGCTCCAGGGCTGCCATGTGCAGGAAGGGATTCGGACGAAGATGCAGGACGTCCCCTGCTCTATCCCGCATCACTGCAATCGAGGTATCTCGCTGCTGTCGCTGCCATCTTGCCACTGCGGCAACTGCTGCGCTTTCTGTATCTGCTCCTGCTCCTGCTCCTGCTCCTGCTGCTGCCGTCACATACAAATCAAGCTCCGCCCCGTGGTCTTGAAAAGCAACGTTACATCTCCATCCCGCCGACTCCAACAAATGCTTTGCAATCCTTACATCTGCTTTTCCCTGGCCCCCCACCTCCAATACAGCCTCATGTGGCGGAGGAAGCTCATATAAACGTGACGATAATTCGGCCAAGGGCACAGAAACAGCAAGAATGTTTGGAAGACGTCTCAGCTGCTGTTGGTGTCGCGCAAACATCTCCCGTGGGCTCACATCCAAGACCAAGGGAGGCCGATGCCCTTGAGCGACAAGCCGGGCGTGGTAAGAATCCTGTGGTGGGAGATTAGTGCAGTGGTGGTCCTCGTCCTCCTTATCGATGCTCGCTTGTTGTTGATGGTTGTGGAAAAGCCGAACAACCCTGCGTAGGCTGCTGCTTGAGGTTGCCGACCGTGGAGGAAGAAAGGTGTAAGGCCCTACTAATCCTTGCCGCATGCTAGCGCTCTTGCCCCGACCAAGATGTCAAATTTACTATTCCACAATAGAGAAAGCCTCATTTCTGCTGCTTGCCAACAGCAAGAGCAGGTTTGCCACCAGCCGCCAGTGCCGCTGCGGCCTGCACCTTCTTGAGCCGTTGTTCCTCGCTACATTTCTTCAGCATGTCCATTGTAGTCTTGCACTGTCGGAAATCACGGTCATGCTCCCCCAAACAGTCCTCCAGGGCAAAATACTCCTGTACAAGCGTGGCGGATGGGTGGAGTTGTTCTGCGGTATGGGTGATCTTGACCGACTAATTGGTATGGGGAAGAAGGGCCCAACCCCACCCCTATCTCATTGCCATCTCTTTGGGGTAGCAAATGTGCCCGCAAATGTGCCCTTCCTTGTGCCCAGGTCGCACACTGGCACAGGCACAAACGTGATCATAGAGCAAGCCATGGGGGAGACACCACGTGTCATTCCGCCCGCACCCTCTAAATCGCAGGGGGAGGTGACAACTTGAATGGGCACAGATCCGCTCTCTACCACCCATGCTATCGATCGAGCGAACAAACCCAAGCCAAGGCACCAAGACGTACCTCGGCGCATCCCGACGAGGCAATTATGGCACCCACGTCTGACATGCCTCACCCGAGCCCTCGATCTCCTGACACTAAGGATGTATGTTAACAAGGATGGAGATCAATATAAACGAGCATGTTGAGTATCATCCAAGTGGGTGGGTACATTCTCTGAAACAACCAGAACAATTCGAGTCCTTAATGTCGTTTCGGCTCGTCAAGAGTGACGTGTCATCAGCGTAAACTCGAAGCGCCGAGGGGCCGAGATCCCTTCTGCCCCCTACTTGTCCGTCTCTAAAATTATACAGACCGCAACACGGAGTACAATATCTCTGAGTGTAGGTTACAAATCAAGTTCATTGGAGTGGAATCTTGTTTTGTATGGGTTTAAACTTGTTTTGCTTTTACTTTCCCATCATTTATTCCCAAGCCGGGGAAGTACTAGAGTATCCATCACGCATCCACGCGCCGATGATGTTTTTTTTTCCTTCTCACACCGGAGCCTTGATGCGCGCTTTGCAGAGCCGCAAACAACCCCAATTGTTGACTACCTTCTCAGTATATGTATAAAAATCTATCTAGCGCTTAAACGGTTCCTAGATGCCCTGCTGGCCTCTGAAAGCTCCCTCCTTTCTCAACACTCTCGACTTTCACCGACCTTTTCCTTGCACACATTTGTTCCGCCGCCCTCAACGGGCCGAACTCTACACTTCTCTTGCACGAAGTGTAATGTTTCGCCTTGAGTTTTTTTTGGTAAGCTTTTTGGCTCACAATTTAACCCATGCAATTCATATCACACATTTTCGCACCCGGCGCAAAAGATGTTCAAGCTTTTTCCTGCATTCTGGGGGGACCGGGCGAAATAAATTTCTTGCAACATCGTGATCACCCTCCCATCCCTCAATATGCGAGGTGAAAAGGAGAATGGAATAGAGATGTCGGAGCAAAAAGCTTTGGCCAAGTGCCGACATCTCTTTCTGCTATTGCGTAGTTCTCTGAGATGACCCCCTACATGCAGGAAGCTTATTGCGGGTGGCCTTAAACACCACATGGGCTATACCGTCGGCGGCCTGAAACTTTCCATCTTCCCGTGTTTGATGATGACTGGTTCTCTCCCCGCACGGCCTGGGCGGTGGCCCGAGATCTATCCTCTAATCCTCGCCATTTCAGCCGTGGCTAGTTGGTGCCTGATATGCCCTAATCACCCTCCCTTCCCTCTCTCCACCTCATAAACAGAGGGGATTTGGAGTGCTGGCCCATCCTACTCGCTCGTCAAAGATTGAGGAGCGGAACTGGGCACGCGCGCAGCGGGGCGGGGCGGCGGGGAGGGGTGTGAGATGGATGCTGTGAAGGATGGTGGGCCCCCCGGCTGGGCAATGGTGGGGGAACTGGGGCCGGCACCCGGTTTGGAGCACCTCGAGCACTGTCGGCTAGCGGCCACGACGTTTGGGTACATTGCATATCGGCTGCGAAAGATTGGGCAAATTCAACACTACAAAACACTGGCCCTTCTGTAAGTCGGTGAAGAGGGGGATGGGGTTGTCTGCGGTTTAATACAGTAATTATTATACTCTCTCTTCTCTCCGAGCGGGATTACGGATTGGGGACAGACGGTCTTGCGTTGTGCCTGCTGCGGCACAGTGCTCAGCACTGATGTCCTCGATAAATTTCCCCCAACATGTCATACCAACACTGCGCTTGCTCCTCCCGTCCTTCCACAACCAGAAACCACTCCCTCCTCTTCCTTCACTCACTCCTCCCCTTCAACACTTCCTGTCCCCCTTTCTCCCTTCCTCTCTCCCTCCCTCTACCCGTCCATCCATCCTCCTTCAATCACCCATCCACAGCCGTGCTTGGGACGTTTACTCCTTTCGTAAAAAAATCGACATCACCTGCGGTGCTTTGGGTGCACTTTTTCGTGTTCTTGCCACGCCTATCCCAAAGGAGATTCAGATATGCACGCAGGAACAGGTAGAGGAAGACTTGGCTCTGCAGCACGACCGGCCGTTGGAAGATTTGTTGGCGTTACATAACATGCCGCTGTATTTGCAGAGATTGATGGAGGAGGGGCAGAGGCAGGGAAGCGCCATGTGTGGGTATACGTATGCGAATGGTCATTATCAATTGTGGACCGACCGGGTGTTTGCAGAGAAGTATTTTGATGCCGTAGAGGCAAATGCCCGATTTGAGAGCCTGGCCGTGTTGCCTTGTTATTTGTTCGGGTGTTTGATGAGTCCGAGGGACCGGCCGTGTTTTTATGAGTTGCTGATTGAGTACATGCTGACGGACAGTAGGGAGGATCGGAACGTGTCTTTACAAGCCGAGGTAAAGGGGAAGGATGGAAATGTCGAGGTGTGCTTAGTCCGCGCCAGGCACCGCGTGCTGAATGGCGGGCAGTATATGGCGTTTGCCTTGAGCATCTTACCCCTCCCCCATGGCACGCAAGACATGTGTACCGTCCGCCACCTTCGTAAGTGTAATGCAGGGAATGTCGAGCACATTCGTCTTGCAGCTTCAGAGAAGGAGAGGGAGAAGGACCGAATGGCCGCAGCCTCGCCAAGTGCTGGTCGACCGGTATCAACTTACAAGGGGAGGACAGGCAGGGAGGAAGGAGAGGTAGGGGAGGGGAGTGGCACGGACAGGACAGGGGGGGAGATGGGTGGAAAAGGAGGTAAGGGAGGAGGAGGAGTTGAATCTCGCCCGCGGGGTGGTGGGCGTCGGCGGGGACAAGGTGGACACAGAGTGTCCCTCCCTGCAGAACCAGATCCGTACTCTTCAGAGTTGATCGGCGCTTCGTCTGCTTATGCCGTGCCCCACGACCCGAAGCAGCAGCAACAGCAGCATCAGCAGCAGCAACAACAACAACAGCAACAACACCAACAGCTGCTGGGCTGGGGAGAAGCGCCGTGGATGAGTGCACCTGGAGGAGGAAAAGAGGGAGGGGGAGGGGGGAGAGGGGGTTATCCTTATCAATACCCCAGGAAAGCTAACCTTTTCTCTGACCCTGGCCCACAGCCGCCTGCTTTGCTTTTCCAATCACATGATCAACAGACGCGAGGATCCTCCTATGATCCGGACTACCATATCTACCTTCAGCAGGAGGAGGAGGAAGAGAAGAAGCAGCAGCAGCAGCAGCAGCAGCAGCAGCAGCAGCAGCAGCAGCAATATCACCACCAACAATACTTTCATCCCCACACCCGGCAAAAGCAACATCAGCAGCAGCAGCAGCAGCAGCGTCCACCACAGCAACAGCAGTCCCCCTATAGCAGCTATCCTTTCCTTCCCTCCCACCCTCACCAATCCAGCGCCACATTCGGGGTAGTTGTGGCCGGCAGTGGGGAAGGAGAAGGAGGGGGGGGAGGAGAAGGAGGAAGAAGAGAAGGAGGAAAGGGGGGAGGAGCAATGCAACCACCTCGTGATCCACGCTTGATGAGTCATTTGAGCTCAGGTGCTGATGCGGACGCCGGAGGGAGGGGCATTTTCGATCCCTCCACAGGTCCGGCTGGGCCGGCCAGGGAGGAGGCTCCTCAACGACAGATGATGCCTTTGCACGGTCCTCCGCCGCAAGAGCAGCAACAGTATCAGCAGCAGCAGCAGCAGCAGCAGCAGCAGCAGCAATACCAGCGGCAGCAGCAGCAACAGCTGCAGCGACAGCAAGAGGAGGAAGAGAAGGAGGAGCAGCAGCAGCAGCAGCAACAGGAGGAGAGAGCGGAAGAGGATGACAATATGTTTGCGCATACGGCGGCTCTCAATGAGCTGGCGGAGTATTTGCGCACGGAAAGAAGGCCGGAAGAGGAAGGAGGGGCAGAGAGTTGGGAGAAGGAGCAGGGGGAGCAATAGAGGGGGGCAGGTAGGGGGAGTCGCCTGGCAGTCGCTATCCGTCTTGCTCTTCGCTCAATTCTCCCGGACGCTTTACCCTTGGATTAAATTACACGGAGAAAGAGAGAGGAGAGTCAAGACAAAACAAAAAGTGAGGGAGGAGAGGATGAAGAGAGGTCGAAAAGTGAAAGAGTAACCATATAAAGGAGACGAAGGAGGACGTTTTGGGAAGAGAAACAGGCATAGACGGAGAGATACGCAGGGAGGAAGAGAGAGGTAAAGTGGTGTATACGAAGCGGTGTGCTCTATAATAAAAAGCAAAAAAAGAGGGATATATGACTTTATATCGACACATGCACACACAAAGATAGAATCGTTCCGTGCGGTTCTTGGCCCAAGGGATGGATGTAGGGAAATTAGGGTAGCAATAGCACCAGCCGCATAACACAGCGGGAATAATACAAGCAGCACCACAGCCCCGACAAGAGCGTATAGCGTTCCAGGGACTTTGATTTGATTTATTGTATGATGACATTCAATTGTTGGAAGGGAAATTATTTTGGTTGAAGTTTGAAACAGTGAAAGAGAGGGGGGAAGTAAATAGAAACCGGAAGAAGGGGAAGGGTGAGTGGAAGAGAAAAACGAGAAAAATTAGGACAAAAAAGACAGGAAGAGCAGATAGAGGAAGAGGGAAAAGACATATCGAAACTACAAGGATAGGGACTGTGTATGTGTATGGTTGTCAGTCGGCGCCTCTGCATTTCCCCCCTTACATCCTCTGTGATCTTTTCCACAGGAAAAAAAAACAAAGCCCGAATTTCCTGTAGGCCTCATAGATACTAGCTCTCCCCTCACCCCTCCCTCCCTTACAAGGAAAGATAAGTAAGAAGGATAATTTGTACACTACAATATTGATGAATGGGTCGAACAAGATCACTAAATGGGGACATCGACTTCGGGAGAATCATCGATTACGTGCCAAACTTTGAAGTGTGAAGATTTGGCGGTGTTTTACTTCTTTTTTTTCCTTCTCTGCTTTCTCTTATACTTCCTTCCTTCTGTTTGGACCCAGGTTACTTGAGCGTGTGCGAGAGAGGCGTTTCGTCTCGCTCTCTCTTCTCTCGTTTTTTTGGTCTGTCTCTTTTATTTTCTCTCTCCTCCTCTTTCATTCTGTCCTCTGCTTTCGTTTTTGGTTGCTGGGGTGCGCATTGATGTTCTTCTCGCTTAACCACACGTTTGGGGGATTTTGGACAAGTAAGGCCATGTGCATACATTTATTTATACATCGTGCAATTTGTCCATATTTTCCGCAATTTGTCGCTTCGCACAGATTTTGCGGGGGCGGTAGAAGTTACCTCGTCACTTAGTACACAGAAAAGTGGACGGTACGAATTGTCGAGGTAATTCTACTCGATTTGTGGACCCCAATGTGGACCAATGTGATGTTAGAATCAAATATTTTGCGCAACAACGTGAACCGTTGGACAACTTGTCCCGAAAGAGGGTCTGGACGTGTCCAGGGACACGGATTCATTTGCTAATTGGTGTCAATCGTTCGCATCGTCTCTACTCTATAATATCGCACATCACATTTCACGCTCTGGTGATGTAGTGCCTGCAATTTTTTACATGAAATCCATACCCTGACGAAGTAATGCCTGCGCTTCGTGTACAATCACAGAACAGAAAGAATGGTAAGTGAAGTGAACTAAGAGCTACTCGTCCGAACATCACATAGTGCACTCAAATCAATGTGGTCTACTGCATTTTCTTGTCTCCCTTCCCGCAGTCCAGTTTACCCTCTTTCTCCCTCCTTCCCTTCCCGGAAACTGCAAAAATCAACGGACACATCACCGCTCATTCCCAGGATCAAAACCTCGCCCTCGCAGTCTCCAGCTCCTTCACTGACCTTAATCTCTCCAACCTCCTCATACTCAATCTCTTCCTCCTCTCCTTTACTTCCTCCTTTGAGCCCATCGCCTCATTTCCCCTTTTCTCCTCCTCTTCTCCCTCCCTTCCTCCATCTTCTCCTGAGGAGTAAGCGAATATGTAAGCAAGGATAAGTAGGAGCCGCCCGACAAGACTTTCGCAGTAAAGGCGTCAAGGAATCAGCTGTGACATCGAAACGAAGTGGTCTGTGGGTATGGAAGGCCAGGACAGGTGAATGGGGCCGCTGTGGCGTGCGAAGACGTACGCAGTGAAGGCGACCAAATGAAGAGGAGATGACTCAGAACTTTAAGCAGGCCTGCACCCACACATGATGAAACAAATGTGTATATGTATATAGATCCTATTGAAGGAAGATCGAGGGTCAAGACTAAGCACAAATTTTCTAGTTCTTCTTCACAGCATCGTCTGTGGAGGAGATAGGTCCAGAACGTGCAGCTCCTTATCCATTCCCACACAACCAAACAAGCTCTCTATTTATTCATATATGCGTCCTTTCTTTGGTCTTTTTTAAGGTTGATTTCTCCCGTCGATTATGACGATGAATCGTTTCCTTTTCTTGTTTGCTAGTTGTGTGTTTAGTGCTCGCTGGCTGTGTAATTTCTTCACACACACACACACACACACACACACACACACACACACACACACACACACACACACACACACACACACACACACACACACACACACACACACACACAAACA
>Ga0160420_100129_pt1 | contig 43734 bp, 63 predicted proteins | sample CelAP2metagpilot_FD_108197 | JGI IMG/M metagenome (GOLD analysis project Ga0160420, IMG submission 108197) | Phycosphere-associated microbial communities from algal ponds in Kailua-Kona, Hawaii, USA - Cellana AP2-5-5 metagenome pilot | ecosystem: Engineered > Artificial ecosystem > Aquaculture >...
CTATGCAGACTCCCCCCCCTCCCTCCCCCCCTCCCTCAGGCCCTCTTTCCCAGGTACAAGAAGTGGTGCGACTCCTACTTCTACCTACCCGGAAGACAAGAACACCGAGGTGTCGGCGGAATCTTCTTCGATGACCTGGAGGGGATGGAGGGAGGGAGGGAGGAAGGAGGGGAGGGGAAGGAGGAGGAAAAGGAGGAGGAGGAGGGAGGGGGGGAAGGACGGAAGGAGGGAAGGGTGGAGAAGGCGAGGAGATTTACGGAGGCGGTGGCCCGTAGTTTCATGCCCAGCTATTTATCGCGTGAGTGTGCTGTGCTGGTTATATTGGTTTGAGTTGGGGTGGAATATGAAAACCGTCGCCCTCCCTCCCTTCCTCCCTGCCTCCTTCCCTTTCCCCTTCTTTTCCTCCCCTCCATCTCGCCGGCAGTTCAGGACTCACCACCTTTTCCTCCCTCCCTCCCTCCCTCCCTCCCTCCCTCCCTTCCTCCTTCAGTCGTGCGCAGGCGGCGTGACGAGCCATTCGACGAGAAACAGAGGCAGTGGATGCTCCTACGCCGTGGGCGATACCTAGAATTTAACCGTAGGGAGGGAGGGAGGGAGGGAGGGAGAGGTACAGCGCTATCATTCTCTGAGCTTGCTTCTAGGCATGATGGATAAAGGGAGGGAGGGAAGGAGGAATGGAGCGAATGCAGCTTCCTTTATATTGATTGTTCTCCCCCTCGCCTTGCCATTGCTTGCTGGACCTCACCCCCCCATCACAGTGCTCTATGACCGAGGTGTCAAATTCGGGCTAGCGGGCGGCCGTTTCGAGAGCGTTATGGTTTCAGGTAGGCACCGACGTCCCTCCCCCCCCCGCTCCCTCGCTCGCTCGCTGTCTTCTCCCTCCCTTTAGGGTTCGAATCAATCTCACTTTCTTGAGATCGATCGACCGGACTCACCCTTTCCTCCCTCGCCCCCCCCCCCCTTCCCTTCCTCCCTCCCTCTCTCCCTCCCCCCTTCCGTCCCTCCAGCGCCTCCCATGGCGGCCTGGAAGTACAACCACCAGCCGGAGGAGGGGAGCGAGGAGGCACGATTGCTTGCCGTCCTCAAGACGCCTAGGGACTGGGCATAAGGGAAGGAAGGAGGAAGGGAGGGAGGGAGGGACAATGGAGTTGCAGCGACCCTCAACGACGCCGCAAAAGGGAGTGGCACAAGAGAGACGAAGGAAAAAAAGAGGGAGGGAGGGAGGGAGGGAGGGAGGGAGGGAAGCTTAGATGGAGTGGTGCACGGGGCCGAGGTAATGGACGACTTAAGAGTGGGCAAGCCGTGGGTGGCTTTGGATGACGGCAAGTATTGGTAATCCGGTCAGGTCGCTATACATAACGAGAAGAAGAAGTACACGCAGCGAGATCGATCTACATCCACCACATTTGTGCTGCTGTTGCAGTGCATAGGGCTTTGGATGAATGAGAGGTGCTGATGCCCATCCTTCCGACGCGAGCGATCGCCCCCCCACTGCATTAGCAACACACCCACTCGCACGGTCGTCGTCAGACGCCACGCCAATGACTACAGATATTCCCGTAAAGGCTGATACACATGAACCACACCCACTAGTATTTCATTCATCGTCCGCAAAGCCTTACACACGAGTGACAATTAATTCTTCGTTCCGTCCCTCATTTCTTCCATACTTCCTCTCATTTCCCTCCACCCTCCACTGCACCCTCCCTCCCTCCCTCCCTCCTTCCCTCGAAATGATTTCCAACACATCTGACACCCTCCTTGTCTTCCTCCTCCTCCCCCCTTTCCTCCCCCCTTTCCTCCTCCTTTTTCTTCCTCCTATTTCTTCGATTTCTTCTCCATTTATTGCGTCCCCTCCCCCCCTTACCCTCTCCCCTCCCTCCCTCCATCAGCATCAGCCACCACATTTCCTTATATCCCTGACCGAACGCCTCTACCATTCCTCTCCATGGCCAGCACCCTACGACATGCCCACTGCTACTACCACACACATGACATGCCCACTGCTACTACCACACACATGACATGTCCACTGCTTCTACCACACACATGACATGTCCACTGCTAATACCACACACATGACATCCCACTGCTACTACCACACACATGACATGCCCACTGCTACTACCACACACATGACATGCCCACTGCTACTACCACACACATGACATGCCCACTGCTACTACCACACACATGACATGCCCACTGCTTCTACCACACACATGACATGCCCACTGCTACTACCACACACATGACATGTCCACTGCTTCTACCACACACATGACATGTCCACTGCTACTACCACACACATGACATGCCACTGCGCCCACTATATTTCTACACGTCTACATCCACACCCCACTCTCCCTCCCGTCCTCTTTCGCTCCCTCCTTCCAGCAATAGCGACCACCGCCACCAGGACCACCGGAGCCGGCGTCGCTGTGGGAGGTAATAAGAAAAAGAAAAAATGAGGTCATGCCTACAAATGATAACTAGGTTCGAAACACTTCGGATGACTTCTCTCCCCCCCTCCATCCTTACCTCATGCCTCGTCCAGGCGATCTCCATGGCCCGGGCTGCGAAGAGACAGACCCGCGCCCGCAGTCGCTCCATGCTATCCTGCATGTGTTTGGCCAAATGCCGCTGCCCGCTTTTCCCCTGTTCCGCTTCCTCCTCCTCTTCGTCCTCGTCGTCTTCTCCATCTTTGCCGTCGGCGTTCGTGAGAGGAGGGGGAGGAGGAGGGGGAGGAAGAAGGGGGGGGGGCAGGGCCGAGGCGAGAGACTCAAGGCGTCGGTCGAGCTCGAGGGTCAGGCGTTTGGCGACCAGGAGAGCCCGCTCCAAATCACGGACCTGGGAAGGGAGGGAGGGAGGGGGGGAGGGAGGGAGGGGCGAGTATGTGAATGCCTAGAGATGTGCGCTTGATTATCTCTCCCACCCTCCTTCTCTCCCTCCCTCCCTCCCTCCCTCCCTCCCTACCTGCTCTGCCTGGCACATGAGCTGTTCGCGCAATGCCTCGAAGAGTCCCTCCGTCATGGCCACCTTCAGCGCCGCTTTCGTTCCGTCGTTCCCTCCGTCAGTCCCGCCCTCCCTCCATGCCTCTGCAAGGGGACGGATCAAAGGCATGCACTGCAACTCTTCTTCTTCTTCTTCTTCTTCTCCTTCTTCTTCTCCCAAGCAGCCTTCTCCCTCCCCTCCCTCCCTTCCGCCTGTCTCCTCGATCATCGCCACCAACGAGGAGGAAGAGGGCAGAAGGTGGGTCGAAGGAGAAGGGAGGAAGGGAGGGAGGGAGGGAGGGGGCGAGGAGGACGAGGAAGGGGGTAGAGTCACGTCGCTTACCCGCCGGCGCTCGCGGGCTGCCTGCGAGTCAGCCTGTCATACGGAGAGGGCCTTTCAGTGAGGAAATGGGTTTCCGCCCCTCTCTCCCTCCCTCCCTCCCTCCCTCCCTCCCTCCCTTCCGCCCTCAACGGGCTCCTGGAAGATCCTTCGGATGGCCTCGGCGGCCATGATTCCTCCTTCCCTCCCTCCCTCCCTCCCTCCCTCCCTACCTCGACGAGCTCCTGGAAGACCCTTCGGATGGCCTCGGCGGCCATGTGCTTGGCTTTCTCCACCAGCGAGGCGACAACAGCGACAGAAGCGGGATCTGAAGGGGGCGGGAGGGCGGAAAGGAAGGAAGGAGGGGGATGGACACAGGAGGGAAAGGTGTTCGGTTAGCACAAGGAAGGGAGGGAGGGAGGGAGGGAGGGAGGGAGGGAGGGAGGGAGGTGGCTTACCACACTGATAGCGTGCGACCAAGAAAGACGGCAAGCAGCCCCCCTCTTTCCGCTCCCCCTCCTTCTCTCCCCCTCCCCCTCCTCCTCCTCCAAGCAACCGTCGTCGCTCCTCCCCCTCCCTCTCGAGGGCCCGTCCCAGCGCCTCCAGTGTCAGCTGTCGGCCATTAATATCTTCCAGTAGGGCCTGAGGCGAGAAGGGAAGGAGGGATAGTGTGTGAGGGAGTACATAAGACTTATGTTAAACTGGATTTGGCGAGTCCTCCATCTCTCCCTCCCTCCTCCCCAACATACCTCCACCTCCTTCCTCGTCTCCTCGTCCTCGCCGACCAAGCACCTCCATCCCTCTTTTCTCCCCCCTCTCTCTCCCCCTCCCTCCTCCTTCTCCCGCTCTTCCTCACTCGAGGGTAACAACCTCTCCCCCCCCTTCGCCATCTCCCTTCTCCCTCCTTCTCCTCCTCCTCCTCCTCCTCCTCCTCCTCCTCCTCTTCCTCCAACCGCTGCCATCCTTCTCCAGACCAACCAAGCACGGGCCTTCCCTCCCTCCTCCCTCCTCCTCACCACCATCCCCAACCTACCCACCCCGAACAGCTGCAGCCGCCGGGCCAGACTAGAGAGCTCGTTGCCTAAGGAGGGAGGGAAGGAGGGAGGGAGGGAGGGCGAGATAGAAGTTGTTGAGGTCCTGTGAAGGATAGACCGGACCGAGTAGAAGGGAAATAGGAAGATGGTTGGAAGGGAGGGAGGGAGGGAGGGAGGGAGAGGGAAAGGGAGGGGTCGTACTTAGAATGCAGAGCTCCTGCGCCTCTTGTACACGGTCTGCGTGCTTGGTGTCCTCCGCCTCAAGCGCCAGCCGCAGACTAGCAGCACGCCCAGCCTGAGGGTGAATCAGAAGGGGGGAGGTAATGTGTGGGTGGGAGCGATTTAGCGAGAAAGAGAGAGAGAGAGATAGGGGGCGTGTGTATATATGCCCTCGTCCACAGTCTCTCCCTCCCTCTTTTCCTTCTTTCTTCCTTTCCATTGGAACATCACTTCCGTTTTCTCCCTCCCCTCCCTCCCTTCCTTCCCTCCTTACGTCTGACACTGCCGTGCCATGTTCTCAATCTTGCCTTACGTAACCCCTCCCTCCCTCCCTCCCTCCCTCCCTCCCTTCCCCCCCCCCCCCTACCTGCGTCTGACACTGTTGCCGCATGGCCTCGATCGCGCCCTCCCTCGTCTCCAACAGCGCGGCCACCACCGACGAGGTTGGGGAGGAGGAAGGAGAAGAAGGAGGGAGGGAGGGAGGGGGGGAGATCGCCGGTCCATCATGCTTTCCTGTCGCGGAGGGAAGGAGGGAGGAGGTGGTGGCCTGCGGCTGCTGCACTTCAGCCCCCTCCCTCCCAGCCTCCTCCTCGTCCTCGTCCTCGTCCTCCTCCTTCCCGCTGGCGCCCACCGCACGATCTTGGGTGCGGGCGGAAGGACAGGAGGAGGAAGGGGAAGGTGTCAGGCTGGCACAGGAGGCGGTGGAGGAGATGGAGGTCAGGGATGAGCAACTTGGGACGCGGGATTGAGCTGAGGGAGGGAGGAAGGGAGGGAGGGAAAGAGGGAGAGAAGGAGGGAGGGAAAGAGGGAGAGAAGGAGGGTAAGGACAGATTTTAAATTAGCGGATCGATTCCTCTTACTCCTCCCTCTCTCCCTCCCTCCCTACCTGCGACCGTCCTAAACGCGGCTGCCAGTCGGTAGACGCCCAATTGCTTCAGACGCTCGGCCAGCAGGAGCCAGCACTCCTCCTCCTCCTCCCCCTCCCCTTCGTCCACCGCCAATCTCCCCTCCAGCCTGCCTCGTCCTTTGGAGACAAGAAGAGAAGGAATAGCGGCGGGTAGTGGCGCCAGTCGTCGAAGCAGGGAGAGGCGTTCTGAGCCGAGGACACAGGGGGGGGAAGGGGAAGGAAAATACATGGATAATCATGACAAGGCTTCTATCCTCCCTCTCTCCCTCCCTCCCCTACATCCTCCTTGTGTGGTCGTTCTGTCCCTCCCCATCATGAACCTCATTGCCCCGACCTATCGTCAACACCTCCCTCTTCCCCTCCCTCCCCCCCTTCACCCCTCCCTCCTCACCTTCCCTCTCCCTCTTCAGCTCCTTCCCAAGGACCATGGACTGGCGATGCTGCATGTCCGCCTGCATGGCCAAGGCCTCCAGAAACCCCTCCAGCTGCGATTCCTCCCCCTCCTCCTTTTCTGCCATCTCTCCCTCGTCGCTTTCGCTTTCGATGGCCAGTGGTGCCACTAAGGCAGATGAGAGAGAAGGAGGGACGGCATCGTGGGTCGAAGCTCCCTTGTCAAAACTGCACGGCACTGCTCCTTTATCCCCTTCCTCCCTCCCGCCCTCACCTGGAGCACTTGACGACGACGACGAGAGTGGTAATGGGAATGATGATGATGATGATGATGATGATGGTGGTGGTGGTGGTGGTGGTGGTGGTGGTAGGGCGAGCAGTCGAGCACGCAGCGCCTTGATGCGACAGAGGAGCGAAGGTGACGCAGCACTCAGGTTAGCCAAGGAACCCTCATAGCTAAAAAAAGAAGACAGAGACATAAGTGAGGAAAATAACGTCAGATTATTATTGTTGCGAATTTCCAAAAAGGGTCATCCATCGACTCGGTGCGAGGATTCTGGATCCCTCCCTCCTCCCTCCCTCCCTCCCTCCCTCTGGGTCTCCTTACCCCACTGCTCGATCTTCCAGGCCGTTCCACAGCGCCTCACATTGCGGCCGCAATATGGCGCCTACAGAAATCTGCGTATCAAATAGTGTTTGAACGAAAGGAGCAAGGAAGCTTGTCAGAACGCCGAGGCAAAGTCTCCGACGCCTCCTCCATATCTCCCTGCCTCCCTCCTTCCCTCCCTCCCATTTTGCTTACCCGACAAGCTAATGTTTGGATATCCGCCAGAATCAGAGCTTCGTTCTGCTTCTCCTCGGATTCTTCATCATTGTCTTCCCGGTCCATCTGTGCGTCATAGAGGAAAGTGAAGGAACGGGGGGTTAGGGGGTCAGGGGCTCATTGTGGGCCTCTTCAGTTGTTCAACGACGCGCCCACACTTACATCGACAATGCCTGGGGGGTCACAAATCACACTTGCCGCAGAATCGAGATGAATGTCTCCATCTTCCGCTTCCACTCCTTCTGCTTCTACTTCAGCCATCATGGCTGCGCTTGAGCTTGGGCAAGAAGCGTTCGAAGCGTGGTGGTGTGTGAGAGGTGCGACGCAGCAACGGCACTCGCGAAAGGGGTTAAAAATTAGCGATGACACCGAGGCATTGGAAGAGGGCACCGTTGCCTTGTCTGTTGGTAGAGAGATATGTGTATGTCGAAGATGAGTGGGGACATGTGGTGTGTGTAGTTAGTGCCCCCCTCGGCGCAAGCGAATGCGTCTCGCGTCTCGTCCGAGAGAGCTGTACAACTGGTAGATCATCATCATCCACCACCACGGCGTGTCCCCTTTGAGACTCAATCAGGTCTTAAACTCAAGCTAACATATTATCCTTGGCGCTACATGATATTATGCGTACGATTGCAAAAATAATGTCACGCTTGCAATCATTATTCACCATTTCCACAAACTCCTCCACATTTCCTTCACAACAGTTCCCCACCCCTTTCCTGCTTATGTACTGGTACATCTTTCCCTTTCCAAGAAAGCGGAATTCCTCGAGGAAATGAGGCCAAAGCAGACAAGATGTTACTCCGCTGCATCGATCGTGGTATGGCGCAGTCACTGGAGAAGTACTTTTATACTTTTACGGAGATTCTACCGTTTTTGTGTCGCCGAGCGACTACATCAAATCTGTGCCTGTGGCGGAAAGTGTCCAGCCATCTCCCGTGTTTCTACTCTTTCATAGGCTTGCACCCTTAAGGAAGTCTCTGTTGGGATTGTCGGGGGGACATGAAATCATTTCCAATTTATTACAGAGAGACAGATGCCACGTGGAGAATCAAGACAAAGGAAGGTTTCTCCGACTACCCCGTAGAAGCAGCACACAATTATCTGTGCAGCATCAAAATGCGGTTGATAGATAATCGAAAATGGTGCTGCATGAGTTTTATAGATTTTCTACTTTCTGGAAAACTACTCCTCGCACTGGCTCGCGCCGGTCTTCTTCCTTCTCATGCGTGCCTGGCAAACTGCTCTTGTCAGTGGCCGGAGAGAAAGCGTTCAAACTTAAGGCGGATGAGGAATTGTCGCTCTACAATTCGACTGAGGGACCCGACTGTGTGAAGACAGAGGGAGACCAAGAGAACGGCTGGTAGTGCTGAAGGAATAAAAGTACGAATCTATCAGATTGAACAGTAGTACCAGACAGTTATTTCTTTTTTATATTTGTCTTATTTTCTTCTCAGCCGCTTAAGAACTTCTGATTAATATTGTCGAGGACCAGGCGCTTCAGCTCCCCAACATTTTGAGAGGTCGCAGTAAACATCAACACCACGCCCAATCCACTCATGGCCCACAAGAGCATCTTCTCGCATTTAGATACACAAGCAGCAAATGTCGCTGCATAAATCAAAGGCGGGAGGATAAATCCTTGGAGAGTGTCGGTTATTGCGCCCACAAAAGCTGTGATTAGGCCGAACTGATGGATGGTCGAAGCGACTACAAAGGTGAATGTGACAAGAAGGGACCTCAAGATGTTGCGTTGCCACTTTGTTGGGAGAAGACTGCGATGCGTTGTGTATGAATTGGGACATGGGCTTGTAAGTGATACCGACGTTCTTAGCGCGGTTACGCGCACATATTCTTCACCTGCATCCCTTCTTCACTATCGTGCATTCCCACCTAGTCTCCGCCTTTCCACGCGAATCGTACCTGTCGCTGCCAACAACGATCTCTTCCAGGTACTCGCGCGGTGGAGCCAGCATGATAATGTAGGTAAGCGTGAGGTTGAGGGAAAAGGCGGCGAAAATGATGGTCTTGAGGGGTCCGGCTTCGATATTTTTCAGTACTAGCCAGTCATAGAGCGGGAGGGTGTGCATGGGCGTGAGTGCTTTGGTTGGAGACTACACGCAATAACAAAATGAACGCTAAAAGTGAGGTTGGTCCGGGCCGCAATCACTCACACAACCGCGCACAAAAGCCCTACGAAGCTGCAAGGTAATATATATACACACATATACAATTCCAGCGCCGTCAATACCCTTCCACATACCATTGTCGCACACTGGCCGCTCACATCCAGCCACCACCTGTCCCGCCGGGTTGCGCACCAAGGGAGAGGTCCCACCATAGAAAATATAGCCCGCAGAACTGTGAACATATTTGTAAGAATCGTGAGTGATACGTTTATAATCCCGAGGCCTTCCTTCCCCCCGTAATTCATCCTCTTAATTTTCCTAGCTCACCCGACGGCTATGTCCAGCATTGCTGTCAGGGCCATGGAAAGGCCAAGAGCCTCCGTAAAGTCCTCCGGGTACTCGGCTTCGGACTCAATGGGGACGGCGCCTGGAGGGAGAGAAAGAGGGAAGAAGAGGAGGAATTTACCGGTACAAATGTCAATCCATGACGCAAGACGAAAATGCAAGTTTACGTAGAGAGAAACCCCATTCATACGCTCATGCGACTCCACCCCTCCCTCCCACCCTGCCTCTCTTCCCACGCTTAGCCAACATACAGTAATGGATGACAAAGAGGAAGGCTGTGGGACCAAAGAAAAGGAAGAGGGTCTGGGGCTGGAGGAGGTGGATGCCGCGGGCTTCCAAAAAGGAGGGAGAGGAAGAGGAGGGAGGAGGGATGACAGGGGAGGAGGGCGGGGAGGATGCAGAAGAGGAGGCAGCAAGCCGCGTAAACCCGTCGTAGAAGATGGCCAGGACGCCTGCAGGGGTAGATAAATACATGCGCATAGGACGAGAATGTTCATACACGGAAGGTGGATATGGACGTGACGTCCCCCTTCCCTCCTGCCATTACCTCTACCTCCCTTCATCCCCTTCATTTTCCCTCCCTCCCTCCCTCCCTCCCTCCCTCCGCCTCACCGACAACGAGCGAAAGATTGCCCCCAACGTTAAAAAAGGATAAGCGCCGGAACCCCCGCACCCAGGACAGGAGGACGAAGATGGGAAGGAGACCACAGAGGACCTCTCCCTACAAGTTATGTGGGCGTTTAATTTAATGGGTGACTGCACCCCCCCCCCAAAAAAACACACTTAGAGATTCAATCTTCTGGACATCTCCTCCTTCCAGCCCTCCCTCCCGCCTTACCTCCTCCCAGACTGGAAACAGCTGCGTGAGCATCCCGGCGATGAAGGTCGCGTAGGCAGCACAGGCACCCAAGCAGGAGATGCAGGTGGCGGCCTTGACCAGGGAAGATGCAGGAGCGCCGAGGGAAAGGGCGGCGATCTGCAGGAGTGTATGGAAGGGATGGTGGTGATGGTGGAGGTGGTGGAGGATGAAAGGAAGGCGAGGAGTAGGGAGGAGGAGGGAGGAAGTGCTCATGCAAGCATTAACAACACGGACACCGTCTTCTTTCGGCCCGAATGGCTAATTCCACTTCAAGTTATTCCTTTTATTTTTCCCTCTACCTTTCCCCTCCACGCCCACAGCAAGAAATTCGTTTCTTACCTCCGCATACGTCAGCTGCTGCAGCCCGTCATTATCTTGCAACCCCCTCCATCGCCACCACTGCTGCTGCTGTTGCTGTGATGGTGGCAGGGGAGTCGGCGCCAGTACCGCCATCGCGAGGTGTTTCCCTTTGTCAGCACCGCCGTCGTCCCCACTCTCCTCCTGCTGCTTCAGACCTCTAGCAGCCCCCGCATCACCGCTGCCGCTTGCAGACAGATGCCGCTTGCAACTAGGTGTGTGTGTGTGAGTGGATAAATAAGTAAGATTCCGTCCTTCTTCCTTCCCTCCTTCCATTCCACTGACGCACCGGATGAGGAACCACAGGGTGAAGTAGGAGAAGAGGGCGACTAAAACTACGCCGATCACACCCGCCGCCAACCCTGCTTCTTGAAACGCCCTACCAGGGCCAGAGATAAAGAGGGGACATGAAAATAAGCCTTGATCTTCCCGCACGCAGGCATCACTAGCATGCCTTTCCTCCCCCCCTCCCTCTCTCCCTCCCTCCCTCCCCTCTCCTCCATCCTCCCTACCAGGGGATGGCAAAAGACGCTGGGCCATTGAGGGCCGTCAAAAGATTGATGTTAAGGGCCGCCCTTCTGTAGATTGGTATGAAGAAGGAAGAAAAGAACGACAAGTGAGAATTTGAGTAGGCAATACGCTTCCACCGACGCCTCGGTTACCGTCATTCACCTCCCGCCTTCCCTTCACATGGCCCGTCTGTCCATCTTCCCCCCTTTCCCTCCCCTTCCTACCCCTGCAGCTTTCTCGGCCGTTTCCTACTTCCTGGTCTTCCTCTCCTTTCAAATGCGGGCGTCATGGGCGAGCAGATGGGGGTGGCCGGCCCTCCAAGACTTGAGTACTATTCAGGATGAAAGGGAGAGGGAAGAGGAGGAAAGGGGGAAGGGAGGAGAGAGGATGAATGAGCATGCCTATGATGAGTACCTACAGCAGCTTAAACTGTCATCATACTGACAGTCACTGCTCCGCTGCAACGACGTCTATAGCTAATCATACATGGGAATCAGATGCTCCCTCTTCCAACCTCCCTACCTGGCTCTCAGTCGAAGAGACCTCGCGCAGAAGAAGGGAGGAGCGCTCGTTCGCGGTGGCATTGCCAATGCCATCGCCGTCGTGCTGCGACTGTTGCTGGTAGTGGCGCTGGTCCGGCATGGCCGGGTTTCTCCGTTGAGGGCTCGATGCCGTGCGGCTGAAGCAAGCGAGGAGGAGAGTAAGGGAAAGACGTGGGCGGGCAGGCAGTTGGACAATAGGACGAGAACTGGCGTTGTTCTCTACGTTTTAAGTTGCTGCCTTGCTTGTGTTCTCTTGTGATGGTGCAGAAGTTTGTGCGCGCGGATAAGCATGCAATTCTGGCGGCGATAGCTGTCACGAATTGACAGTTAATCCTCAGACTCAAATCCCTCCCCATTCCCCCTGCAATGAATCCCTCCAAAAAAGACACAGCGTGTATGCCAAGCTGCACGATGACGGTAACGACAACGATACCGCTAACAAGACGGCAAAACGGGACGTTGACGTCGCTAAATCGCGGGCAACAACCAACGGCCCTCTCAAAGCTACTGCTGCTCACCCTCCTCCTCCTGCCTTCGCTTGAGGTAACGTAATTCCCCTGTCTACGTGTCCGCTCTCTCGCCGCCTGATCACCGGCATATTGAATATCGCATCTCAATCTGAGATTTTACCTGTTACATAGGCTTTCATCCCGTCTCGCCTTTCCTCCTCCTCCACCTCCTCGTCCTCTACATCCGCCTCTCCCTTCTCCTTCCTTCGTTTCCGCCCCAGCCTGAGCATGTCCGCAGCTCAAGCTTCCCCCAAGGTGCTGTGCTATGGCGAGGCCCTTGTCGATCGCTTGGGTCCGCTGGGAGGAGATCCTGCGACTGACATGCCCGTGGTACGTCCCTTTCTATTTCACTTTGCGCTTCCCTCCCTCCTCTCCTTCCCCCTCACCCGCCCTATCATCGCCTCCAAACCCTGCGACCATTTGCAATTTGAATCCCACGGCCTTCCCCCCCCTTTTATTTTTGTCTATAGGACGATCGCTTGGGTGGCGCGCCTGCGAACGTGGCTTGTGGATTATCGCGGCTGGGGACGCCGGCGGCCTTCCTAGGTCGGTTGGGCGAGGACGAAATTGGCCGGCAGTTCAAAAAGGTCTTCCAGGTGCGGAGAGAGGGAACGAGGGATTGTGGAAAGGAGGGAAGGAGGGAGAAACGAAGTGGGAGCAGTGTTCCTGGAGAACGCGGGCCCGGTTGTCTCTCTTCGGCTATACGTGCATCCATGAAGCCACCCTCCTTCCCTCCCTCCTTCCTTCCCTCCTTCCCTCCCTTCCTTCCAGCAACGACATGTCAACACCCAAGCCTTGCAGTGGGACCCCTCCCGGCCCTCGCGCATCGTCCTTGTCAAGCGTGACGTCTGCGGAGACAGAGAGTTCGGTGGCTTTACCGGTGACGCTGCCAACTCAGGGTTCGCCGACCAGGGCGTGGACCCCCTCGCCCTCCTTCCCGCCCTCCCCTCTTTCCTCCCGGCAGCGGAATGGCTGTTGGTGGGCACCTTGCCCTTGGGAAGCGCCTTGTCAGCCGAGGCCTTGCGGGTAGGTCAGGGTGTGGAGGAGGTAGCAGGAACACTCCCAGGGAGAGCGAGGACGGTGGCTAGACGCACAGATCACTAACCTTCCCTCCCTCCGTGCCTCCCTCCCTTCTTCCCCCAGGCCGCGGTCAGGTGGGCGGGAGAAGCAGGCGTGCGCTTGGCTCTAGACATTAACTGGCGCCCCACGTTCTGGGAGGGTCACAGTCAACCCTCAGAGGGACCCTCGGCGATGGTAGGGAGGGAGGGATGGGCGGAGGGAGGGAGGGGCGGAGGACAATCTGGATGGGGAGTGGAAATAGGGGCTTTCTCGTGACACTGCTAGTATGTGTACACCCTTAACGCCCCCTCTCCACCCCCACCTTCCCTTTCTCGTTCCTTCCCTCCTCCCTCACCTTCTCCTTAGGCCCAAGCCGCCATCCGGCCGCTCTTGCAACAAGCCGACCTGATTAAGTTCGCTAAGGAAGAGGCAGAATGGCTCTTTGACGGGGAGACCGATCCCAGCAGCATAAGTGAGGCCCTGCCGCACAAGCCGGCGGTGCTGGTGACGGACGGAGGGGGGATGCTCAGGTGGACCATGGGTGGGGGAGGGAGGGAAAGAGGGAGGGTGGGGGAGATGGAGGCCTTTCGGGTGAATGCGGTAGACACCACGGGGGCAGGCGATGCCTTCGTGGCGGGATTGTTGCATGGCTTGGTCGCAGACCCGAGTGTGTTGGAGGGAGGGGGAGGGGGAGGGAAGGTAGAGGAGATGGTCCGGTTTGCGTGTGGGTGTGGGGCGCTGGTGTGCCAGGGGGAGGGGGCGATTGACCCTCAGCCGACGGTGGAGGAGGTGCAGGCGTTCTTGGTGGAGGCGGGCCGGGAGCAATGAGGAGGATGGACGAGGGGGAGGGAAAAGGGAAAGAGAGGAGATAGTGAGTGCCACGAAATGTTTATTGTGTGGCGTGTGTGTTCTAACCCTGGCCCCAACGGGGCGGGCCGTTAAAGAAATGAGTCGAATTTAAAGAGTTAGAATACATAAACAATTAGATCGTGTGAGACCTTGTTGTTACTGCCTTTTTTTACGTGCATTGGTCTGTGTGTCGAGCGTGGGAGCATAGAAAGTGTAATTCTAGCGAGCGCAGCAGCAGAAGCAGCAGCAGCCGGCCCTCCTCTTGCTGCCCCGACAGAACCTCTTACCCCCACAATAAACACTATCACCCTAGCACACAGGGACATGGCAACCTTGCCATCGTCTGCATCTTCTCCTTCCTCATCGGCAACCGCAACAACAACAACAACAACAACAGCAGCAGGAGCAGCAGAAACCTCCCACCCCCAACCCTCCTCCACATCTTCCTCTCACCACAACGCCCAAGATAGAAAGGTCGCAACGGTGGGGGTCCAGGCCACCTTCTATGTCCAAGCCCCTCACGCCAACCAGCCTATCGAAACACACGCTTTTAGCTGCCTCATGCCCTCGTCGCAAATCGCACCATGTGTACGTTTCCGTGTGTCGTACTTCCCTTGCTCGACCTCCTTTCCCTTTCCTGCCTTGTTGCGTATTCATGCTGCTTCATCCATCTGACACCGGAACAAAGTACTGCAACCTGTAGGGGAAATTAATGCAAGACAGACCACCAGCTTGGTTTCTCCATCCCCCCCGCAAAATTCCATTGCCTCCCAACACCCGCTTTGGCCGGAAACCACTCTTCCCTTCGGCTCCTCCTTGTCCTCGTCCTCAACCTCCCTACAACTTCCCACAGTACCCACCACACACCTCACCACATACCCTTCCATCTCTTCACCCCCACACCATCCCAACAGACCACTGCCTTGCCGCTCAAAGACGCGGACGTCCCTGCCTACGAGCCTGGGAGCTCGACCTACTCCGGCCGTCACGATGGCGGCTTACTCCCCCCCCTCAGACAGGGAGGGGTATGGGGGGCAATGATACAGGCAGTAGCAGGGGCGAAGGCAGACAGCGATGAGTTTTTGACGGGGGTGATTGGCGGAGAGCGGGGAAGGGAGGAGGAGCAGGAAGAGGGGATGGATGTGGTGGAGGGTGAGGAGGAAGAGGAAGAAGAGGAAGAGGTGAAAGATGGAGGAGATATGGACACGTTACCGCAATCTTTGCCAAAGGAGGAGAAAGACAAGGCGAAGAAAGATGAATCCGTGAGTGCCGGGCGGAGAGAAAGCAAGAGGGGCGGGGGGGGGACCAAGAAGCCCAAAATATGAGCACAATGCAGTCGATTGACGACAAGAAGCAATGAGAAGAAGAGGAGCTGTGAGGATCCATGTGATTACGACTCAATATATGCTTATATTAGGCTACTATCTACTGTATTGTATGTATATCTTCCTCATAGAGCGAGAGGGAGATTCGCGGCATTTTACAAAAAGTGGAGATATAGTATCGCTGGCCGCCTAGACCGGAGTTCATTGTTACTTCTCTTTTTACCCATATTTCACTCATCTACTTACAAGCACCACAATCTTTCTAGAAACCTACTTATTTTTTCTCTTTCCCTCCCTCCCTCCCTCCCCTCATTCGTTTCGAGCCCCCCGTAGCTCGTGACTCCTGATTCCCTATACCGCCCTCCGCGACCCCCCCCCCCCCTTTTTACTTCCTCACCACGGACCTCCCCCCATCCACCCCGAGGATTTGCCCCGTCACCCAAGACGAGTCATTATTGTCCAACAAGAAGGCAGCGGCTGCTGCAGCGTCATCCCCCTTGCCAAGCCTCGGGATGGGGTGCGCCTTTGCAATCGCTTCCTTCATGGGCGCCGACCTCGTCAACACCTGCGCAAGTGGTGTATCGGTCAGGGAGGGAGCCACGGCATTGACCCGGATGGCGGGGGCAAGCTCAGCTGCTAGCGCCCGGGTGAGCCCTTCGATCGCTCCTTTGGAGGTGCTAATGATGGCGTGGTTCGGGAAGCCTTGCTGCACGGCGATGGAGGAGAAGAGGACGACGCTCCCTGCCTCTCCTGTTGCCTTGTGCTGGGCCATGAGACCGGGAAGGGCGGCGCGGATTGCGGTGGCGGCCCCAACGGTGTTAAGTTTAAATGCTTCGATGAAGTCGTTGGTGGTAGTGGCCTTGAGAGGCTTCAAATTTATGCTGCCAACGCAGTAGGCGAGCCCGTTTAGGGGACCCATGCTCTTAATGGCTTTCTCCAGGGCGATTGTGTCGGTCACGTCCACGTCGGTGAAGCCCACGGTGCCCTCCACCCCGCTATGGGTGGGGGGGTTGGTGTCGGCGGGGGCGTGCAGTGAGGACGCCAGGTCGGTAAGCTGGTCTTGGTGCCGGGAGATGAGGTGCACCTAGGATTTAGGAGAAAGAAGAATGTGAATCAAATGGTTATGATCGATTGAAAATGTGTGGTTCGGTAATGTAGATTGCAGAGGGACAGAGCATCTCCTGTAAGCGCTTGGAGTGTGATCCACTCGTGTCCTCCACCCATTGTTGCTCCGAATCCTACGTCTTCCGCCATACTCGGACTTACAAGCTCGACAAGTAATCGTCCTTTCAATACTTTCTAGCACCCTATGTTGTATCCCTCCGAGTTTGCTAATCCATACGTCCGCTAGCACACTCATTACCCCTCTTTCCGTCCTTCCCCTCCTCTCCCCCGCCTCGCCGGCTCACCTTGTGATACTTCATGACCAAGCGGTTGGCCAGCATCCGTCCTATGCCACCCGTCCCGCCAATGATGAGATACTTCCCCACTGTCATGCTTTTACTAGTTGAGTCTTGCTGGGGCTGTGAGTGAAGCGGTATGTGGCGGAATGAGGTGACGGGGGGCGTGGGAGGTCTTCGACGCATACGCATGTGTTTTGAAGGGCCCAAGACTTGTTGACGGCTCGCTTCTGGTGCAATTCCACTCACGCCATCCTAGAACAGACAAGGCCTCCGGGGCATTACTTCACAACAAACAGACAGAGAGTATGCAAGCAGGCAAACTCGAGGAGAGGATGGCGCGTCAGATAGATTTACTTCATTATTTTTTTTTACGGCCTTTTGGCGAGTCCAACAGCGACGCGATGAGCCGAGCCGCAGCACGAATGTGGCTGTGAGACGCAACCTGCAAAGCAAAAATACACGAAAGCTGAATACCAATATTTGCTTGACATAACTTCTGGGAGAAAGGAAAAGAAAATAGAAAAAAAATACAGAGAGCGGCAAAGTACACACAAACTCTGTTCTATCCTACCGGTGGCCTTCACGGAGCCGACTTCGTGGTTAGTGCCGCGCTGTTTTCCCAGCATTATTATATGTTTACAAATTTATACATGTTTCTTTGGGTCTTCTACAATTTCTGTATGGGAAATTTTATACTTTACAGCAAGGCATCCTGCGGCATTACTGTCCTTAAATAGTTGGCATTGTTGCCCATCAGGAGTTCGAAAATGCCATCCCCGAGCTCGAGACGTCTTTCGTACGGGTCAGGCAATTCATCTCCTTCCTCCTTTGCTCCTGCCACTGCTGCCAATGATGGTGCTGCGACGGGGCGTCTGGGCAGGATCTGCCTTTCCTTGTCAATATCATCACCGTGCCCTGGTGTATGCATCCAATTTGCACCCCGTTTATCTCCGCCTTCCAATTGCTGTTGCGTAGCTGCAGGAAGCACAAGGCACAGCGCGAGTGTTACGGCCAGCACGGATAAGCGCCCTTGGCATGTCCACATGGCTGCGCTATGGGTGGTTGTACGAGAAGCGTGCTGGTGGGGTTGTGGCCTGTGGATCGTGCGTTGCGTTGCATGTGTCGATGATGTCGGTGTAAGTGTGTGAGAAAATTGCCTCGCAAGGGCGGATTGATTCTGCTGCCGCGGGCTTTCGCCCCTGAAGCCACACGCGGCCTGCTAGGGTGGCCCGGTGTGCCTGTGTTGTGCGTACATGTGTGTGGTAGGGCCAGAAATCACAAGTGGCGAGCGCAGGAACAGACACGCGGCACAAGCGGCAGACACACCGTTCGACTTTGTGTCGTGCCATCGCTGTCGAGTGTCGGTCGAGTGCGTCGTTCGGCTTAAGTCAAAGAAGAATTGCACCAGCAGGTCGGATCGATTGATTTGGCTTGTTAAAACACTGTTTGTGTGTCTTGTCCCTTGCTCTTGCACCAAGGGCAAGAAAACGTGTGTGGCATTATTGTAGCTATACTTACGAATCCAATCAATTTGATGAACTAACCGTCCCTGTTTCCGCTCTACCCTGCACTCAACGCAGGCGCAGCAGCAAACAACAAAAAAGCCCGCCGGACTGCCAACATGCGGCGGCAGCCACCCTTCTACTGTAGTCACCTCCTCCTCCTCCACGTGCTCCTCTGCCCCGCTGTACTTCTTCTCACCTTCATACCCGTGACTGCCGCAAGAGCCATCTACACGACAGAGTCGGAGCCAAGGGCAGCAACAGCTGATATCGCTCCATTCGATGTATATTTCGAGCAAACCACCGTAGGCCTCCTTCGACGCCTTGCTCCCGCGGATGATCAAGCTGATCGTCTAGTACCAAAAGCCCAAGCTGCCGTAGAGTCAGCGCCTGTCTCTGTCCCTAGTGACGCCACCGGCGAGACTCCGCCTGCCGGTACCGATCTTACTATTCCTGCAAACCAAGTAGCAGCAACAGCACCAGCGGCACCGATAGCAAAGCCATTACCCACAGGGCGTGCAGCAGAAGCAATACCATCAGTCGCAATCGAGGGCGCAGAAGCACCAGAAACAGAAGTCCCAGCAGACCATCTTTCCCCAAAACAAGACGTTGCGCTCCCAACCGCCCTGGAGAAGGACATGATGTGCGACCCTGCCGCGGTGGATGGCATGATGGACGAGATGGACGACATCGAGATCTGTGCGACAGACTGGGCTCGGTTCTATGACCGCGCTATGGGAGTATCGTGGAACGGTCGGACCGTACAATCGCAGGGGGAGATGATCGAGCTCTTCTGCGCCACGCCCTGCGGACCCGTGTTCGACGGCATGCTCAAGGACTTCCGCGATGCCTGCCAGGAGGGGAAAGGGAGGATGATGGAGGCACTGCAGGAAGGGGTGCAGGCGGGGGAGGAGGAGGGAGAGGAGGGGGACGCGGGGAGGTGGGTGCACGTGCCGGAATTCAACCGGCTTCTCTATCGCATGCTCGGTGAGGCAATTGGGAGGGAGGGAGGGAAGGGAGGAGAGGTGTGCACGCATCTGTGCGCACCCCCCGGTGTGCTGCGGGGCCATCTCCTCGCCTGGCCTAGTCATCTCAATCCCTCCTTTCAGCCAACTTTCATCTCCTCATCTGCCCTCCCTCCCTCCCTCGCCCCCCACCCAAGGTTTCGTCGGCACATATGGCTGTATGCAGGACAGTGACACAGGCATGCTCTGCGCCGAGCTCACTGTTCGCTCCCTCTCCTCCTCCGCCAGCGCTCGCAAACCTCCTTCGTATGGTACATATCACATTCCCCACCCTCCCTCCCGCCCTCCACCCTCCCTCCCTCCCTCCTTCCTCACGAACTTCATTCGTCTCCTTCGTATACTCACCCACGCGGGCATTGCCTGACCCTGGACCCTCATCGCGCATTCCCTACCCCCCGCCCTCCTCCCCTCCTCCCACCCTCCTCTCTCACTTTATCCCAGACGCTGCCTCCTCCAGCAGCTCCACGAAAAAGAATGAAAGCAGCCCCGAAACCAAGAAGCCAACTGCCGCTGCGGAGGAGGCCCGAGTCAAGCAGCAGAAATGCGCCTATTACACCTCGTGTTGCTTTGGGGAGATGATGAAGACCTTGCGGCTGGCCGAGCAGGTAGGTAGGTGGGGAGAAAGGGAGGAAGGGAGGGAGGGAGGGAGGGGAGGGGTGTAGTTCAAGAAGGCTGTCGAGGATACGTGACGGTTACTCACTCGGATACATTTCATTTGTTTATCTATCTCTTTTTGTGGGTGTTACAGGATAAGGTAATGGAGGGCCTGGAGAGGGACTGTCCAGGGGCTACGGCTGCTGCGGCTGCATCCTGTGAGAGGAGTGCGGCGGGAGGGAGATGAGGGGAAGGGCGGGAGGGAGGAGGAAGGAGGGAAGAAGGGAAGGAGGGAAGGAGGGAAGGAGGGAAGGAGGGAAGGAGGGGGAAGAGAATGTCGCACATCTTGATATGAGTGCATAATTTGCACCGAGGACTTGTAGATAAGAAGGACAAGTAATAAAAACAAATGAAAAAATAAAGAATCAAGGCAGGGAGTGTCAAGAGACAGAGAAGCAGGCTGGCAGGCGTACGCGAGCATAGGGGATACACCCGCAGTTTTTTATTTCTTGAGACCATTTATTGCATGTAGTGTTTGGTATGAATGCTTATCTCATTGTATTGACTCTTTCACATTTCTCGCGCTAAATTTTGTACTTTCTCTTCTCCCCTCATTTCGGTCTTCTCCAGGAGACGCCTCTTGCAAGAGGCGGAGGAGGAGGAGGAGATGGAGGAGGAGGAGGAAAGGCAGGGCTGGTTGTACGACAGTGATCTAAGACAAGAGAGTTTGCAGAGGGAGGAGAGCTACGGACGGTTAGGAAATACAAAAAGAAATAAACGCCCCTTTGAAAAACGGTTTTCTTCTTCCTCTTAACGTCATACCGCTCTTTCTTGTTCTTCAACAATTATTTTTTCTCTCCTTCTTTTCCTTCTCCTTCTTCTTTCTTCAACTGTTGCTTGTCTATTTTTCTTGTACTGGAGAGGAGGGAAAAGGGATCGAATCACTTCTATCTTACAACGGGGAATAGGAGTAGAAATAGGAGAAGGAGGAGGAAGGAATGGAGGAAGGGAGGGAAGGCTGCTTAGACGAGGAGCACTGCGTTGATGCAGCCATCCAATTCCGGATTATTGGTCACCTGAAGGGAGGGAGGGAGGGAAGGAGGGAGGAAAGGAAGGAGGGAGTAGCAAAGAGATGAGAGAGTCAATGATGCGTCCAATATGTATCATCAATTCTTTTCACACCTTTCCATTCCCTTCCTCCCTCCCTCCCTCCCTCCCTTCCTCCCTCCCTAGAACCTACTTGAGCGTATTTCCCCCACACAACTTTCCCACTCGTCGTCACCAAGCCCAACTCCGATACGTTCACCTAGACAGGGAGGGAGGGAGGGTGGGTAAGAAGCATGAGAGGGAGTCCAGATGGTTGAAAGAGAGATGAAGGCAACGATGTCTCGGCCTGCTGGGCCAAGACTTTCCCTTCCCCCCTCCCTCCCTCCCCCCCTACCTCGATGACGGTGCCCTTCGTGATGACTCCGAGAGTGGTGTACATGGGCGAGGAGGGATTCTTCTTCACGCCCAAGATATCCAGGCAGAAGGTCGCCTGCAAAGCGGAGGGAGGGAGGGAAGGAGGGAGGGGGGGTAAGACAAGGCAAGGGAGAAATGGCGCGTAGTGTGTCCATTGGAAGGGAGGGAGGGAGGGAGGGCCTACCTGCAGGTCCGGGTGGGTGACATGGGCCTTCTTGAAGCGCAGGCCGGTAGGGCGAATGAAACGTTCGAACCTAAAGGAGGGAGGGAGGGAGAAAGGGAGGGAGGGAGGGGGGGGGGGGAGGAGGGGTGTAAGTGGAACCCGCACGGCATCAATGCGGATGCCTCTTCGGCGTGTTCCAAATATCCATCAACAGGTAGACACCTGTATATTCCGTGCAAGCCCTCCTTCCCTCCCTCCTTCCCTCCTTCCCTCCTTCCCTCCCTCCCTCCCTCCCTGTTAAACTACCCCTCCTTCTTCCCTCCTTCCCTCCCTCCCCCTCTCCCTCCCTCCCTCCCTCCACCTACTTGGGAGCTTTGCGGGTGAAGTTTTCGCCGACGAAAGTGACCTTGGTCACCATTCGCTTCCATGACTTGGCTGGAGGGAGAGAGGGAGGGAGGGGAGACAGGAGGCGTTTATGATGATCCGCGTGACCAAACCGGAGAGGGAGGGAAGGGAGGGCGGGCGGGCGGGAGGAAGGGAGGGGGTAGCGGACGTACCTTTGCGTTTGCCCGACTGCATGACCCGGAACATCTCATCGTCGGCCACCGGCTTCACCTTGGGCAGCGGCACGCTCCACTTCCCTGCCCGCTCCGCCCGCTTTTGCTTGACCGTGTTGGAAAGGACCTGGAGGTAGGGGAGAGGGAGGGAGGGAGGGAGGGAGGGAAGGAGGGAGGGAGGGAGGGATGGGTTAAAGAAGGATAAGTCGTCGTTGCCAGCCGTCCAAACATAACCCTCAAGCCACTGCTCCCCATCCATCCCCCGCTCCCTCCCCCACTCCCTTACTTTCGCCCGTGAGACGCCCTCTCGGTCGATCAGGTAGGCGGGAACGGCCCCCTCTGGCGCGCCCTCCTCGTTGGCATGTTTGTTCGTCTTCTCCTGGTGCATGGCCAGGCTGGAAGGAGAGGGAGGGAGGGAGGGAGGGAGGTCGCGAAGGGGGGAAGGAAAGCGAGATTAAAAGTTGTTGTGGTATGATGAGCAAGCATGGGCGAGCAGTGGGAAGAGGACGAAGAGCAGGGAGGAGAAAGGGAGCAGGAAGAGGATGAATGGTGCAGAAGACCAAGGCTGGGGGAAAGGAGAGTGGGATAAGAGGGGCATAAGATACGTACGTCTTGCGCATCTGGGCCTTCTCCTTATATCGCTTGGCATTGTACAGCTTGGCCCTCAGCCCGTGTACTTTCTGCGCGAATCTGGAGCGACGGTGCACCTCACGCGCCTCCTTCTTGCGCCTGTCGGGGTTAAAGGGGAGGAGGGTGGGAGAACGGGAGGAAGGGGAAGGAGGGGGAAGGAAGTGAGGGAAATCGACTTGATGACAATATAGTCAAAGCGTTTAGAGACCTTTACTAGCTCGTGAGGAACATCAATGAGAGAGATGCCAGGCATAATTTGGCGTATGCCCGCGGGTGGAAAAATTTCACCTTGAGTGGACACGTTGACACAGCATCGCCTCCCACCCCATCCCCTCCTTTCTCCTACCATCCCTTCCCCCTTTGCCCCCAGCCCTCTTAACGTACAGTCGCTCCTCCCGGTCGAGGCGCTCCCCGTGCTTCTTCCGGTGTTGCTCCATGTAGTCATGTTGCGGCTGTGGTCATGCGAGGAAAAGAGGGAGGCAGGGAGGGTGAGGAGGAAGATGATAGTGCACAGTAGACTCAACTACTGCGTGGACTTGGAGCATTGACGGTAAGCCTCCCCCCCTTAAAAAGTCATCACAGTCTCCTCCTTCTGGCAGACGTACCATGGTTGCTGATCTGTAAGGCTCTGATGCGTAGGGAGTGCGCGCTACTTCTGGACTGGATACGACGACAGTCGCTCCTTGTGTTTTGCTTCTTCCTTGACCAACCACGAGCTGCCTATTGTTTGCCGGAAGGGAAAGGAAGAGGCAGGGGAGAGATGGGTAAATCGTCAGCAGGTCCTGCATGGGGTCGTATGAAATAATGCAAGGGTATGGGTGTCAATGCCCCGCGCACGGCAGAGTGCGATGTAAAAGGCACATGGCCAGCCACGCCACCACCAGTCGCTTTTGCCGTTCTTCTTCCCATCGCTCGAGATACTACTGGCGCCACTTTTCACGTCCTCATAGCCATCATGATCGACCCGCTGTAGTACACATCCCTGTGTAGAGACAGTGCATGCATCATCATTCATGCTGCCGCACAGATTCTCAGGGCGACAGTTGGCCGCCGCTGAAGGACTCGTCTATCACGGCAAGAGCCACAGCCACACCCTCCTCTTTCATGGCGGTAAGCTTCGCTTATTTGCTCATAATTAGGACGAAGTGCTACCGAATAACTTTTCCCATCGCTTGATAGTGGGATGGAAGGCACATTGAGGCTGTTCCCTCGCTTCACCAGACGGAGGGCTCGACACCCTGTGTTTGGTCTTGCGGTCTTCATGGCAGGAATGGAAAGGCCCCGCGACTTTTCGTCTCCTTCGCTTCCGGAGGCAAGCAACCACACAACACATAAACAAGAAAGCCGCATAGACAAGAAAGCCGCATAGACAAGAAAGCCGCTCTGGCGTGTGTGTGATTTCTTTGTGTAGATCTATATATTCTTTTCGTTCCGTTTCCTGTAATAGCCCTCATTATTCTTACATCTTATCATGCTGGTTTCTTGATATAGCTATTTCTAATTTGAAATTCCCAAAGCGAAGTAGGGGGTAGGTAGCATGCACCGACGAATCCACTCGTACAGCTTGCGCCTGCGAGTTATATCGATTCTGTCGCCCTGTTGACTTTCGCCAGTCCTCCCCTTCTCAACACGATTCTTTCCTCTTACCAGCTATCAAGGTCTCCATCCTTGAACAAATACATTACCTCCTTCTCATTTTCCATGAACGACACTCCTCCCCCGACTCCTGGGCTTCTCTGCACCGCGTCATCCCCACATTCACCCCCCTCTCCCTTCGCCAACAATTCCTGTGGAATCTGCTCCAGAAATGCGGGTGAGAGCACCGGGAGAGAGGAGGGTGAGTGGGCAACGTAACCGATACACCCTCCTTCTCCGTCTCTCCCCTCATCCCCGCTTTCTCTCGGAGGAAAAACAGAAGCTGTGGGCTGGCACGCGTGGTCATGATATTGCAGCTGCTGCGACTGCGGCCACAGGGAGTGCTGGAGCGGAACCTCTCTCATCAGACAATTCATGTGGGCCACATTCCCGGGCGTCGGTAGTGGGGCGAGATTCTCCTGCCCGTACGCTTTCATGACGGTCTCCTTGACCTCTTCTTTTCCATTCTCCTTGCCTCCTTCTTCCTCCCTTTCCCCTACACCCCTTCCATCACTTCCTTCTGGCGCGAATACATCGCACAGGAGCATGCCGTCATTGGAAAGAAGCGCTGAAAGGGAAAGGTCGGCTGAGGTGACAGATACTGCATCTCGCTCCTCATGCCGTTGATGTAGCGGCTGATTTTGCCCCTGTAAACCCTGCTCCCTTGGAGTTGTTGTTGGTGGTGGTGATGGTGTCGGTGGTGGCGATGCTGTCTTCCGTCTCCCTTTCTCCAGCACCCTCTTCGTCGTGTACGCCCGTTCCCAATGCCCCGCCTTCCTCATCATGATATTCCTCTGCGAAAAGATAGCCTCCAGCTCCGCTGCTGGCATGGCCGCCGCGCGGACGAGGAATGAGTTCGGACATGAGCGGGGGGGATTGGGCGTCAGGTTGCCAGCCGGTGCTGCCTCTCCCTCCTCCCTCCCTCGTGATGCCTGCCCCTCTGTCGCATCCAGGTGTGAATCCAATGGAAGGGGAGGATGGATCGAAGCAGCCCCAGCGAATGGCACTGTGGCAATGCCCGGCAGACGAAACTGGATGCTGCCGCTGTTGTTGCTGTTGTTTCTGCTGCTGCTGCCCACACGGCCGACCCCCGGCTCCGACCAGCCCGTGACGTTATTCTCCCAGCGGGAGACCGACCTGTCCTTCCCCCTGCCCATACCCTCCTCGCCCTTGCAGAATATTCCCTCCCACACCATTTTCTGGTTTCGATCTTTCGCCCACGTCGACCGCACGCGGCCCGCCACGCGGCTGGAGCCCGTTGCCAGGGTTAAGTGTCTAGAAGGGGGTGCGACTTGGGGAGATAGAAAAGGAGGGATAGAGAGAAAGAGGATAAAAAAGAAGAGAAAGGGAGCAGTCAGCGTGGATTGGATGGGACAGGACTAGGGCGGTGCGATTCGAGGCGAATGGACAAAAACAACGTTTGAGAAGGCAGGAGGAAGTGAGCGACACGCGAGATACACCCTTTCCCCCCTTCCCTCGTCGCCTGCCTCGTCGTCTGTCCCCGCACTTACTCTCCACCTTGAAGATGAGGCCCATACGGTTCGGGCCCAGGAGCATACTCTTGGCGGTGTTGAGACAGAGCTTGGTGGTTCCGTCGATGTCATACATCTTGAAGATCTCGGTCTTCGTCATGACAGTGTGCGCGAACGTCATCTCCACCAGGCTCTCGAAGTAGGTCTGCCGATCCTCGGGCGCGTAGATTGGCGCCATCAGGTAGGCCCAGGTCAGCTTTCGTTGCAGCGCCTTGTCCCACAGCTCGGTGGCCTCCTTAAGCCTATTTGCATGGATGTCATTGCACGCTGCCCACATCGTGGACTCGGTGGTGACAAACATCAGCACCGAAGTATTCGTCACGTCCGAGCCCGCATCCGCCCTTTTGAACACCTCCAGCTCTTTCAGCTGCTGCGTGCGGGCACGTTTGGCCTCGCTGCCTTGGTACTGACGCAGGCGCTGCATGCTGTGTGGGCCGTTGGGGCGGGGGTAAAGGGGGGTGGGTGGGTGGGGGGGTTTAAGAGAGGGGAAAAGGAAGATCGCGCAGGTGAAAGGGCTTGCTCTTTCGGTCATCCCTTGCTGATGCATCTTGCTCTTATGTGGCAGCTTAAGTGGCAGATTATACAGCTTGTTAAGAGACTTGTGCGGCACAAACGCAATATAGTGGTAAAGGGAGGGAGTAGAGGACGAGGTACGTACCGGACATGGGGCGGAGGGTCCTCAAGCATGCGCATGGGCTCCTCCAGCTCGGTGGGGGAGATGTCGAAGCGCCGTCTAATGTGCTCGGCCACGCCCAGCGTCACGTCCGCCTCGGCGAGACAGGAGAGGAAGTCCCACATCTTGAGGATTCGGAGGGCGCTGTGTCGACGGATCTTGCCTGCCAGGAAGAGGCGCTCGAAGGCCACCGTGTACATCTCGGCAAAAGGCTAGTGGATTGAGAAGGTTTTTAATTACTTAGCTTCCATACTTCCCCTCTTTCATGCGCAACCACATTCTTTACCTTGGGGCTGTGGACTGTGAGAACATATTCTAGGATGGGCTCCTCCCTCCGCCAGTTATTTGGGAGGCAACAGACGGATAAGCGGGCGCAGCGGGAGCATGGGAAACCTCCAGTACCTGTGGCATAAATGATGACATATGCAGATTGTAGATTTATACGTGACTGTTATAAGTTGGAGGGATAGGTAGGGCTTGGAAATCTGACCAGTACGTCGAGGGGAAAGAGCCGCGTTTTATTTTCCCATCCGGCCTCAAGGAGATGCAGCCTTAGTCAACGGTCCCTTTAACTATATTGGGATACGAGCACCCACATCCAGGTCGCCAATTTACGTACATTTTGTCCGAGAGGCGCGGCAGGCATAGCAAGGCCACATCGGATCAACTTTGACAAGGGCAGACGGGTGAAGAAGTGAAGGGCAACGCGCGAGATGTGACCCCGAGGAAGAAGTCTTGCTTGTCGTGGTAGAGGTGGAGGCGACGTACTTTGTTCTCATGTGGCTGCTGGCTTTTCGTGCCCGGTGCTTGGACTTACCCATGACCGTGCTGGTTCTGCTGCTGCTTGCTCTATCCATTGGCTCGGCAAAATTCCCCGCACGCCGCACGCCGACAGGTTGCTTGACAGAAGGCCACACCAGTGGAACGCCGGGCCGTGCAGGGCTACCCCAGGTGCCGGAAAGACGGCGTGGAGAGAGGAGAAAAGCGCCTGCGCGGACTGGTGTGTGCCCTGGTATCGGAAGGTGTTGTTAGAACGGGGTGCAGTCTCACCCAACGTGAGCCGAATTGGTATTTTTCGGGGAACCAACACGGACTGATACGCCTCGAGAGTATCGAAGTATCCCTACATATCATCACCGTACATGACCATGACCATCGACGTCTAGCGGGGGGAATGTGAATGTTGTAACGTGGGGACGGACTCTGTCCGATACTCGCTAGATTTGGTGGCAGTGTGGACCCACGTGCTGGCTGGCGGTGCCCGGCCGACGGGAATGTCGGATCCAAGGGGCCACGGATCTGGTCATTCGGAACTGGAAGTCTCCCCGCCGGCCTCCACTTCCCAATTTTGTTTCGAGGCAGGCACGTTCCGTGCTTTGGTTTTCATGCCTGGTACGGGGGCCAGTCATGAAGAGCGCACAACACACGATGACTTAAACACATTGTACTCTGTACTGTAAACTCTTCGAGTTGCTGCGATGCGCAGTATTGGCCGTGATATGATGGCTCATAGCAAGTCCTTACGTGCCGTACAGATTCCAATCTCTCCGAATCAACATTTTTGATGCACTTGTCGCACATATTATTCAGATGTGCCAAAAGGTTGCTTAATATCGGCTACCAAGATATAAGCTGTGAGCAAAGGCTGGAAGACTCTTTTCCCTGTGTAGTTTCAACCTCGCACAAGCCAAGAACAACCCATTTTATTTGTCACTCGACAAGAATGATTATCCCACGAAGTTGACTGACCGCGAGTGTTTTAACAATAGTTAGTAGAGTTTTCATCTCTCAAACATGTCATATGCTTTTGTTTTTCTTGGTGTGTGTTCCCATTGTTGACGGAATTTACTTCCATCTCCGTCCAGATGGAGGAGCATGTGCACGTTACCTAGGAGAGGGTGTGGGCGTCTTTCGTCCGCGCACCCTGACCCCAACTCCCCGAAGCAACACATAACTCAATATGCTTTGCGTGCCCCTCTCATCTGACATCCGCCTTCTCCTCTTCAATCTTGCCGTCTCGCTTTCCCCCCCTCCTTCCACACCACCCATACAAGGAAATAAGTCGCCACCGCGCAATCGCAAGAAACCTTCCCCAACTCCTGCACTTCCTCATTCACACACCCCCACCGCGCGTGCCGTCCGACTCTTTCCTGTCCGCGGCCCTACCACGGCGGCCATCGGCACGAAGCCCCCCTTCTTGGCCAGGCTGCCGCCCACACCCTTTGAGAATTGCCGTTTGCGCATTTCGCCTGCCTTTGCCTTGACCCCGGCCCACCACTCGACCAAGTCCAGGTCCTTCTGCACGAGCGCTCGGTCAGCCACCTGTTTGAATGCCTCGTAGGCACCGAAGAAGATGGCGCCGCCCAAAGCGATGTTAACTACACGGGGCACAAGCCCACGGTAGAGCGCACTTACGCCTTCCTCCTTAGCCACGCGGCATAGACAGTCCAGCAGGCCCGTGTAGGCATGCTGCCCCGCCCGTTGTGTCATCAGGCGCGTCTTGACTACATCCAGCGGCGTTGTGAGCCCCGCCGCCAAGCCACCGGCCAGGGACCCGCACACGCTCGCCTCCCACGTCTCGAGCGGCCGGCCTTTCTTGGCTGCCCACCGCGCCTTGAGTGCCTCATACAGGGGAAACTCGATGATGTCAAAGGGCAGGTCACGCAACGCCAACGCCGACCAGCCGGCGAAGAATCCCCTGGGCCCCGAGGACGCCATGATGTTTGTCACGGCTTCGCGCCAGGTTTGCTCCACGCCCGCTTGCATGCGCTGCTTCACCACCTGCATAAGGGTGGAAGGGGGGGGAAAGGAGGAGGCGCAGGAGAGAGGAAGGCGAGGGAGGAGGAGGAGATGAGCTCTCGGTAAACCAAGATAGAAAAAGAAAGACGTGAATGCCGCAGGGAATTGTCGTCAATTACCGTCAGATCGCCGCGAGGCAACGACAGCAACGCAGCCACCCACCACCTTTCTTTTCACATAAACATACACAGGGATCCCCCTCTCACCCACCCTCCCTCCCTCCCTCATTCATTCCCCTTCGCGACAGACCTCAAAAGGCACGCGGACCACACTCTGCGTGAGATCGCCTCCTGCAGCCGCCAGCATGTTGACGATGGGAGCGAGCTTGGGGTCGGGAAAGCGGGCGGTGAGACTGCGCTTGAAGCTGTCATAGGCTCCAAAGAAAGCAGCGCAGGCCGGGGCGGAGGCCAAGAGGCCTGGACCCACCCCATCATACATGCCCTTGAGCAGGTCCAGAGAGAACCTGGTGTTGGCACTTGCTTGCAGCCGGGTCTTGATCGTGTCCAGCGGGAAGAGGGTCAGGTCCACCGTGATACCAGCCACGGCCCCTGACAATAGCCCTGTCAGAAAGGCCTGGCCTGGCGTGGCGATGATCTTCCCGTCCGGACCGCAAGTGCCGGAGACGCTGGCACTCGGCGTGGGGGCAGATGAACCACCGCCACCATGGATGCGGCGGAGGCGATCGAGGGCCTGAGGGAGGAGAAAATAGGAGACGGAGGGGAAGGGTGGGAAAGAAAGAAATAGGATAAGACGGAGTGACCAAGAAGAAAATTGGTCTTTTGGCTGAGATGCGAGAGAAGATGGTCATAGGATGCAATTTGAAAATTAATAGTAGCGATTTTTGTAGTAAGCGTGTGCCGTAATCCAAGCAAGGGCAGGGAACTTTTAAGGGGGTGGGAATGGAGCAGTCCAGAAGTAAGAGGAAAGTAATAAGGAGAAAACAGCATGGCCTGCAAAAACCTCGCCTGGCTTTCCAAAAATTGGGAAAGACTACAGTTCATCCTTCACAGGCCCCATCAGGCGTGTGACGGGGAAATGAGATGGAGTGACGGTACTTGGCGGGGTTGGACTGTCTCGCCCAGCCTGGTCCGGGATGAGGTGATCTCGACTACGTACCGACTTCTTCTTGTTATCACTGCTAATGCTGCAGCTGCCGCTACTCTTGGTCGTGACAGCGGCGACGCTTGACCCGGTAGAGGTGGCGATGGCCTGGGGAGGGAGGAGGAGGAGGGCCAGGAAGCACAGGCAGGCAAATAGTAGTTGAAGGGGTTGTGATGATGTTGGCCTCATTTACGACGACTTGTCTTGGCTGACAAAATGGAGGAGACCCCGTCCTGCGCGTGGAGTAGATTAGAAGTAGATGTGTGAGTATGTGCCTGCGGTGGTCCTGGTAGAAACATGGCCGCGCAAACCCAGACTTAAAATCTAAAGAGGAAGAGCACACGACGAAGCTGTTTTCAGCGGTGTTAAGCAGCGAGCGGCTCTGATACAAGCGATGCCTGGAGACAAATAGAAGAGGGCGGCAAACAAGCACAGGTCATCCGCCCGGCACCAGTAGGTCAACATGTGTGAAATGGATAGAAGTTTTTTTTTTAAAGCCCGAATATACCCGCCATTTGGTTGGGCACGTTGTGGGGTTGTGGAATGCTTGACGCATTGGAGGGGGAGGGCGGGGGAGTAGACGTAAAAAGTAACTACACACAAAAGTAACCCAGTGAATGCAAGTGCTGAAGCCAAGACATAACGACCGAGAAATCATGCGGACTATGTGCGTAACATCGAAGCATCTATTGGTGGTTGTGGTTTCGTTTTTAGGGTCCATTCTTTTTCTTTTCGCAGAGCAATGCAACTCACTTACCAACACTCCACCTTCTCACCCTTCACTGCTTCTCCTACAGATCGCTTCTTCCATACTCCTCGATCTCACCTGGTTATAACCCCAAGCTAACAAGAGACGGGGCAACGACAACAAAAAGACATAAGGAAAAGTGAGGGGGAAAGTGTGAGAGAAGGGTGCCTCCTTGCCAAAAAAATAAGCCATGCGGAAAGAAGGATGAATGCGACGATGGAGCGTGACGAGTGTTTTTGTAGACGACGACGACTGCATGTTCACCTGCTGCGGCCAATAAGAACTTGACAATAAGGTTAAAGACTGGCTTAGTACCCATCGCCGCCGCCCTGTTGGTGGTGGAGCGTAGGGGGGAAAGGGGAGAACGAGATGAAAATCCAACGTGCTGTCACATAGAGCAAAGACACAGATGCTGGACAAAAGGAAGACACACTAATACTTTCAATATCTCCCACTCGCAATTTCACCTGCTTCATCGTAGAACGCAAGATATGTCCCTCGATCTCTCCCTCCCTCGTTCCCCCCTTCTCTCCCTCTCTTCCCCCTTCAAATCTTTCCGCCCTCACTCACCCCGAACATGTCCATGCCTCCGCCCAAGTCCGCTTCTTCCTCCTTCTCCTCTTTCTTCTCCTTCTTCTCGGCAGCCCCAGCCGCAGCCGCCTCAGCGGGTGCCGCTGCCGCCGGCCCAGCACCACCACCTCCACCGAAAGTAGCCAGCAACTCGGAGCCCTCCTTGATGAGGGTGTCCACATCCTTGCCTTCAAGCTCCGTGATCAGCGTAGACAGACGGGCCTCATCAGTCTCCACGCCCACGGCGGAAAGGGCCGTGCTCACATCGCTGGCAGACGGACTGTCGTTGCCGCCCAGCTTCAGGAGCAGATAGGTGGCCAAGTGACGCATGGTTCCAGAAGGGGTGAGGGATGAAGAAGACTGGCTTTCCTCTCTGTGTGAATGTGAATGGGGAGGAAAGTGATACGAAGGAAAGACGATGAGTGTGTGTCAGGGAGGGCGTGGAGGGAAAGGAGGAGGGCTATCGGAGCTAGAGCGGCGTCGTGCTATGCTCTCGACAGGGCCATCAGCAGCCGCACCACATTGACCAGCAGCGTCAGCAGCAGTACACCATCCGGTCACCGTTGCGTTTTGCCCCTCATTGCCTGCGGTACCGTCTCACATCTATCGTGCCGACTCCTGCGCTCATCTGCCTCCTTCACACCCACACCTCTTGTCCTCTATTCAGTCACACGTACCTTGAATCAAATTAAGGACGACGAGAAAGATCGTGCGTCCGGACCCAAGCTTTTTTGGCAAAAGCACCAAACTGTGGTAGTGACGGTGGTGGTGGCAAAGTGAGAATGTAGGAAAGAGGGATATGAAATGAGGGCGAAGAAGCTGCGATGAATGAGCATGTGGATGGACCAAGGCTTTTTTTTCATGCGCTCCATCGACACGTTCCCGTCTCGACACACCCGCCCGCTAGTGAGCACATGTGCACATGGAGGCACATTAAGAAGCAAGGTGCGCGGTCGTCCAAGGACCAAGGTAAGAGAGAAGGGAGAAGGAGGAGGAGGAGGCATCACGCCTAGCCGCACAGCCACCACTACTCGCGCCTGGCCTCAGCGAGCGTTAAATCCGTCATCCTCCTGTCCTGGCATCTGAGCAGTTGCTTCTTTTACAAAGGGGGAGCCCAAGGCTCTTTTGGAAAGGAGTTTCGAGACAAAAGCTCGTGGGTGAAGAGACAACGACGACAACAACAGATTAAAGCCTTCGTTCAGGGTGTTACTTTCAGGATTTATCAAGGTATTTTCTTTTTGTTTGTTTCCAAGTTCGCAACAAAAGTCCAAGCCCCTCCTCAACCCCCCCCCCCTCTCACTGGCTCTTAACCATGACATTTTGCAATCAGGGTATTACTTTCAGGCTCAATCAAGGTATTTTCTTACTGCTTTTTCCACGCTCGATGCAACAACAGTCCACATCCCTCCTCACGGACGTGTCCCTTCGCCTTTCACACTCCACCCCCCCCGCTCACTGGCTTTTGGCCATGACCTTTTGCAAGCGCTCGCACGCCTCCTCAACGTTCTCTTTGGAGGCAAAGGCACTCAGGCGCAAGAAACCCTCCCCTCCCGGGCCGAATCCAGCGCCCGGGGTGGTGACGATCTGGGCCTTCTCCAAAATCTCGGAGAACATGTCCCAGCTGCTCTTACCGCCCAAATCCACGTACACGTATGGGCCGTTGTCACCACCGTATGCCTGGGCACGAAAAGTGGGGAGGGAAGCAGAGGAAAATAATGACACAAGTGAATGACGAGGCCGCATTGGATTTTTTCCCTTACAAGACCCGGCCTCGCAGCGCCTCTCTCGTGCTTGTGTTTGATGCGAGATTGGCGTCCTTCATTCCTTCCCACTTCTCCTCGCTCCCTCCCTTTAGCATGTCGACGTACCTTGTAACCCATGGCCTCCACCGTCTGCCGGAGTTTGGCCGCATTTGCCAGGTAGTAGTTGATGAGGGTCTGGAGGGAGGGAGGGAGGGAGGAAGGGAGGGAGGCATTCATCAGGGGGTGTAGGCGGCACGTTTGAGGGCGGGACTGTGGTTCAGGCGAGCCATTTAGACATGTTGAGGAATATTGAAATGCGTCGAGGCGTATTGAAGCACGAGAGAAAGCTGCTTTTCAACTCGTAGTCTCTTACGCTACTCCACCTGCATAGTGGCCTTCTGCTCCCTCCTCCCCTCCCTTCCTCCTTCCCTCCCTCCCTCCTTCCCTGCCTTTTTCCTTACCTGAATCTCGGCCATCCCTTCGTCGTCGAGAATAGCGAGGCCACCTGGCTGCACCACGTTGGAGGCCCCGTTAAAGGCCGTGCCCATGATACGGTTGAAGTCGCTGTGCACCTGGGAGGAAGGAAGGGAGGAAGGAAGGGAGGGAAGGAAGGAGGCAGGGAGGGAGAGCGAATGAGTGTCAGAGCAGGAGGCCTCAGTGCTGCTACTCCGACTTTCCAATCCCACCTCCCATGCCTTCTAAGTCCACCTCACATTCCATTCAAGTCCACCTGACATGCCTTCCCAAGCTCCTTGCCCCGCCAACTCCACATGCAAAATCGCTCCCTTCCCTTCTGTCCCATTCGCATTCCTTCCTTCCTTCCTTCCTTCCTTCCCTCCCTCCCCTCCTCCCTCCATCCATCCCTCCCTTCTTCCCCTCGTGCCTAACACATACCGAGCTCCCGTCCTTGAACTTAAGCTGCTTAGGCACGACGGTCCAGCCCAAGCGCACTCCCGTAAAGCCCGCGTACTGCAACACGATGGAGGGAGAGAGGAGGGAAGGGAGGGGGGGAGCGAGAAAGGAGGGAGAGAAGGCGGAGGTGAGAAAATCACAGGTGAAGCACATGGCATCACCGGAATGTGAGAAACACTTCCTCCCCTCTCCTTCACTCCCATCTCCTTCTTCATCCCCCGCCCCTGTCCTTCCCTCCTTCCCCCCCCCTTCACCTTGGAAAAGGAGTTGACCTCTATGGCACACTCCAGCGCGCCCTCAATCTCGAATATGGACTTGGGGAGGGCCGGGTCGCGGATAAAGGGCGCGTAGGCGGCATCGAAGACGATAATGGACCCTTGCGCTCGTGCATAGGCGACGAGGGACTCGAGCTGGGCGCGAGTAGCTGAGACGCCAGTAGGGTTGTTGGGGGAGCAGAAGTAGATCACGTCCGGGCGCTTGGAGAGCTTGGTCAGGTCGGGGAAGAAGTCATTGGAGGGGGTGCAGGGCATGTAGACGATGCCTGAGAGAGGAGGAGAAGGGGGGGGGAGGAGAAAAGGAGAGTCAGTGAAGGGGGGGGGGATGCGCTGAGACAGGCAGCAATCCTCCTTCCTCTCCCTCCACGACTACTTGTACTACTACTACTCGCCACATATACAGAGAGATAATTATAATAGCATCTTGCACTAATCACTACAAATGATCTTAGCCACATGTACGACACAATTATCATAACAATATTAATACAGCCGCCAACACACGCACCATCGAATTGCCTGCTCTCCTCGTCGATGCCCCCCGTCTGCCCCATAATCACGGCGGTGTCCACATACACCGGATACGACGGGTCCTGCACGGCCGTCACCACGTTCTGTCCGAACATCATCTGCAGCCGCCCGATGTCGCACTTGGCCCCGTCCGAGACAAACACCTCGTCCGCCGTGATCCGGTTTCCGTACAGCTTGGCCGCAATCTTCTCACGAAGCATGCCCGCGCCCTTCTCGTCGCCGTACCTGGGTAAGGCACCAAGGGAAGGAGGGAGGGGGGAGAATAAAAAGCAAGGGTGAGCAGTGACAAAAGCCCTCATCTTTGATCTGCAACTTTTCAGCAATGCAATTTTCCAAAAGCCTCTCTGCCCCTTTTCCTCCACTCGAGAGGACTCGAAAAAGAACCCATGGTGCCCTTCTACCACTCAGTCCCTCTCCTCGTGCAGCTCGCTCTCTCTCTCCTTACCCGGAATAGCCCTCGGGCGTGCCGAGCCTTGCAGCCCCCTGTACGAGGCCTGACAGGATGTGAGGAGGGATCGGCTGGGTCGTGTCGCCAATGCCCAGAGAGATAATCTTGGCGGTTGGGTTAGCCTCCAAAAACGCAGTGCGTCGACGGCCGATTTCGGGGAATAAGTAACTGAGGGAAGGGGGTTCACAGGGGGGAGTAGAGGGGGAACGGAGAAAATGAGTGGGAAAGGAAGGCGAGCGAGGTACGGCGGAGGGTTGAAAGGATGACCACCTTGGAAACATTACAGAAGGACAAAATAAGCAGCGTACGAAAAACAAAGAAACATGGACAGGCGAAACATTTTGTGCGCACCAAGGCTACGGGATGTCGGAAAAAGGTGAGGAATCAAATCGGTTTTCGAGCGGATGGTTCGAGCACAGACATCACACTTTTTAAAGATATACGTACCCGCCGACAAGCTTGTCAAAGTTCGGATTGCGCTCCACGCCGGATATGTGCATGACACCAGCGCTGCGGGCGCGGGTGGCAGTAGCAGTAGGTAAGGGCGCCAGGAAGGCATGGGAGGAGGTCGCGAGGAGGGCCAGGGCCAGGAGAAGGGTTTGTCGCATCATGAAGACCGCGGAAAGTATGAAAACAAAAAGATGCTACCTATTCAGATGTGAAGTTATAAGGGGAGTATCAAGGGGCAGGTCAGTTAGCTTTCAGAACAAGGCATTGTCCATAAATAAAAGCGGACGCTGGGACCACGGGAGCACGAGCGGGTGGCCCCAGATTAGCGCGTTAGTGACGCATGCCTTAATGCCATTCAGCCTTGGCGCGAAGCCCAAGCAACAACGACTGAACGCGTTCCGTGCGCGCGTTCTGGCTAGTGTTGTCAACTCATCTTTCACTCTCACCCAGGTACCCCACCTTGATCCCACAAGCACCTGTAGGAACAGTGAAGTCAAGGCGCAAAGCTTGGAATACCAGCCGCTGCGTGCTTACTTCCGTGAGACTGTCGCTTACCATCATCACAAACCATGCTGCACCGACTTGCCCATGCGACCACCCGCCGGGCTCCATTCGATGCTGCCAGGGCCGTCTCCTCCTCCTCATCGTCCTTAAGGTGCATATGGAGACCGCGGTTTTTCATTGTCTTTTTCGGCTGATTTTCATCCCCATCATCCCCTCGATCGAGCTCGCCAGTGATGTCCCCTCCTATACACATCACATGCTGCAACAGGCGCGTACCTAATGCCAAGCTTCTCCTCCCTCCCCGGCGTGCCTCTTTCTCTTCCTCCCCATCTACTGCTTCCACGGCGTCTGCTTCAAAGCTGTCCCCACCCGATGCCACCCCTCCTCCCCCCGCCTCGATGATCAACCTCCTCTCTACCGCCGCCGCCTTTCTAGGGGCGCTAGTAGCTGTCGACTGGCTTGGCAATGATGGACAAGTCACCATTCCCACGTTGTACTGGCTGATGGACCATCCGGGTATGGCTTTGCTGCGGAGTCTTGACCCCGAGACAGCGCACGACTGGGCCATTTGGGCTCTGAGCAAGGAGCTGGTGCCAGCCAACCGCACAGGCCCTTCAGACAGGGATAGTGCCCTGCTGCAGGTGTCGCTGTGGGATGGATTGTGTGTCTTCCCGAACCCGGTGGGTGTGGCGGCGGGCTTCGACAAGCATGCGGAGGCAATGAAAGGACTGCTGGGTCTGGGGCTGGGGTTTGTGGAGATCGGGAGCGTCACGCCTCGGCCGCAAGACGGTAATGCCAAGCCACGCATGTTTAGGTTGGAGGAGGACCGGGCCGTCATCAACCGTTATGGCTTTAATTCGCACGGCCTGGCGGTGGTGGCGAAGCGCCTTCAGGACTTCTGGGAGGAGCGACTGAGGCGCGAGGAAAAGAATGAGAGGGGAGCCGTAGCAGGAGCAGCAGGAGGGGTAGTAGGCGTGAATGTCGGCAAGAACAAGACGACGGAGAGGGCGGAGGAGGACTATGTGCAGGGTGCTCGGGAGCTTGGCCCTTATGCCGATTATCTGGTCATTAATGTTTCCAGCCCCAACACGCCGGGTCTCAGGTCCTTGCAGCGGAAGGGTGCTTTCGAGTCCCTCATTCGGGCAGTGCAGAAGGAATTGAAGGAGGGTGGGAAGGCGGGGCCTGTCACCAACGTGCACGGTCGACGCGTGCCTCTGCTCATCAAGGTCGCGCCTGATCTGTCTGGGGAGGAAAAAAAAGACATTGCAGCCGTGGCTCTCAAGACAGGTATTGACGGGCTGGTGGTCTCAAACACCACCGTCTCCCGCCCCCCCTCCCTCCAGTCCCGACACGCCACCGAAACAGGGGGGTTGAGCGGGCTGCCTCTTAAGGACTTGGCCACGCAGACCATCCACGATCTTTACCTACTTACGGGGCGGGGCAAAGTACCCATAATAGGTGTGGGTGGAGTCGGCTCGGGCCAGGATGCGTACGATAAGATACGGGCGGGTGCCTCGTTGGTGCAGGTGAGAGGACGGGAAGGAGGGAAGGAGGACGAAAAGAAGGGGGTTTTTCAGGCTGGATGAAGCGCTTCCCCATGACTTTGTGAGGAATTAGCACTCTGTCCTTTCCTTTCCGCGCACTTTCCATCACTGATCACATTTTCATACCTCCTAATCCTCCCTTTTCCTCTTAACTCCCTCCCTCCCTAGGTATACAGCATGTTGGTGTACGAGGGCCCAGGAGCAGTCAAACGGATCACGCAAGAGCTGGCGGCCTTGCTGGAACGAGACGAGTACAAGCACGTCAGTGAGGCGGTGGGTGCGATTCATCGAGAGATGCAGCAGCAGCGGCAGCCGCACACGCCGAATATCCTCGCCATTGACGTGGTCGGAGAAGGGAGGGAGGAGGGAGAGCTGAAGGGGGGGAAGAGAAAGGGGTGGTGGAGGTGGTTATCACGGGGTTGAGGAGAGAGAGAGGGGGGGAGGGAGGAAGGGAGAGAGGAAACAAGGAGCATGTACACTAGTAGAGGGAATATGATAAAAGACGCACGATATTCACAAGGCTGCTCCTTGGTTTTTCCTCATTTTCATTGTTGGTTTATGTTGCTAATTTTATGAAGGCATTTTGGCGAGTGCTGATATGCTGCCATCGCTTTTGCCGTCGGTCCTGCTCAACGCTGCGATAGCCAACCCCAGCCGATGCGACAATATGCTCCAGCACACGACAAGAATCTACACATGCATGCACGAAGTACGGCTTTTAAAATATTGATGCGTGTCACACAGTGTGTGGTGGTATACTTATTGACAAACAAAGACGTGGAACCAGGAGGGATGGGTCCTTGAAGGCCCATCGGAGGGACTGGCGATGCCGCATGCGTATCTTACGATGCATGCCAGTAATCGCGACGCAGATACACACAACACACATTTCCATGCATGATTGGACAGGTAACATTAAAACCTAAGCGACGGACTGCAATAAATAGGAGGGAGTGCAAGCATTGAGTCGAGGAAATGACGCCGCCGCAGCAGCATCAGCATCACTGGCCGTCGTCGTTGCAGTTGCTTCTTCTCCTTTCAAGTGCCCATGCTTTTATCCCGGCTCATGCTCCCACTGCTCCTGTGACAGCTTTCTTCACATCTACTACGGTCATCTCCAGCCTTTCTTCCCGATCCCCCCTCTCTCTAACCTCCATCCCCTCTGCCCGCACGCCCCTCCCTTGCCTCTGGCAAATTCGCTCCGACCAACAGCACACCGAAGACTACTTCCGCTTTATCGAAGGCAAAGAGGTGTGTTCATGTGCTAGAACCGAGCGTAGAGATAAAGAAGGAAGGAGCAAGCCCCTTCCACGTGCCTCTGCTGCCAATTTGCCAATTTGGTCGTCGCTTTTAAAGAGAGCGAGCTATCCATTTAGTGCCCCTCCTGTCTAGACCTCTTTTGTTGTTCATCGTCCGTTCTCTCCTCCAAGAGACATCTCAGACCACTGCCTTGCAAAATGTTCACTTTCGTCTCTCATTCTCTTCCTTTTTTCTCTCCATCCTTAGGCCCCGGAGAAGGTTGATCAGCCCAGTGTCATTATCGGCAAGGGCAAGTTGGGTCAAGCACTAGCTGAGTGGAGCACCTTCGGAAAAGATGACGTGCTTGTGGACCGTGGGGAAACCATTCCACTCACACTTACGGCCGCCAACGGCACTGTTTACGAGAGCTTCCCGATCTATGTGTGTGTGCATGAGTGGCAAGTAGAGGAGGTGATCTTAGCGTGTCCCAAGGAAAAGAGAAATGACCTGGTGTTCATGCAGTCTGCATGCCTAGAAAATCTCCTGAAGAAGTATGGCCTATGCAACAAAAAGACCACACAATGCGTCCCCTACTTCTCTGTGTCCCCTCTTGGCCTTCCCATAGATGGCCGAGTGCAGTACGACGTGAGCAAGACGGATGGCGAGCCGAAGTACGCGGGGCAGACGTCTGTGTGTGGCCTATGGCGCGGGGCGGTCGCCGAGCGACTCAAGAAGAAGGGGCTGCATGTGGTCACGATGGATTACATGTACTGGCGGAAGCAGATGTTGGAGCGCTTATTGTTCGATAGTGTGTTTGGCCTCCTGGCGTGCGTGCATGCGGGCTCGGGGGAGAAGACGTACGGCGAGCTGGCCCAAAACCACTGGGAGGAGATCGACGACATACTCTCAGAGCTAAATCGCGCTGTAGCAAACATCATGGCGGTCGTTTTGCTCACACATGTGGACCGACGCCTGCGGGGACTGGCGGAGGGGCCCAGTTGGCGGGACAAGAGGCCTCGAATGGCCACGGCGCAGGAGTACCCTTATCGAAACGGTGTGCTGCGGTCGTTGAGTAGGACCTTTACGTCGCGCGGCTTTCCCTCCCCCATGGCCACCCACGACGAGTACCTGAACTTCGCCAAGGAGCGAAAGCTAGTGTTGTACGATGTGGACATGGAGCGCTAGGATGGGAGCTGTTGAAGGGAGGCAGTAGGGTGCTTTGTTTTATAGGGGAGGAGAGGGGAGTGAATGGCGAGACGGAAATAGAAATCATTGGGCGCAGAAAGCACAACCTTTGAATGTTTATGGCAACGCCTTAATTACAATTAGTCACCTTATTGCTTTCCTCGCTTCTCCATCACAAAAAACAACTTCCTATTATTTGACTGTTCAAATGGGAGAAGTGCACCGCAAACAGTGTTCGTTGAAGGACGGCATATCGTAAATTGGCTGAATATAATATTGTGTTGGCGCAAAGAATGTAGTGTAATATAGTAAACGAGTACAAAAGCCTAACTTCAGCGCTGGATACTGGAGATGTAGCTTAAAGGGCGCAGTCCGATAACAACAAAGAAAGCCTGAAAAGTGTTCAAGGTCATGGGAGGTGGTATCGGTGGGTAGCGCATTGTATCGATCGATAGTTTCATAATAAATAAAGAAACAGAGCACATGTAGCATCGTAGCACTGTCCTGCTATGCAACAAATTATTTTTCGACCGCCTAATTATAGAAGACAATCCGGGACCGGGGAATCACGAAGGGTTCGATGTTATCCCATCCATCCGGGATCAAACGTACACGACGATCGTATGAGACAGTGCATGCATACCGCTTTAGAGTCTCTGCTGGTCTGGCAAAAAAAGACTTCCGGTTGCCACAAGCGGCGAGTGATAGCGCGCACGGGACAAACACTGTCGCCTGACCATCGACTGGCGACATAACAAAGGAGAGCACTCTTGAATAACGGCCCGAGTTAACATGGAGTGTCTGGGCGTCAAAGTTGCCTCCACCGTGCAGTCCACGCACCCTTACGGAACATTGCCTCGGGTTGCGCGACCCTCCGTGGAAAAACCATGTACTTTTAATATGGTATGGCACCAAAGCACTCAATGAAAGGTCTGTGAGAGCCTCAGGCGCCAGCTGCCCTCTCTGCCGGGCCGTCGCAAAATACTCTGGCTCTTGTCTCGTTCCTGTTCTTCCTCTTTCCCGAGCCGTCCAACTTACCCAAGTTGCAGTCATATCATGCGCGGTGTCGAAAAATAGGTTATTCTCGACAAACCAGCATTTCTTCTATCTAAGTCACACGTACCATAGAAAAGGGCTCGTGGGCGTGATGGTGCCCTTTCCCAGAACACTCGATACGTTCACACGGAGAAAAAGACAAGGAACTTGAACCCCACTTGCAGGTAGCCCACGGACGAGTTCGAGACTATAACTCGAAAGTTATGGCACGGTAAAAGGCGAGACAAAAAATATTAATATCGTGAACGTGTAAGCTGTCTTTATTTGAGCAGCCACAGCGCTCGTCGGATTATGACCGTCGTCTGAGCGCTAGGCAGCCGGAAAGGGAGAAGCCTCTGGCTCGCCTCGACGTCTCTTTGCGGCCCGCTTCGGAGGTGTCGTTTCCCCGTCTCACCACCATTTTCCACCCTTCCTACCCACCACACAGGTTTCATACATGCATTTTCTTGCATAGCCGCGTCCACCAGCCGGGCTTTGCCGGTTGCCCGTCGTTACATCGATCCCCTCAAACTTCCCTGAATCCGTCGTAGTTGCCAAGGTCGCCTCCTCCCTCCCCCCCCTTGAGGGGGCTCTCTCAATAAGAGAGGGAGAGGGGCGGGGCAAGGCGCGGGAAATTTACTGGTTGGACGAAATATAAGGGTACTAGGGCACAGAGGCAATAAGGATGGACGGAGAGCAGCAATCGCAGCCGTCGGAGGGGGGGCGGCAGCAAGGGCAGAGGGGTCAGGAGCAGCTAGAGGAAGGGGGAGCAGGACGCGGCCGAGGACGAGAACTTGGATACAGTGGATTTTGGGAAACCTTAGACCAGCCATCATTTAGCATACCAAGCCGGAGTAGCAGCGTGCCTCCTTTAGTGGGTAGCAGCGGCAGGTACGAAGAAGGAAGGGAAGTGTACGTAGACATTTATTTGAAATGCGTATGGGGAGACTGCAGATGGAGGGAATGACTGTCTGTAGAATCTTTATCCACCAATTTATATCTATATATATCCCCGGCATAGGTATGGCATGGGAAACGTGAGTGGGCGTTATTCGTCCTCTCGAGGCGGAGATGCCTTTGCCGGCGGGGGAAGAAAAGGAGGAGGCGAAGGAGGCGAAGGAGGCTTGTACAGTGGTAGCAGTAACAGTAGCAGCAGCGGCAGCGGAAGGCACGCGTTTCAGGTAAGGAGATGCCCGTCTTCCAGGAGTTAGATGAGTGCCATCTAGGAGCACTCATTGTCCACCACATTTCTTCCCACCTTCCTCTTTCCTTCCCTCCCTCCCTCCCTCCCTCCCTCTTTTAAAGCTCGGCTGGCACGACGATACCGTACTTCCTCCCTCGCTTCCTCCACCCCACCTTTCCGCTGCCGTCTCATCGTCCTTTCCTTCCAGCATTTTGAGAGTCGGGCTGGGGGACTGGCCCCAGGGCAACCTCACAGCCACGCACTCGACAAGGGGCAGCAGCACCACGAGCAGCAGCAGAGGTGGTACACCCTTCCTCCATCCCTCCCTCTCCACATCCTCGATATCCGAGCAGGCATGGCCCTGTCCAGGAGAAGGAGGAGGGGGAGGAGGAGGGGGAGGAGGGGGTGGGGGGGGCAAGAGATCAGGAGCGGGGACAACACGAGCGGTCTTACCCCACCCGGCTCCCCCCCTCTCGGTCTCTTCCTCCTCCTCGACCTCCTACTCCCGCCCTTTCCCACTGCCTCCACCACTATCCGCGGGCCCGCACACTGCTGGGCTGGGAAGAGGGAGAGGAGAGGGATGGAGAGGGGGCGAAGGCGCGCCAAGAGGACACCCTCCCTATATGTCCTCCTCCCCTCCCTCCTCATCGTCCTCCTCAGCCTCAGCCACATCCGCTTCACCTTCGTTCCTATCCACGGCAGGAGAAGGAGGAAGGGGGGGGGGGGGGGGGCGAAAAGGGGGAGGGCCTGTGTCATTGTACGATATTCTAGTGGCGTCCGAAGCGGCTAGAAGGTGAGAGGGGATGGAGAGGGGGAGGGAGGAAGGAAGGAAGGAAGGAAGGAAGGAAGGAAGGGATTTTTGTCGTGGGGAAATATGGAGGGAAGATTCATTTCAGCCTAGACAATTCATCCTCTATCCCTCCCTCCTTCCCTTCCTCCCTCCCATCCGACTCGCCGACCCGCTCATGATAGCGGGCAGAACCACCACCATCAGCAGCAGCACCAGCAGCACCAGCACCAGCGCCAGCAGCGCCACAGGCCAGGCAGCTCTGCTTGTGGGAAAGGCGGTGGAGGAGGACGGGGGGAAGGAGGAGGAGGAGGAGGAGGAGGAGGAGGAGGAGGAG
>Ga0160420_100130_pt1 | contig 43510 bp, 42 predicted proteins | sample CelAP2metagpilot_FD_108197 | JGI IMG/M metagenome (GOLD analysis project Ga0160420, IMG submission 108197) | Phycosphere-associated microbial communities from algal ponds in Kailua-Kona, Hawaii, USA - Cellana AP2-5-5 metagenome pilot | ecosystem: Engineered > Artificial ecosystem > Aquaculture >...
GGGGGGGGGGGGGGGGGGGGGGGGGGGGGGGGGGGGGGGGGGGGGGGGGGGGGGGGGGGGGGGGGGGGGGGGGGGTACCTTTCTGGACTTCGTCAAAGATGACGACGGCGTGGCCTTGGCATTTAATTAAGTGCTGGAAGAGTGCGCTTTTGATGGTGTCTATGTAGCTGTACGTGAAAGAGGTAGGAAGGGAGGGAGGGAGGGAGGGAGGATTGAACAGGACAATGACGACCACGACGCACTCGACGCAGGCACCAGGACAAAGGTTTCAACCACCTCAGCTCTCATCCTTTTTCCACTTTCAATCTTACCTACCTGGTGACATTGGCATGCACATCCGCAAAATCCTCCCCTCGCAACACCATTAATCCCCTAGGTCGTTTCCCTATCCCGACCAATTCTGTCTTGGGCAACATCGCCCTGGCAATCACATGGGCGGTCTCGGTCTTCCCCACGCCCGTGGGCCCCGTGAAGGCCAATACAAGGGGCCGGTGCACATCCTTCATCAAGTCCATCTCCCAGTGACTGAGGCCGGATGTAATGGCATTCACCGCTCGGTCTTGACAACGGATTTTGGAGTGTACTGCCCGACGGGCCACCTCGGAAAAGTCGGTGGCGAATGGACAGAAATCGTGGAATCCGGTGTATGTTGCGATGCTTTCCCAGGTGGAGGAGAAGAAATGGCTGGTCGCATCAAAGGTGGAGCCCCACGAGGTTTGGGCTTGTATGCAGGGGAGTGAGGTGAGGAGGCTAAGAAGAAGGGCGAAGAGGAGAATGGGAAGGAACCGGAGTTCGGGAAGCGGCGGCACGGATGTCGATACCGCCACTGGTGCTGATAATGGCGGTCTTCTTCTCATTGTGTTGGTGTGGCTGTATGTATGTACATAGAATGTGTCGAGGTTGACGTTAGTAAATTGGTCGCGGCATTGGGCGAGGCAGGCTCTTGAAGGGAACAAAACGGAAGCGTGTCCTTGGCTGCACGTACCTGAAACCAGCCCCTGACTGCCCGCAAGGTAGCCTACCTTTTTCGCGTTCTACGTTTCCTTACAATGCTGTAGGTTATGCGTGTGGCTCATGAGTTATGTATGCTGGGAACAGGGTCCTTCATCACATGTGACTTCCGCGATCGATCGGATGATGCAGCCAACTGTTGCAAGTCATTCGCTTCGTATGGCCCTCCTTGGCTTGCTGGCTTCTGCTCCCACAACCTCTACGCCGTACCCACAAACCGCAGGCAGCCAAGCTTGGAAATGTGCCAGCTAGGATTGGGCTGGCGGATTTCCTCATTGCCTAAGCCCTTCGATTTTCTTCCTGGGCCATTGGCCTGTGGATGGATGTACGCACGCGTTCGCCTTCTCACACATTCCCCACGCTTTCCACCATGCCGTCTCACAGGGTTTTAGAGCATACACGAGACCATGGCTGTGGTCCTGACATTGCCCTTGCCAGCCGCGTCGCATGGCGGCGGTGGGGCCGAGACGAGCACTGCTGCAGGTAGTGCCAGCGTACTGGTGGAAATCACGAGCCCCTTGGCCTGGGCCACCACTTCGCCGCAACGACAGATCGAGACATGCGGCCTTGCCTACTTCCAGTACCAGCTCAAGCGACAGGCAATAGAAGACGGGGAAGATGGGAGTGGGGGCCTTGACCACAAACGCCCGAGGGCTGGTTTGGAGGGCGAGAGGGAAGAGGAGGCGGGGGACGACGACATGGGGGACGAAACCACGTTTCGTTTCACTAAGAAGACGTTGACGCCCAAGGATGTCAAGAGCATGGATTACTATGAAATGTTGGGGCTGGGTCACTTATCAGCGGCGCAAGTGGGACCGGAGTTGCTGAAAAAGGCGTATCGCAAGGCGCTGTTGCTCTACCACCCTGACAAGACGGGCAGGGGGGATCGGGACGAAGTTTTCATCGAGGTGCAAAAAGCGTACGAGACGCTAAGTGACGAACGTAAAAAACGCGCGTATGATAGTGAAATGAATTTTGATGATTCCATTCCGACGGGGCGGGAGAAAGGCGATTTTTATAAGGTGTTTGGGCCTGTGTTCGATAGGAATGCCCGGTTTGCGGTCAAGCGGCCGGTGCCGGGGTTAGGCGATAAGGATACGAGCTTCGATGATGTGTATCGGTTTTATGATTACTGGGGACGGTTTGAGAGTTGGAGGGATTTCAGCTTGAAGGCGGCAGAGGAAAATGACTTCCATTCGGAGGAGGCAGGATCCCGGGAGGAAAAGCGGTGGATGCAGAAGGAGAACGATAAGCTTGCACGGTCAATGAAGAAGGAGGAGTATAAACGCTTGGCCACGTTGGTGGACAGGGCGAAGGCGGCCGATCCCCGGTTGAAGGCAGCCAAGGAGATGGAGAAACAGAAAAAGGAGCAGGCGAAGTTGAATCGTGCGGCGATGCAGAGGCAGAAGGAGGAGGCACGGCGGAAGGAAGACGAGGAGGAGGCGAAGAAGAAGGAGGTGGAGGAGGCCAAAATGAAGGTTGTGCGGGCGCAGGCCAAGGCATTGAGAGATAAGGATAAAAGGAGGATGAGATTTGCGAGGAGTCGATTTCGTGCGTTGTGTGAGATTTTGAGGATACGAGCCGGGCTGGCGGGAGGGAAGGAGGGAGGAAAGGAGGGGGTGGTGTCATCCGAAGAAGAGGCATTCATGTTTGAATGTGTGGATGTGGCGGGAATGGAGGAGGCGGTGGAGGCACTGGAGGGTGTCCCCTATGTGTACAATGCTGATGAGAGTGCTCCTCCTCCCCAGGCGCCGACGGAGGCGTTGGTGGAGGGCGTGAAGCAGGTCAAGCTCATAGTTGCCAGGAAGAGAAAAGCCCAGCAAGGCGGCGACGACGCGGGAACCAAGGGCTCGGAGGCCCAAGCACAAGCAGCTGCAGCAACAGCCACTGCAGCCGCAGCAGCAGCAGCAGCGAAAAAGGAGGTTCCGTGGACGGAGGATGAATTGGGGGTGTTGGCCAAGGCGGTGGTGCGTTTCCCAGCGGGGACGCAAAAGAGGTGGCAGTGCATTGCGGATTACATCAACCATATGCTAAAATTGGATCATTTGCGGTCTAAGGAGGAGTGCATTAAGCAGTACCAGGTGGTGCAGTCCACGGTGGGGAAGGCCAAGGTTATGAATGCGGTGGCTGGAGGAGGGACCGGGGGAGGGGGGACGAAGGCTGCAGGCACGACGCCGTCGGCGGTGGGTACCGCCGTGGTGGTTCCGGGCAAGATGGTGGGAGAGGAGGGAGGGGCAGGGGAGGGGTGGAGCCAGGAGCAGCAGAAGCAGCTGGAAGCGGGGTTAGTGAGGTTTCCGGCGAGCATGGAAAAGAACGAGAGGTGGAAGTGCATTGCGGAAGGGGTGGAGGGGAAGAGCAAGAAGGAATGTGCAGAGCGGTTCAAGGCGCTGAAGGCCTTGATGGCGAAGAAGAAGGAGGTGGCGGGGGCGGCCAAGGCGTAGCAGAGGCCAATTGAGGTGGGATGTCGGGAGGGAGGGGAGGGGAGAGTAAATACGTAGGGTTGAACGAAAGATAGCATAGCTCGTGGACACACACACACACACACACAGCGACGCAAAGCAAAGTAGTGACGGGTACGTACAGACGTCCAAGAAAGGTAGGAGGAAAAGAGAGCTTTTATCTTCCCGGTAGGCTCCCGTGGTAAGGTAAATATGACCCAGTAGACCAAACGGACGACAACCAAGCAGAGGACCAAGAACAATAGGAAACAGCCAGGAAACGAAGGAATCAGTTTTGTCTAGGAAATGGGAAAAAAGCCAAAAAAAAACAAAGTCTTAACTTAGTCATTCAGTTACATCGATCGGAAACTGAATTTGTTCTATTTCTGTGTACGCAAGCCCTACTTCCCTCCCTCCTTCCCCCGGTCCCTACATCCTCAAGCCCGGTGGGAAGTACAATCCATTCTCCGGCAACGGCTTTCTTGCCGCTTCCAGGGCCACCCTGAACGCCTCCTTCAAGCTCTCCAATCCTTCCAAACCCACCGACACCCGCACCAGATTCGGGCACACGCCGTGACTCCTTGCGAAGTCCAGCTCGTTGTAGTGGGCGAGGAGGGTGTATGGGCATGCCAGCGTGAAATTCGTTCCCAGACTAGGCCCTTTATACACGTCCAAGGAATCATAAAACGCCGTCGGCGACAGCCCCTCCTTCAACGACACAGAAAAGAGTCCCCCGTATCCTCCCTCCCTCCGTCGGAAGCGATCGTATATCTCTTTTTGGGTCCTACTGGGGTAAGAAACTTCCTCCACCCCCTCCTCCCCCACCAGCCATTCTACCAGCCCCCTCGTCGTCTCGTTGATTCTCCTCGACCTTTCCTCAAAATCCCTCCCGTTCTCCCATACAACCTTTGCGTCCTCCTCATACAACTCTGCATCGTCCCCTAACCCTCCCTCCCTCCCCCCCTCTTTCCCTTCCTCCATCGCCCGCCTCAACTCCTTATATGAAGGGCTCTTGCCGTTCAACACCAAACTACCGGCCATCACATCCCCCTTGCCCGAAAACAGCTTCGTCAAGCTACTGACACTCATGTCTATCCCTCCATACCCCCCGCCCTCCCTCCCTCGTTCGGCTCCCATCAGATCCACATTGTCAAAGTTCGAAATCGTGTCATCCACCACCACCGGGAACCCATACTCCCTCCCCAGCTCCGTTAATTTCCCCAGATCTGGACACTGGAGCAAGGGATTTGAAGGAAACTCGGTGAACACCGCCATAATCTCCTCTTCTTTCAGGATGCCCTCGAGTGTCTTGAGATCGGCGACGTCGCCCCTTCCCAGGAAATGGACCCCATGACTGTTCCACTCCTTCCGTAGACAAATCTTGAGGGTGTCGAGGTAGGTGAAGCCGAACACCACCACCCGACGGTTCGGACGGGCTTGCTTGCATATATGGAATGCCTTGAAGATGGCGGCCATGCCACTGATTGTCAGGTACACGTCTTCCTCCCGTTGACCGGTCAAGGCGCTGATTCGTTCCTTCAAGGCCTGTCGGTAGCACCCAGGCCTTGCCTCGCCCACTGCCGTTGCAGCTACAGTAGAGGACGAAGTAGAGGAGGAGAGAGGGGCAGCAGATGGGAAGCCGTTGACCAAGGTAGAGACAGGATGACCCAACGACGCCAGCACCCGCGCGGCCTTGCGCGAGGACAAGATTTCCCCACTGTGTTGCCAGTATGCCTTCGCCTCTCCTGCGGCAAAAGAGGGGAATGTGACAATGTAAGTGTCCATGACACCCACAGGATGCAAATTCACAGGAAACCCTGGCTCGTGCGCGTGCGCATCTTCCAGGAAACGACGGCAACGCTCCGCTGTACCTAGTGAGGGGAAGGGCAGGGCCCCAACCACTTCATGTGCGGCGATGGCGCCTACCTCGACAGCATGTGCCTTCCACACATCAACCAATTGCTTCACGAACGGATGGTAGACAAAGCGGGGGTATCCTAGCACAAGCTTGTCGGTCACGTCGGCGTCGCCTTCCTCGTAACCCACCACGTGCTGCCACTTGGGCATGGTCACGGACACGGCGTGGTCATTCAAGGGGATGGGCGCACCCAGCGTCTTCCGCAGCTGTACTGCAGTGGCATCGGTGTGGCGGTATCTTTGCCTTGGTGTTGGCAAGGGCCGCGTGCATATTTTATGAAAGGACTGGGTACTAGCAGTGGCAGTGACGGAGGTCAAAGCGCGAGCAAGCGTTGATGATGATGGCAACACTGATGGTTCTGGCCTCGCAGCGTGGCCGTACAAGCACAACAGAGGCCGGCGGAGCATTCGAAACAATCCCCCAGCTGCTTGACGTAATGCCCTATTAGTATAGCCTGTATCGTGTGGCGTGGACCGAGTCAGCGTATAAAGCAAAAGCCGTGTGGTTGGTGGGTACAGTATTGGCAGTCCTGTCGAAGTGGTCAACGAAGGGGTCTGTTGTATCATCACATATCGACGCCAAAACATTATTTCATCTTACATTTCGCTATTCTTTCGCCAATCTCCTGTTTCTCATTCTTGTTATTGCTCTTCTGTTGTCATCTCGAGGTGGTATCCTTGCATCCTCATATTTCGCTGTCCTCCCTCCTCGATTTCCCCCATTCTAATTTACACGTCCCTTCCTCCCTCCCTCCCCCCCTCCTATATTTTATGCTCATTATACCCTCTCGTCTGATAATCCACATGCACAAAACAACGCTCCACAAAACTCTGCATTTCCACCTTCTGCTGCAGCCCCAACGCAATGTCGTGGGCCTCCTTTACGCTCATCTCGCTGGGTAACACCACCTCCAATTCAACGAGGAAATTGGGACCAAAGTGATACGCACGAATGATATCCAACTCGAGCTGAGTGTGATGATTGCCGGCGAGCTCTGTTATGGTTTCAAGTGTCTCAGGAGGAGCAGAGAGACCGACAATTTTGCTAGCATGGTCCATCCCCACATGCAGCCAATTGTAGAAAATGAGGCAGGAAATGAGGATGGCGCCGATTGGGTCGACTACCCAGGCCTTGGGGTAGTAGTGCGCGAAGGTAGAGGAAATGACAGAGAAAGAATTTGTCATGATATCGTTTCTGTGGTCCTCCGCGAGGGCTTCGGCAGTGCCGGATATTCCTGCCAGGGTGCTTGAGTAGAGGTAGAGGCATACTTTGACACCGACGGCAACGAGCATGATCCCGATGGTGACGGGTTCCATGTCTAAGCGAGTGATGGAAGGGAAGGGAGGGCGAGAAGGAGGGGAAAAGGGAGGGCGAAGGATTAGTCAGGTGCACGCGGTTCCCTTTACTTTCGTCTCTTTATCTAAACACGCTCACTGACGACAAGCTGGCGCTCGATTCCTCTCGCTCTCTGTTGAACCCTTGCTCTATACCCTCTCTCCCTCACATCTTTCCCAATGTAACTCACTCACCCAAATGAGGTAGCTTTCCATAGGCCAGCGCCATGACCATGGTTCCGACCGACGCCCTCAACAACTCGAGCGCCGCCACCCCCATGATGACAGACACAATGATAACACCGACCGGCTCGATCCGCGAGCGCCCGGCAGGGTAATGCTCATCAGAGGGCTTTCGCATGCGGTGCTCGGCGACGGAAAGGACGACTTGGGAAATAAGGTCAAGGAGGGTATCCACTAAAGAAGCCAGCACCGCCAAAGATCCTGAACGTATTGCGGCATACGCGCTAACAGCCGACAAGAAGACATTCGCAAAAATAGATGCATGTACGGCGAATCGGACTTTATTACTCAGGTGTTCCACTTGTTCCACCTCCCGTCTCGCAATTACACAATGGTCGTGGCTGTGGCCATGCCCCGCATTCTCGTGGTGATGAAAGATACCACCGCTCACACTCCCGCTTCCACCAGAACTGCCCACGGATATCATTGCCGTTGCTTCCCCTTCCATTTCCATGGTGTTCCGTGCCCCACCCCGACGCACAGGGCTGTTGTACCCATCCACAATCGAGATTGAGGGCCTGCGGGTGTGGTGGCGGTGGTGGTGCTGCTCCTCCGCCGTCAGAGGTGCGGATCCCGAGGAAGCAAAGGTCCCCCCATATGTAATTCTCGGACTTTCATCGACATCGCGAGCCTCGGCCACAAGGCCTTTCTTGCTGTTGTTGCAGCCGGGACCGTGTCGCAAGAGGGACGCTTTTTCATCGTCAAACGAGACATGAACATGCCTCCCATTCCCATTGCTCTTGCCTTCCTCACCCGTTGCCCCGCCCCATCCGAGGGTGCTACGTGGCATGCTTGAGTCGCTTGGCTAGGCTTCCTGGCGACTTGTTTCTTACGGCAGCAAAGAAGGGATTCAGGAAACTGCCTGTGGGAGCGAGGAACGGCGGATGTGAGAGGTTGCATGGCCAATACCCGAGATCCATGTAAAAACAGGATAGTGCGTGCATCCCCTGGACTCTTTTACAGATGTAGAGACCAAGGGCGCACGCGTGCCGCCTCGATTGAGGGGCTTTAATACAAGGGTAAGCGAAGGCAGACCAAGCAAGGGCAAGCCAGCAAAAAGAAGAAAAGTAGCGACATTGCAGCGGAGGGGCGGCGAGTCATGCGAGGCCACGACTCCACGTGATCAATCACAGTAGCATAGTTTCTTCCTATACGTATGTGTTATTGTAGTGGAGGCGCTGATTGTGGTGGCGCAGGCATGCATGACAGGACGGCAGAATCGAATCAGGCTCTCACCAAGTGAACCGTTAACGTGGGGAACGAAGCAATGCCCCATCCAGTCTCATTTGCTACCACCTCACGCCCTCACCATCCATCGATCTCTACCAACGCACACGACATAGGGAGATCTGTACCACGCGCTAGAATCTGCAGCAATTGCCATCGCGCCTTCCCCACTCGCTACATCACTATGCGCGCCTTCTATTTTTGCCTCTTAGGCTTGGCGGCTTCTTCATGTGATGTGTCGCCTTCGTCCCTGTCAGACAGCAGGCGGGCTGCACGGTTGTTGACACAATCACCAGGTATGATTTAATAACTATCTTTACATGTGTAAGCGGTATGCCTTGGCCCCGTGTGGCTACCATCATCCTCATTTCAAGTCGCACTCCCCTCTTCCAGTTCTCCCACACACGTCAGACCCCTTCCAAGCTGAAATCCCCCTCCTTTTTGGGTGGCGTGTTAAAGCGTAACCCTAACCTTAAGAAAGATGAAATTTTCAGGTGTATTTTCATTTTCGTTCTTCCTCCCCCTTATTTATCAACAGAGCCCTTGGCTCCCGCATCCACCACCTCGCCCTTGGCCCCCCTTCCCAAGTGGACCACGCGCCGAGGCGGGCTTCAAAACCCCTTTCGAAAGCATAAGCAAACTGCCCCGCCCGTCGAAAGCACGACTAGCAACAAGGCACCTGCAGTCACCAAGATCGATCCTGCGGTTGCCTACAGCACGGCGGTTCGCCGAACAATGCTTGCGGTAGGCGCCGCGTGTGCCTTCGGGTTTGGCTTGTGGTACATCGAGGGAAAGAAGTCTGCAATGGAGTTTTTTGCCGGGTATCTGATCGAGGAAAGTCTGAGTGTGGATAATATTTTTGTCTTCATTATGCTGTTCGAGTACTTTAAGGTGAGAAGCGGGGAAAGGGAGGATGTGGTAGCGTTGACAGAGGAAAATTGCGCGAAAGGTTCATTGCTTTTACGCAGAATACTCCACAGTTTCGTTTCTTCACTTCTCTTTCCCTCCTTTCAGGTTCCCTTTGAATACCAATCGCGTGCCCTAACGTGGGGAATTGTCGGGGCGGTCGCCATGCGGGGTGTGATGATCTCCGTGGGAGTGGCCGCGATTCAGAGGTTCCGATGGGTGGTGTTAATGTTCGCCGGTATATTGCTGGGGAGCGCGTTCAAGCTGCTGGCGGAAACGGGGCATGAAGGGGGGGAGGAGGATTTGAGCGACAACTTGATGTTGAGGGTGGCGAAGAAATGTGTGAATGCCGTGGATGAGTACGATGGGAACAAGTTCTTCACGAAGAGGAACGGAAAGCGATTCGCGACGCCCCTGTTCATGTGCTTGATTTGTATTGAACTGTCAGATTTCGTGTTTGCCGTGGACTCCATTCCGGCGGTGTTGGGCGTGTCCAAGGTATGTGGTGCTCCCTCTCTTCTGTCTTATTCCCGGTTGTGTTTTGGAGGGTTCAATCGCAGCGTCTTGATAAGCACAAACGTCACTTCCCTGACTTTTTCCTTGCCTCCCTCCCTCCCGTCCTCCCTCCCTCCTTCCCCTCTCTTATCCTTTAGGACCCCCTCATTGTCTACTCCTCCAACATCTTCGCCATCATGGCCCTGCGTTCCCTCTACACGCTGGTGGCCACTGCTGTCAACACGCTCGAGTACATCAAGCCCTCTGTGGCGTTAGTCTTGGCCTTTGTCGGGGGCAAGATGATCGCGGAGTTCTTTCATGTGGAAGTCCCCATCTCAGTGTCCCTTTTGGTGGTGATGTCCTTGTTGGGTGGAGGGATTGGATTGAGCGTGTTAAAGCAGAGGTTTACTGCGAGAAACGCGGGGACAAAGCGGTAGATGGAGAGCAGGGGGGGGGGAGGGGTGTAGTGTACATTTCTCACATTATGTGGCCAGTTGTGAGAGTGAGATCGGGAGAGAAGGGGAGAGGGAAGGTGGGAGGGACAACTGCGTTCATTAGTTGGTCTGCGGTGGGAGGTGAAACGGAAGTTTCGTGAGGAAATCATGAAAAGAGCACGATACGCTAAAAAAAATGAAGCCCAGAGAGGACTGCTCTTCTGCATGCGTGACCTCCCCACACGGGCCAGCACCCTCCCAACGCAAGCTAGCATTACATGAAGTTAAAAAACAGATAGATCATTGACGCAAAGCGGTGCATACCTTAGCTAGCTATTATTGACATTCCTGTGAGATTTCTCCCTACCGCCGGAGACACATTTTGCACAATGTCTTGGCCTTGACAATTCCATCAGCAACAAAACCTCCCGCCTCTCGATCTGGCGAGCGGTCCAAGTCGCCCGCTTATCAAAAGGCTTGCCCGTCACACCTTGCTCACGCACCAGCAACATTACCACACTGACCAGTACCCTCACCAACTCTCTTATCACCTTAACCCTGTCAGACAGTTGCTTTCGCAGTGGGAGGTGAGGCAACGAAGCAACGGGCAGGTGCCAGTAGCATCGTCAATATCAAGTCCCACTCCTTCTGCATCTTGCCTTTGGTCCTTTAACCGCAACACCTGTCAACTAACACCAGCATCTCACGACTATAGAGACAAGATGAGGATCGCCTCTCCTTCTGTCCCTTCTGTCCTCCGCCTTCTCCAAGCTCCTACCCTCCTCGTCTTTCTCCTCGTCCTCCTCTCCTCCCTGCCGAAAGCAACCCAAGCCGCCGGCTCTGGCAGCAGCAACGGTGGCCGCCATGGGAGCTCCTCCTCTTGGGGCATCCGTGGGCGAGGCAGCTTCCTCGCAAGAGGGCCAAATGTACCTGGCAGCACGACCAGCAGTGGGAGCGCCAGCGGTCCTACGGGACCACGAGGAGTAGGTGGCTCGGGCATCACCATTGCGGGCCGTGGCGGAGCTGCATTTCCTCCTCCTCCTGTCACGTCGAGCTTGCCACATGCCCCCATACCGCATTCAGATTACACCCGGCATTTTCCTGCGCATGCTGTCACGCCTTTGGCAGCATTGAAGCACTTTGTGGTGTCGGAAGAGAAAGGATTAACGATTGGGGAGGCCCAAGCCCGTCTTGTCGCAGTGGGTCCCAACGAGCTGGTCCCTCCCAAACAAACCTCCTTGCTGGAGCTCGTCGTCGAGCAATTCCAGGACCGCTTGATACAAATCCTGGTCATCGTCGCGGTGGTTTCGAGCGTCCTTTCGCTCTTTGAGGACGACCCAACAGCGTTTGTTGAGCCGTTAGTTATCGTCATGATTCTAGTCATCAACGCCTTTGTAGGGATTTGGCAGGGTCGTTCGGCCGAAGGTGCGCTGGAAGCGCTCAAAAAGCTCCAGCCTGAAAATGCATGTGCATTACGGGAGGGGCAATGGGTAAATGATTTGCCGGCGCGGCAATTGGTGCCCGGAGATATTATATTTGTGAAGGTTGGAGACAAGGTCCCTGCGGACGCGCGGATATTGGCGTTGAAAACCACGACGTTTTCGTGCGATGAGGGTAGCTTGACGGGAGAGAGTGCAAGTGTGTCCAAGTTTCTGGATCCGGTGTCGGAGGAGGCGCGCATCCAGAGCAAGACGAACATGATCTTTAGTGGAACAATGATTAGTAACGGCGCGGCTTACGCTTTGGTCGTTGACACGGGCGCACGGACGGAGATCGGGAAGATCAACCAAGGGGTAGAAAAAGCAAAGCAGGAACAGGTGAAAACGCCCCTAGCGCAGAAGCTTGATGAGTTTGGCAATCAGTTGACGTGGATCATTGGCGTAATATGTTTAGCGGTCTGGGGGTTTTCGTATCCGGAATTCTCGAATCCGGTGCATGGCTCGACGTTGAAAGGCGCGTTGTATTATGCAAAGGTAGCAGTAGCGCTCGGCGTGGCTGCGATCCCTGAGGGGCTTCCAGCCGTGATTACTTTATGTTTATCGTTAGGAACCCGGAGAATGGCGAAGCGGAATGTGATAGTGAGAAAACTGCCCTCTGTCGAAACGCTAGGGTGTACGACTGTTATCTGTACCGACAAGACGGGGACGTTGACTACGAATCAAATGACGTGTGTGAGTCTGGTGACTTTGACGGAGGGGCCTAAAGCAGAGGGAGGCGCGGCGATGTTTGAATACGCAGTGGAAGGCGTGAGCTACAACCCCGTAGGCGCCGTTGAAGGACTAAGCACCTCCACAGCAGCAGGAGGGTCCCTTCCCAAGGGTTTGGAGGACATCGCCACCATCTCCTCTCTTTGTAATGAAGCGCGCATTGTCTTCCAAGACGAGAAATTCGAGCGCATCGGCGAGCCGACTGAAGCCGCGCTGAAGGTGCTGGTCGAGAAGCTGCTTATTCCTGGTCAACCTCGGAGCCCGGACCCCTTTGTCGCCTGCTCGCAGTACTCCAAGTACTGGGAAGGAAAATACACTAAACTGGCCACTCTTGAATTTTCTAGGGATCGGAAGAGTATGTCTGTTCTATGCCGGGCATGGAATGGGGGAGGAAACCGACTGTGTGTCAAGGGAGCGCCCGATTTGTTGTTGACACGCTGTACGAAACTGCGGCTTTCGAGTGGGAAGACCGTGCCTTTGACCAATGACATGCGAGCGAAGATTTTATCGAAAGTGAACAGTATGGCCGTGCGGCCCTTGCGATGTTTGGGGCTGGCGTTGAAGGAGGGAGGGGATTTGGGCGCGTTGAACAAGCTGACGACAGAAGAGGAGGCCGCCGCGAGTCCTTTGTTGAGGAATCCGTCGCAGTTTGGGCAGATTGAGAGTGGGTTGACTCTTGTAGGGGTCTGTGGGATCAAGGACCCAGCGAGGCCGGAGGCGGGAAGGGCGATTGTGCAGTGTCGAGAGGCGGGGGTGCGGGTGATAATGATCACGGGTGATTCGAAGGAGACGGCTGTGGCGATCGCGCGCGATGTGAACATTTTCGGTCGCGAGGAGGATGTGAGTCGGAAGGCGTGGAAGGGTGCGGAGTTTTTCAACTTGTCTGAACAGGAACAACGCTCGATCTTGCGGTCTGGGAATTTGATTTTCTGCAGGACCGAGCCGCATGATAAGCAGCAGTTGGTGAAGATGTTGCAGCAGGAGGGGGAGGTCCCGGCCATGACAGGGGATGGGGTGAATGACGCACCGGCGCTGCAGCAGGCTGCGATTGGGATAGCGATGGGGATAACTGGGACAGAGGTGTCGAAGCAGGCGGCGGACATGATTTTGGCGGATGATAACTTTGCGACAATTGTGTCGGCAGTTGAGGAGGGGAGATGCATTTACGCGAACATGCAGGCCTTCATTTGTTTCCTCATCTCGTGTAATATCGGCGAAATCCTCACTATCTTCGGCGCGACTGTCTTGGGTCTCCCGGAGCCACTTACGCCTCTTCATTTGTTGTGGGTGAACCTGGTGACGGACGGGCCGCCAGCGACGGCGCTCGGATTCAACCCTCCTGATCCCGATGCCATGGTCAAGCCGCCCAGGAGCTCCAGCGAACCGATCTTGAGTCGGTGGCTTTTGATTCGCTATCTGATTACCGGCTCGTATGTGGGCTTTGCGACCGTGGGGATTTTTGTCCAGTGGTTTTTGAAGCGCGGGGTGAGTTGGAAGGAGTTGACGCATTGGGGTCATTGCGTGAATTGGCAAGAAAGCTTCACGCCGGACCTTGGAGGGTTGACCTCCTTGTTGGGTGACAATCCGGATCGGTGTGATGTGTTTGGTCCTGCCTTGGCATCGCCTCAGACGCTTGCGTTATCAGTGCTGGTGACGATGGAGATGTTTAAGGCCCTTTCGGCTGTTTCTCTTGATAACTCAATTTTTCGGGTCCCGCCTTGGAAGAACCCGTGGTTGTTGGGAGGGGTGGCATTGCCTTTCTCGATTCACCTGGCTGTGGTATATTTTCCCTTCTTCAACAAAGTCTTTGGGGTGTCGTCCATGGCAGAGTCAGACTGGATCACTGTCCTCCAGTGGGCGGCGCCTATCTTGGTGCTTGAAGAGATGCTCAAGGCGGTTGGGAGGTATCTCAAAGGGAAGGAGACGCGGGTCAAGATGGAGGAGAGGCAACAGAGACTCATGCAGATCTCGGCGGCGGCGGCCGAAGCGATGAGTGCGCAGGTGAAAAGGGACGATATAAGGGGGGAGGGGCGGTGAGCGATGGAAGGGGGGGAGAGAGGAGATAGGTGAGCGCTCAGGATGACATGGAGAGTCTTAGTTATAATTGAACAGTATATAGAGGAAGGGACGGAGAAAGAGAACAACGGCGACGGGGGGAAGTCAAAGAAAAGAGACTCGAGATAAAGAACAAAATCAATCGTGCAACTAGGGGTTCAAGGACGAAAATGTTCTTGTCGCTTGTTTGCTTGCCCATTTGGGCCCGTTGCTTAGTGGCTACATGTAAAATATATCAATACACTCGCTGCCTGCTCACACACACTCACATGCCCTTCATCCCTCCTTCACCTTCCACTCCTTCATCTCGGCATTGGCAATCTCTCTCTCCCGCATCGACAGGCTTCGGTAAACTCTCCCCGTAACTGCCTCCCACTTCTTCGTCTCTTTGACGCTCAATGCAGGCACATAAGCTGGGTTTGCCTGGGCTGCACGGAACTTCTTGTTGTGCAGGGCAACCAATGCTTTCATCTCCTCATCCTCCGCTGCTGCTGCTGCTGCTGCTGCTGCTGCTATGCTTTCGCTGCGTTTGACACCCCCGGCGGCTGCTTTCCGTTTTCCTCCTGCTCCTCCCCTGCCTGCTGCGGCTTCCCTTGGTCTGCCATTCACCACCTTCACATAAGCACGGCCGCTGCTACAAGTGCTGCTGTTGCTACTGCTGGCTGTTCCTGTCGTCATCCGATGTGCCTGCTGTGGGACCGCTGGCTTTCGCGCCGGAGGACCGACTGGACCAGCACCATCACTCCTTCCTCCATCCATCCCTCCTCCTCTCCTCCCCCCTTCTCCCTTTCCCATTTTGGCCATCTTAAACTCTTCCAACTTCTGCCGCATCAACTGGCCTGCCGATGCTTGTCCTTGCAACCCTCTTTCTGCTCCTCCTCCTCTACCTCTCACGCCACCGATCCCCTGCCTCTGCTGCTGCTGCTGCTGCTGCTCCTCCTCCTCTCCGTCACAATACTCCTCCATCAACCCTTCTTCTCCCTCCTCTTCTTCCTCCTCATCCACCTCCATCCTCACTTCCCTTCGCCTTATAAATGATGACATGTGTGCCCTCGGCCGCTTCTGCCCCCCCCCTCCTGCTGCTGCTGCTGCTGCTGCTTTTGCCGCCCCTCCACCATTTCCTCCTGCAGCCGGCTTGAGTAATCTGGGTGGGGGAGGACCCATGACCACTTGCTGCTGTGACCCTTCTCCATTTTCTTTGTTCGCTCCTCCTCCTCTTTCTGCTCCGCTATTGCTGGTCGTGCTGGTATTGCTGCCTCGAATGCTGCTCCCCCGCCGGACCGCCAAAGCTGCTGCTGCTGCTGCGTTGGCTGCTGCGACCGCCGCCCCCACCCCTACCAATAAGCCTTGATTTGAATAGCGACGGGCTGTGCCGCTCATGCGCCGGTTCAATGATGAAAAAGAGGAGGATGTGGAGGAGGCGGAGGAGGCGGCGGCGGCGGCGGCGGCGGCGGAGGAGGAGGAGGAGGAGGAGGAGGAGGAGGAGGAGGAGGAACGGCCAGACTGCAGGCGCCAATCTCGATAGAGCTCTGGGTGGGCCGTCTGAAACCAGGGGTCCAGTTTAACCTGTTTGATTGCGGAGGGGAGGGAGGTATGAGTAGCGGATGGAGCTAATTATGATGGGGGCGTCCTTCCAGGTGTGGAGTGGGTGCGGCATGGCAGGCTGAATCACGGGGAAGCATCTCACTGACCTGTTGGTACTCCTCTAGCTTTTGGCGGACATCGGCAAGATCCGTCCATCCCAAGCCTGGGGGCAGAAAGTCAAAGTCCCAGACGTCCTCCATCTGCTGTATTGGCGCTTGTGTTGCTTGTGGACGTCGGTATGGCTGTCTATGCATTCGAATAAGGGGGATCAGAGTTAACGAAGGAGGGCGTGGGGAAGTGCTGCGGGCTTCGCAAAACCAGGCCCAGGAAGCCTAAATGGTGCACGGTGCGGAAATGGAAAGTAGGGGATTATTGTGTATTATTACGGAGAGTGGGCGTTGCCCAGAGATCTGCTGGTCACTGGTTTTGTATGGAGCACGCAGACACATGCACCCACGGCTCGACGTCACGGCGGTCGGCGATGAGAGCCTCATTTGAAGCCTTCCCTTCCCGCCTTAGCTGTCCACGACCAGCAGCGTGTGCAACTCGCCCATCAGTAGCCCACGCATCCACCCAAACACATAGATAGGAGACAGGACTACAAGAAGATCCACGTCCATGCCGATGGTTGTGGCATGAGCATCATGCTGATCATCACCATAATCATCATCATCATCATCACCACCCTTACAACGCCGTTGCCCCTCTTCCTTTACTCCCCTCCGTACACACCCCACAGTCAATCTGGTCGCACGAATCAAGCCTTTTACCACTCCCATCACCATCAGTATCCCCAGTACCAACACCATGGCCGCTCCACCAACCGCAAATCTAGGGGGTGCCGACGGTAAGCGCCTGCACCCAAATACCAGCCTCCCCACTATCCCCCCTGTCCCCTGCCCATCACTTGCCCCATCCTGACTTGCAACGCGATACAGCATCGATTTTCAGCTTCTTAGTTGTGCGTATATTCCTTTTTTTTCGCTACTCTCCCTGCTGACCTCCCTCGCACACAACAGAAGAGGAGGAGCCCCTTCATATCGACACGGGCGACCAAATGAAAGTGAAGCAAGTGATGGATGAAGCAGTCGTCAAAGCCATTGTAGACGCGGGATACGAAGGTATTGTTGAGTGTGATAAGTTGGACTGATAGCGAGCTTTATCATCCTTGCACCGTCTCTTGTATCATCCTCCTCTCTTTGTGCGCCCCTCTCCTTCAGTGTCTCGATCTTGCATTTGGTTGCGCGGCGATCAGCGCTATCTACCTACGTTGAATTCTGGCTTTCCATGCCATATTAAGGTTGCACACCATCTGTCCTTTCACCCATCATCCTCCCCCTTCCCCCAGAAAACTATTTCTACGACAATATCAAGCTCACCCTTATGGTCGTCGCCTGTGCCTTCGCCATGGTCGCGCAATTCTACCCTATGCCCTTCCCTGAATCACGCCCTTTGTTGGGAGTGTGCTGCTTGGCCTACTTCCTAGCTAGCACCGTCATCCAGCTCATTGTTTCTTACGCCGAGCAAGACGCGATCCTGACCACTCAGCCCTTGGAGGGAATGAAGGAGGGGGGGTTGAGGGTGCGGACTCAATTTCCCCGGTTTCAAGATGTGTATACGGTGATTTTGGAAGAAGTAGGAGTCAAGGAACCGCCTACGGTGTCGAGTAAGTGTTGGAGAGCGAGGGAAGGGAGGGAAGGAGGGAGGGAGGGAAGTAGGGAGGGAAGGAGGGAGGGGGGAGAAGGGATGGAGTGGGCGTTACAATACAACATCACTCTTTCCCTCTAGGATTTTTCTATAGTGCATTATTTGTCACTTTCTCATTATTTATTTCTTACGCTGTACGTCTTTTCCACCCTACAGGCAAATTTTCCATCGGCACGGTTTTTGACGAAGAAGGGAATTTTTACGAGGAGGGATTGGCACAGGAAGTCAAGGCGTTGGTCGACCGTTACCGGAAAAAACGTTGGGATGCCCCGGAGGGGAAGGGGGAGAAGAAGAAGACAAAGTAAGAGGGGAGGGAGGTTTGAGAGAGGGGTTGAGGAGGGGGGAGATGTATGTAGATGGGGCACATGCAGAAGCAGTAATGGACTTGTCGTAAGCCGCTTTGACAGGGTAGGGTTACCAATAGAAGAAGGAAAGAAAGAGGACAACAGAAAGCAGGCAGGCAATCGAAACGTGACGTATTGCTACACACTATTATTTCCCTCGTCATGTGTTTTGGTCTTAGTCTTATCTTTTCCATACATTGATACTTCGAATTACTTTGTTGTGCCTTCACACGCAGCCATCACAGCTTTAACCCGCCCTTCCCTTTCTCCTTGCTCTCCTCCGCCACCTCTCCCTTCTTCTTCCTCTTCCGGCCCTCTCTCTCTTCCTCGTCCTCATCCTCCCACTTTGAGCCTGTCAATGACTGTCGTACCTGCAGCCTGGGATGGATTAAGCTCCGCGTTACCCGCTGCCCTCCCCCTCCTCCTCCTCTCCCTCCTCCTCTCCCTCCTCCTCCCCCTTCCCCGCCTCCTCCCTCCGATTGCGCTCGCGTCAGTCCTGCAGCTGCAGCTTGTCTTCCTATCGGCTCACACCCTTTCTCCTTCCCTTCCTCCACCGCTGCCGGCTGCCTGCCGATGCCCGTGGCAGCGTCGAAATGGAAAAATGGGCAGAGGGCGGGAAGGAGGGTAGGAGTCATCCCTTCCTGCAGGCAGGGCAGGGCAATCGACATTGTTTCCTCTTCTATATCAAACCTGAGCGCAATGACCATAGGCGCTGTAGGACCTGGCGGGGCCCCTTTCTCTTCTCTTGACTTTGTCATCTGCACGTGTGTACTCACGGTCTTTTCCCCTTGGAGAGCCCCTGCGAACTCCGAAGCGAAGTCGGCCATATTGTCATACTCTATTATCTCTTCCTGGCATGCTTGTAGTATTTCTGGATCAAGGACTACGGAATAGAAGCTTCCTTTCCTATCTTCTTTTCTTGAGCCGGCGGTGGTGCTGATGAGGAGGGAGAGGGTGTGAGAGTTGAGGTCGAGGAGGAGAAGGTATTCTTGCTCTTGGCTGCGGTTGTTGTCGTCGTGGTGTTTATGTTGCTCTTTTGTTGTCTCTCTTATTTTTGGAGTGTGGAGTGATGAGACAAGGAGATGCCGGCTCCATTGAGCGCTGCCTAAGGCCTGGGAGATAAAAAGGAAGAGAGGAAGAGATGGATGGGGGGAGGGTAAGAAAATAACCTGAACATGCGAGAAGGGCGAAAAGAGGAAGAAGGAGAGTGATTTATTTTGATCAAAGGCCCTCCAGGAGGAGGCAGGGAGAGGTGGGGTCTTCATAGCTCGACAGGTAATCTCACAGGTGATCTCGCAAAGCCTTTATACCTTTTTCAGTTCTTCCCAAAACTCATCATAGCGCGCGGCATCCATATCCTCAGCGTTGAGTCTATGTGTAGCTGTTTACTTTCTCGATCTTATCAGCTGTGGTCTATATGTGTATGAATATTTTCATGGTGAACTGTAAAAAATAGATTAAGTAGTTGGGGGTGTAAGCATGTTCTTGTGCCGGGGTCTGGTCGGGGGCGTGGGGTTTATCCACTTAAACAGCCAGGAGGTCAACTTGGACGCGAGATTACTCTCTCCATAAGCAGGCTCCTGACCCAGTGCTGCCCTAGGAATGTGAGTTAATGTTCCTCACTTATCGTCCGTGTAGTTCGGGCTGTGTTCGTGTGCGAGTAGTAAAAAAAAGGGCTACGTCGAGGTCTTTGCTGAACTCTGTCTACGCCTACGTGTACCACATGAGACCACAACAACTCAAGTCAAAGCATGCCACCACATGCCGAGGAAGGGTTTAAGACAATGACATGCAAGGAGAGTTGCAAAGGCGTAGCCTCATACTCCAAGAGGCGGAGCATCACAGCCAGAAAGGCCGCCACATGCCATGCATTCCTTCTACTGCTTGCTTTTGCTGCACAAGGAAAAAATTGTGCACAGAAAAAAGCAACAACAAATACCAGCTTGCACTATGCCTACCTAGCCATAGAATTGCTACTTACCCCACCTTGTCCCCATCCTCCTCTTCTCCCGGACAATACACCCTTCTCTGCTGGCGCTGCTGATGCAGTTGCTGGTGGGCTTGACCTCGACAATCCAAGGGATTCAAAGACTACCCAAAAGCAATATCTCATTTACATCTTACATCGTCTTCTCAAGGCGACAAACAAAACCAAATGCCACAAACTATGAGAAATCGGTGGGGGGAAATCATTCAAATGAATGGTAAGGAAAAAGTTGTGCCGGCGTAAGGCTGCATGTGCTCAGGGTACTCTACTTCTTCAGTACGTACACATCGTTTTTTGTAAGCTCTCTCCTGTGGCTATTGCTACAATCTTTTGTATACCGATAATTTCTTCTATCCTCCATCCCACCGCCTCCTCTCACTATAGCAAACGCTACTGCGACTTGCCCACCAGAAGCAGCACTGCGTGCTCCTCAACCTCACTTCCTTCAGCATTCTTGTCCTCCGCCTGCACAATTTCCTCGTTCTTATCCTCATCAGTATCTTCCACTTTCCCTGCCAATAAAGCCGCTGCTGCTTCCTCCCTCTCTTTCTCCCAAAACTGCGGTCCGTACATACGCCCCAACGTCTCCACCATCTCCTCGTCAAATTCCAATTTTTCCAAACCCCTCTTTAGGCACTCCCATAATTTCACCTCTTTCCGGACTACTCGCTTATACCGCACGCCCTTCAATAGATTGACGATTTCAAAGGCTCGCGTCGGTTTCCACCCATTGCCGTACAAAAGAGCGTACAGCAACGACTGCACCTCGTGTGAGGGCAGGATGCCGTCAATGTCGCTCACCTTGACCTCCACGATGCGCTTCCGATTCTCATCATAAAAATCGATGCGGCCCATCAAACCGTAAGTCCTGCGGCAGGGAGAAAAGAAGGGAGGTTGGTAGAAATAAAGGGAAGGAAAGACAGAGATACATGCTCGAGAAATGAAGGCAAAGTAAAGCACATGCGCGCATGCATGCACATATAACAACTCCCGGGAGCCCCTCCTCTCCCCTTCCCCTTGCTCCTCCCCAAGTCTCACTCACCATCCGTCGGTATACACATGTGCATCCCTCTCGCGACAAAACCCCCGCTTCACCAACACCTCCTCCTCCATCTCCTTCTGCAGTAACGACACCCCCTTCCCCTGCGAAAAGGACGTCGAATTCCGTTCTTTCTTGAAATCAATGTATGAAATCACATTGTCCGACAACCCGCCCAGGAGCTCGGCGAGTCCTTGAGGTGTTCGTGGATCACCGACTTTCAACAAACGCTTTGCCAAGGACGGCTGTCGTAAGCCGTGACAAAGCGCGTCTTGGTAGAGGATCGCACAGTTCCACACCGCCTCTGCCGGGAGTTCGGCGCTTGGAATCGAATAATCAAGCAATGGGCCAAAGGTTTCAATTGGTCCACGATACCCGGCGTTCAAGACACATTTAGGCGCGCCTAGCAGCAACTCGGCAAAAAAGGCATGGCTCTTATCAATCTTCCCACTCTTCGCGCCGTGGTCCTCCAGGAGCAACTCCAAGGCATGTCTCCACTCTTCCACCTCTTCGTATGCCCACAATTCGTTCAGTCGATAGTCCACTGCCAAATTCAATACCTTGGGATCCTCTGTAAAAACCACAGGTCCCTCCCCCCCTCCCTTCCTCCCCTTCCCTCTGCCCAACTTCTCCACCACCGGCCAGAGCAAAGCAGCGTCTGCGCGTTTTGACAAGAGGCCCCGCACATGCAGCTCCCGCGCCAGTAACGCTTCGCCCATCACACCCGTTATCAGCCTTCCCGTTTCGTCCGTCTTGAACCACAACGGTGGCACCACCCGCTTTCCGAACCGATCCAACCCCTTCCAGCCATACGAGCCTTCCGCCCCGTCCTCCCCCAGTCCCTGCCCTAGGAGCAAATCGTCCACTGTCGAGATCTCGTCGGTCGAGTCAGTCACGCTCCAATAATACTTAAAAGGGACATCCACCGTCTTGTTTCTCCCCTCCTTCCACTCCACCACCCCGTCCGCCTTGGTCTTGGTGTCATTCCCGCGTGTGCCGTGGATGCCCAAATACGGCCCATGCGGCTCCACCGTGTTCAAATCCCACTCTAATTGCGCGCCTTCATGCAATCTCTCCTGGACGTGTGACAAGTACCGCGAAGGGGCCTTGGCGTCAAACCCAATCAACAACACCTCCCTCGACCTGGTAGTGCCCACATTGAACAAAGACCGATCCACCAGCTCTTTCTTCGTATGCACGCTGCTCTTGCTCGGCAATACCCCTTCGGTGCAATCCAGCAAAATCACCGCACGCCAATCCTTGCCTTTGAACGCCGTCAAACTGCCCATCACCAGCCTCGCCCCCGCCTCCTCCCAATTAATCGACTTTCGATCCGTCACCTTGGTCCTAAACAAATGTACACACCCCGAGCCATCCTCAGGGGCATATCCCGCTTCGGTCAAGGCACGCTCGAGGACGTCCTCGAGCTGGAGCAGGATAAGGTTGACATTCACGAATCTACGGGGGGAGGGAGGGGAGGGAGGGGAGGGAGGAAAGAAAGCAGGGAGGGAAGATGTTAGCAGGCATAGCGTCCTCATTCTCTCTCCTCTCTGCCTGATTTTCAATGCTGCAGAAGTGACAAGCTAACACCCTCCCTCTTGACTTCACTCCCCCGTCCTGCCCCACACACTCCCCTCTCTCCCTCCTCCATTCCAACTTACCTGCTTGTAATCGCAATATCTCTCAACCTCAACCCCTCCATAGTCCTCAAGAGCACCAACACCATCTCGGCGATCCGACATGCTGTGCGGTAAGCATCATAATTCTGCACGGAGCTTGAGCTTTGAACGTACGTAAACAAGTAAGGCTTGTTCAGGCGGCGTGTCAAATGGTCCGTTGTATCCGGGGATGGTTTGACGGGACCGTCACCCCTGCTGGCATTCCGGGGGAGGGCGAGATTGTTGAATGCGACGTGTGCGTGCGGACAGCGATAATTGATGTCGAGACGGCGGGTATTGACTTTCACAGAGGGCATCCAGGTGGAGAGCAGGTCCATCGGGTGGCCTACACTCCGCCCTGTCAACACGTCACTGAAGACGGTCTGGTCTACATCGCCCACAACGAGGACCTTCCGGAGAGACCCGCCTCGGGATTGCTCCGATTCCACCAGGCGACTGACAATTTGCATGTCTTCTTCGCGAAGGTCTTGAGCCTGCAGGGGAAGGGGGGAGGGAGGGAGGATAGGAGGGTAGGTGATAAAGCAATACACCGTACTAAATCGTACTGCCTCACCCACAAATCAGAAGAAAGTAGCTTTTCACAATTACAAGACTGACCTCTCCTTGCCTCACCTCCCTGTCTCCCCTCCCTTTTTGATTCCCTACCTCGTCAACCAACACGAAATCCGCCATTGCCCCGTCCTTCAAGTAAAACCCCCCGTGCTTCCCCTCCGTTATCAAGCGCAGTAACTCCGCTCGCTTCCACTCAAAATTCGCTCCGCGGGTCTTGAGCTTCTCGGCCATGGAGGCATGGGCCCGCAGCTGACAGTCGACAAAAGCATCAAATGATGCCACCCAGTAACTGGCCTTGCCTTTCCCTGCCATTCCTGTTGCTGCTGTTGCTGCTGTTGCTGCTGTCTGCGTTGCTGCTGTTGAATCAGACGTCCGGAAGTCCCGTGCCACGAAGTGATTGGTGAGCTTATGTCTCTTGAAGCTCAGGCCCATCTGCGCTTCGAGCCGTGATCGGATTTCTTGTGCATTGGACCCCACCTTCACAAGGAACAACACATTTCGCATCTCCCCGCTGCTGCCCGCTGCATAGGCCCGAGTGACGGCATGCTGGGTTTTTCGAGAGCCAGCCACGCCCTTGGTGAGCTCGAACTCGACGAGGGGCGGAGGGAAGGGTGGGGAAGTGGAGAATGCGCGGGAGAAGGGTTGTAATGCGTCTTTCCCAGAGTCACGCTTCGTTGTGGTGTAGGGCTTTTCGGTTTTCCTTGATATGTTGTCGAGGTTTTTGTAGTAATAAGCTGACCGACGCAAAGGCGACTCTGTGTTTCCTGGCGGTAGAGAAGGTCGACGACCGCCACCGAATCTGCCGCTGCTGCTAGTGCTGCTGCTGCTGCTACTACTACTACTACTACTACTACTACTACTACTACTACTACTACTACTACTACTACTACTACTACTACTACTGCTACCAACCCTACTACTGCGGTGGCTGGTGGCACTACCATACCAACGTTGGGAGGGAGAGGAGGAAGAGGTGGACGGGGAGGAGGAGGGAGTCGGCGGAGACGAAACACGTCGTGGTGGCCATCGGTAGGGGGGGATATAAGCCACCACCGGTTGACTACAAGACAGGAGGAGTACGTGTAAACATAGAGCACATGCGACGTGGAACCGGGGGGAGGGTCGATTGAGAGCGCTTGTGGTGGCAGCGGAAGAGATGGGGTTTGGCAGTGAAAGTGGAGGCCAGCTGGACAGCCACCCCCTCGCTCTCGCAGTGCTGCCGCTGCTGCTGGGTGGAAGCAACATGGCGCACCAGCCTGTGTGGAGTTCTGGCCTGTATGTGGGGCTTGTAGGAGGTGAGGTTGGTGCAGAGTCCGTGGTTGATTTCTGTGCTGGAAGAAGTAGGGAGAAATACTATTATGGGGAGGTCCTTAGAGTGCCTTGCGGGCGGATGGTGCAGTGTCTATGTCGAGCCAAGTATACCACATGAGCCACGGCCACAGCAATGGTTAGGGGCGATGGCTTGTACGGGAGAATGTGCGGAAGTGGTACCTGTCCGCTTCTCGCTGGATTCGCCAATCGCGAGGATCAGCATGCTGCCGCGAGAGTACGTTCCCAAAGACCAACCACCAAGCCTTTCCGAATTGATCACGTAGCGCCAAGAATGTGGTAAATGGCATAGTTACCTTTTGGGACACATTAACCCCAAAATAATACTTTGCTGATGTTTTTGATAGCACTGAGATTTTAAAATTGCGTCATATTTACTTTACAGACAAGCTATTTTACACATTATCACCTATATTTCTACACTCCCCCCCTTCCACTTCCCCCTCCCCATCAAATACATCCACCTCCATGTTCTGTTCTCGCTGCTGCTGCTGCTGCTGCTGCTGCTGCTGCTGCTGCTGCTGCTGCTGCAAGACCGCGGCCAGCAACGCCGCGCCCATTCCACATGACACTTCTCCTGCCCCATCATCTCGCGGTAGCGTCGTCCTCCTCTTTCCCCTCCTCGTCCCGTAACCTTTTTTCTCATTTCTCCCTGCCTCTTCTTCTTCCAATGTCAACATAGACGAGAAAGACGAAGCCATCAGTACCCGTCCATTCACTTTCACCCTCGTCGCCAACGGTTGTTGCCGCTGTCGATGAAACAAGACCCTCCCCAACTCCCCCATCAACGCGTCATGCCCAATCACTGCTGCTGCTGCTGTTTCACTCTTATGCTGCTGCTGCTGCTGCTGCTGCTGCTGCTGCTGATGATATCGTATGTTACCGTCTGGGTGAGCTTCTAATCCGGCTCTTCCCTCAAAGACTTCCAAGACAGGATCATCCTCTTCCTCCTTCCCTCCCTCCCTCCCTCCCTCCCTTTCTTCCTTCTCGATCGCGACGTATTCCATCTTCTCCTTTTGCCGTGACGCATTTGGGCCTTCATTTTTCCCTCTTCCTCCTCCTGCTCCTCTGCCTTCTTCCTCTTCATCTCCACATCCTCCCTCCCGAATAACATATGCCTCATCTAGTGCCTGAACGGACCCACACCCTGCCCCGTCCTCCCACTCTCCCTCCCTCCCTCCCTTCTTCATCAAAGCACGCTGCATTGCGCGCACTTCCATCACTTCCACTTCTGTCTGCTGCCCTCCCAGCTCCTCCCTTTCCTCCCTTCCTCTTTCCGTCAGCACCTTGCACAAGTTCTCCAACTCCGCATATAAAAGCCCTTCCTCCTTCCCTTCCTTTTCCCCTTCCTCCTCCCTTCCCTCATCTTCCATCCGTGATAGCACGTCAATGACAGCGCATTGCTGGATAAAAATACGGGCAACTCGAGCCTCAGCAGCTGCGCGCCGGCGAGAAAGACGATACGCTATATTCTGCAGGCGCGCTTTGAAAGACTGTCGATGTCGTCCTTCCTTTCCATTGTGCTGGTCCGTGGTGATGACGAGCGAGGTAGAAGGAGAAGAAGAAGGAGCAGTAGATGAAGAAGAAAGAGAAAGTAGAGAAAGAAGAGGAGGAGGAGAACGGGAGGGACTTCGTAGTCTGAAGGCCTCTGTGAGGCATGCTTCCTCTTCCCGCAAAACCTGGCTCAGGCAACGTAAAGACTCCTCTTCCTCTTCCTCTTCCTCTGCCTGCATCCCGTCCTTCCGGCTTGGTCTTCGCCGTATAGCGACAGTCAAGAGTCGTGGTAAAGATTCACCCACCAAGGCGGTCCAAGCTTTAAATGCTGTCTGGAGGTGGAACAAATTTATGCCTTTCCTCGTCATCGTCGGCGCCGAATCCCAATGCTGCTGCTGCTGCTCTTCCTGCCTGAGCAGCGATGTCATATTGGCAATCACCTCTTCGCCATCTCTCCACCTTTCATTATTATCATGCTCATGCGTACTGCCCCCGGCTACCGCAGCCACAATCGCTTGACTCGCCCGCCCCAAGGACTGCAGGAGTGTGGCTCGCAAAGCCGGCATGACCACTGCATGCGCGCGTGCTTTTTCCTCCTCGACCACACCGTGATGGAGAGCCAACAAAGGTATCATTGGAACGGAAATGCCTCGACCACAATGTAGGGCCAAGGAACCGCGCAAGAGGCGGAAAATGGATCGAATGTGGGCGTGGAAACATTCGAGGTCTTGGACGAGGGCGAGGAAGGCCGGTGGTGGTTGTGGCGATCGTGGAGCATGGACGGTGGAAACTCGACGAGAGCTTATCAGGATACCTTGCCGCGCCAGACGGCCACACAGCGGAGGCCACCAATCGTCGTTTTCATGCGGTATTGGTCGTGAAGGCTGGGACTCGTCTTCTACTTCCTCGGAAAGGGCTCGCATCTCGTGCAAATCAGGGTTCCCGCCCTCGCCTTCCTCTGCTTCTGATGGCTCCGACATGGCCATGAAATCAAGGTACCGATTCAAGGGGTCGGAGGATGGCCGCCAGGCGGTAGCCATTCCTGTTTAGGGGGGGTTGAGTGTGGGTTTTGTCGAGGCAAGCGGAGGGGGGGAGGCAAGCTCTACGAAAGCCCTTTCCCCTAATTTTCACTCCCACCAATCGTGTACACAGGACCATTTGGCGCAGGTACATTTACCACTGGTCTTGATATACGTGGCCGCCAGGTAAGGTAAGTGGCTCGTACGGGGGGCTTGTGGGGCTTCGGGCCACGGCAACGGCCGCTAATTTTTCATTTTTGGGCGATCAGCGTAGGGAGCACTTCACATGGCCAGGTCCTCAGTCGTCACACCACTGCATGCACCTTCACGCGCACAGACAGCATGAGGTCGCCCTCGAAGTCACCACGACACGTGCCCCAACCACCAGAACTCGCGGCGTCCACGAGCACACAAGGCCTTGTCTTCTCCCACCTCGCTTTAATTTTGACGCGGTTGGCCGCTTACCTGCCAGCGCACGAGGCTCCGCTATTGCGGGAGGTGTCCAATGCCTTTGGCATGCTCGAAGGAGAGCACCGACGGCTGGAAGAGGAGGTGGAACGGCTGCGGAGATTGGAGCAGGAGTGGCAGCAAAGTTCGCAAGCGCAGCATCAGCAGCAGCAGCAGCAGCAGCAGCAGCAGCAGCAGCAGCAGCAGCAGCAGCAGCAGCAGCAGCAAGAAATGCATGCCATGTCCCACCTCAGCACCACCGAAGACCTCAAGAGCGCCAAAAGAGGCAGCTCCAGCAACAACAAGCGCATCCAGGCTTATCGCAAGGCAGTCCAGGAGCGAAACGACAAGATTGCTCAGCTGAGGCAGGAGAAGGAGGAGGCCTTGAGCCAAGTTAATGCGGTTCACCGTGAACGACTCCAAGAGAGTGAATCTCGTGCTCATTCCTTAGAAGCCCGCGCAGAGCGTGAGTCTACGGAAATCCAACAGCTTACTCATTTGGCCATGTCGATGCAGAAGACTTTGGAGGCGCAGCAAGCGCATGTGGCCTTGCTGTCGTCGGAAAATTTAGAGTTAAAATTGCGATTGGAGGCAGCAGCAGCGACGGCTTCAATGGTGGGGACAGGGGTAAGAAAGGAGGGCGTTTCAACAGAGTTATCACTTTCTCCCATACGAAGAAGGAACCAAGAGAGGAAGAGGCAGGAGGAGAAGACTGAGAGGTCGGCACGGGCCCGAGGAGGGGCAGCAGCAGCAGTAGGAGCAAGACATGCAGGCCGCATTAGCCTTGGTGGTGGTGACAGCCGGAGACAAGCACTGCTCTGGGATGACGACGATTCGGAGGGAGAGGCCGAGGAGGAGGAAGAGGAGGTGAAAGAGAGAGCAGGGAGTCAACACTTCAAGTCTGCAGTGAATCGACATCCGAAGGAGGAGATGATGGGAAGTGGGGGAACTGGGGTGGGCGAGTACAGCAGTGGGGAGGACGAACGCGTGTTCGATTACCATGACGTGACTGTTATGGATGAGGGGGAGGAGGAGGAGGAGATGGAAGAGGGATTGCTGGTGGAGGAATGTGTGGTAAGGGAAGAGGAACCACCGGCAGCGCCAAGGAGGGGGAGGTCGGGAAGGAAGGCGACTTCCTCTTCGGCGTCCTATTTTAAGTTGTCGAGTAATACAGCCACAGCCAGGAAGAACAGGACGGAAGGTGCTGCAGCTAATGCTGCAGCGGCTCCTGCCTCCGCTTGTCCTATCCCTTCGGCCGCTGCTTCGCCTCCTGCTGCCAGTCACTTCCGTCCTCCATCTCTCTACCTGTCCACCCTCTCCTCCTCGCTTCCGAACCAGGCTTTGTTTACCAGTACCAAGACCACGACTCCTCACGCCTTGCCCATTGCGACTACGGCTTCAAAAAGGGGGAAGGCAAGCATAGTTAAGCACAACACTCTCACCACCGACGAGAGCAGTGGCAACGGCAGTGGCAGGCAGTATCGAGAAAGTCACGTTGGTGGTGAGGTGGTGGCGGTGGAGGATGAGGAAGGACGGAAAACTGGTCTCCAGATTCCATCAAAAAAGGTGTGGAACCGCCTCAGTCGCAGTATCTGTGCTCGAAGGCCATACAATGACAGTCAAGATGATGTGTTTGCGGCCGGGGGAAGGAGCAGCAGTATGGGGGGGAGGAGCAGCAAGAGCAGTAGCACTGGGAGCAGGCTGAGTCTTGACGAGCTGCTCACAAGCTTAGGCTTAAAAGAGGAGGAAAGTGGATAAGGACTAGGACGATTGTGATGAGGAGGATGACTGGTTTGAAGAAAACGAGTCGTGCAAGAGGAGGGATGTAGATTGGATCAAGGAAGTTGTGGTATCGGAGACGCACAGCAAAAACAATATTGAATAAAACAGAGTAACCAGATGGACTCATAATTTATCGCATCTCTAAATTATGCTTTTTGGCTGTGTTGGTCATTTTCCTTCTCCAGTGCTTATCAAATGCGAGGACACAAATTCGACTCCGTGGAAGGGGTTCTGGTGGGGAGGTTGGTCGTGGAAACCAAGGAAAGACCATACAACACACGATAACGAAGCAACAGGCAGAGGCCTTGAACATTTATCAAGCTTAAAAGGTCATGCACATTGTCCATACGACTTGAAAGGGATAAAATTTTGGGCATGAATTTAGAGTACAAGTATGAGCTGTGGCTCAACGGGTGGTGGCCACACCCTTTCCACGGAATCAGAACATACAACCCCAGCATCACCACGAGCATTGGAAGCAGCACGATTGTCGGAAGGCTCGCGAAAATTGGCAATGCGGACCAAGCAAGTTTCTTGGCTTCCCACTCTCCAACGTTCTCTTATCAAACAACATTTAAGCTACACCATACACCCCACAACGCGCGCGACACAGGCAGCCACTCAAAAAATAACCATGGCTGACGACAAGAATAACACGGAGGCGAAAGAGGCGAGTCCCTTTGCCAACACCACCTTCTCCTTTACGGCCCCTCAAGGTGGGGCCTCTGCCCCTTTCCCCAATTTGGCCGGATTCAGCCAGGCCTTGGCTTCGGCAGCAGAGGGTGCACGGGAGGAGGATGACGAGCCGCTTGCGCCCGAAGTACAGGTTAGAAAAAAATAGCCTCGGTGGTGGTATGTACAGACGGCTGGCAAGTGAAGCGTTTATGCAGGAGTACGGGGACGGCTTCGGAATCACTGATCTTCACGTCATGTCTCTCGTCACATTTGTGTTTTAATCGCTCACTCACCACATTCCATCTACCGCACACATCAAACCCTTCCGTTTTTATTTTTTTTAAGGTCCGTATTGACTACCTGAAGAACTTGCAAGAGCAACGTGACGAGTTCATGAAGGCCTTCCACGAGGAACGGAAAGCCCTGGTAAAGAAATATGAGGCGCTTTCTGCCCCCTTGCTCGACAAACGCCGCGCCATCCTGTCGGGGGATGTCGACGTGGAGAAGAAGGAGGAGGCCTGGGAGACGATTGCGAAGGAAGGCGGCGAGGGAGGCGACGTAAAGGAGGCGGGAGTTCCTCATTTTTGGTTGCAGGCCATGGTGAACAGTCGCTTGTTGCGAGGCATGATCGAGGAGGATGACGTGCCGGCACTTAAATTTTTGACAGACATTCAGTGTGCGGATAAAGAGGATGGGACAGGCTTTCAGTTGGATTTCCACTTCGCCCCTAACCCTTACTTTACGAATGCGGTATTGTCCAAGAGTTATGTCGTGCCCAACCTAATGGAGGATGAAGACGCCATGTTGGAGTCTACTGAAGGGACGACTATCAATTGGACGTCAACCAAGAAGAATCTTTGTGTGGAGGAGAAGAGGATGAAACCCAAAGGGAAGAGCCGTGGAGGTGTGGTGCTCAAGCAGGTGAAGAAGGATAGTTTTTTCCATTGGTTTACGGCAGTTAATATACCCGAGAGCCCGGAAGGGGTGGACGAGGAGGAGTATGAGGAGTTGATGGAAAAGGTGCGAGTGGGGAGGGGAGGAAGGGAGGATGTAGAGGGATAATTTTGTATAGTGAAATGCTCACTTTTTCTTTTTTTCCCCAACCACCAGCTTGACCTAGACTATGCCGTCGCCTCTACGCTACGTGAGGAAATCGTGCCGGAGGCCATCAAGTGGTACCTCGGGGAGGGAGATGATGAAGAGAGCGAGGATGGTGATTACGAGGAGGAGAGTTCTGAGGAGAGTGAAAGCGACCCGGAAAGCAGTGACGACGAGCCGCCGCCGCAGCCGGTACGTGGATGGCGAGGAAATTGAGTGGGAAAGGGAGGAAGGGGTGGGGGTATGAGGATGGAGAGAGAGGGAAGACGACTCTTTGAGGGCTAAATAGTACTATTGCACTTCAATTCTACATCTCGATACTAACATATCAACAGGCCGGAGGACGGTATCCTCGTCAGGCGGGGCGGCCGCGGCGTGGTGGGCGTTAGAACGCTTGTGGAAGCTGTGACAGCGGAGGATAGGGGAGAAATACATTTAGCTTTGAAACAATCAAGATTTGTTTTTACACTCGCATGCGAGGCGGCCACAAGTACAGCAGCAGAAGCATCAGCCAAAAAAAAAACAAGCAGAGGGAAGGGGGAAAAGAGAAGGATAAAGAAAGGGAATGGGCAGGGCAGAGATGTAGATGGCCAAGGCCAAAGAAGAATTGCGATTATATTCTCAATCATCATCTACTAGAAGAAAGAATTACACCATTGGTCGACATCTTATTCTTGACTATATCTGTATTTGAATTCCCGTTCAAATCGCCGTTGCCCCAACGCATCTTCGCGAATTCGTTTGCACTCAAGAAGACAATAATCACGGTGCACGGTCCACGGGGGGGTTCTCACTCTTGTGTATGCGCTCGTCTATTTCTTTGTACTTTCGCCCTTAGCAAGCTGGTTTTGAAAGCAGTCGTTTGTCTGTTTAATGCTCACAATACAACTCCCCCATGCTTGCTTCTTTCTCCACCTCCACCTAACGAATGCACAGGACGGACACCAAAGCCGAACGCCTCGCCCCCGTCTTCCCGCTTCCCCTTGATTGTATCGCGTCACACGGAAAGGGTAAGAAGTTTTCCAAGCAGCGGTCGCGGAGTGCGGACAGAAGAGAAGCACGGGTTCAGTCAGCAAGCGACAATGGTGCTCATACCCACAGAAGAAACTCACAGGACTCGGGAGGGAGCCCCATCGGGGACGAACGAGGACACCAAGGCAATGCTTACGATGACAGCAACAGTGCTTGGTAAGCTCAAAGAACCCTTTACTACGCAGCGCCCATCCGTCCGCATCCTGGAGTCGCCGTCGCTTCCTTCTTCCATTCCCCTACATCTGCCTTTGCCGGAGCTCACTGATTCGGTCAAAAGCACCGCAAGCAGCCGTTTGTCGATCAATCGAGGCGGCAGTACAGCAAACTACACTCCTTTGCAGCGCTGCCACACCGATATACCTCTAACGGGTGGCAACGCCATTGCTTCACCGCATTCTGACATAGCGGCTCTCAGTGACATACATCGATTAGCTCTGCTAGAAGCCGCTACTGCCGGTCCTGTCCCGGCAGAAACGAGCGGTGAAGGAGAAGGAGAACAGATGAATGAGAAGAGTTCCAAGTCGTTCTCATCGTCGATCGTGGCACCTCTGACACCGAGCATTGACTCGACACGGGAAGGTGGCTCACTGATGTCGCCGACATGGGTGAGAGAGGTGGTGAACGGTGAGGTGTATACACAAGGCACGGCAAACGCATCGTCCTCTTATACATGTAGCAGTCAGGCCTGCTCTCTCACAATGACTTCGCTGTCGCCCAGCGCAGATCTGCAGAGTAAGGAGCATGAAGAGGGCGAGGGCGTTGAGGAGGAAAAAGAGGGGAATAGCAGTAGCACATATATTTCAAAGTCTTATCACGCCACAGCCTCGAACACTCTCCCGGTGATTGAAACTACAGCTACATGTCCTCCTTCCATCCAGTCTGAAACAGCAGCAGTCGCACCAGAACCACCGTCTACCGGATCCGGGCAACGAATCAAGCGTTTGCTGCGTCTTAACTTTGACGAAGCTCAGTCTCACACCCTACCCACCAGCGGCAATACCGGTCACAACGCATCTCCAACCGCGTTCACCAACACCGGCAGCAATCGCACCGTTTATATGGACGATCGAAGCGGGATGACGATCCTCCAAATGTCAGACGGAGACATTGTCCGTTTCGAGAACGTGCAACGAAAAGACGGGCGCATTACGGCCCACATCCAGGTCGCTCATCGCTTTGCCATCGGCAGCAAGGGTATGTACACCTATCCAGCCTCTACCTTTGACAGAAGCAACACTAGTTATTGCAGCAGCCTGGAACGCGGGTCCCCGCTGCACCCGCACCTCAATCCTCCTCGAGCCCACCCCCACCTCCTTCCCACCCCCCAGCACCACCACAACAATCACGCCCATGGCAACGACCCGCAGAATCTCTCTGCATCAGGGCACACGACATCCGTCAGCCACTCCCATATGAGGGACGGCAAGAACAACAACAGCCACCACCACCACAAGAAACTAAATCTCTGCCTTTCAACCTCCTACCCGCCCCCCGGCGGGCTCATTGACGACATGGGCGACAACCTGCTCGAGCTCGGTTTTCTGGGGCGTGGTGCTGGCTCCATTGAGGTGGTTAAAGCCCTACATTTCCCTTCAATGCGAATGGTGGCCGTCAAAAAGGTCCCGATTGACAATCAAGCGAAGTTAAGTCAAGCTATACACGAGCTTGAACAGTTAATGGGCAACCAAGTCACAATCAGGGAGCGAATTGCCGATGATTCCACCAGGGTCGATCCCAATCGGTCTTCGCGCATGCAGGACGAGAGGGAGGGAGGGAGGGAGTATTGTCCGTTTATTGTGAGTCTGTACGATGCCTACAAGCAACAGTCCCAGCTCTGCCTGGTGATGGAGTATATGAATGGCGGCTCTCTCCAAGATTTGGTTGAAAAGGGCGGGTCGACGGATGAGGAGCTCTTGGCCAAGATTGCGTACAATGTGTTGAGAGGGTTACATTACCTGCACAGTCAGGGGAAGATCCACCGAGACGTGAAGCCGGGAAACTTATTGATCAATACGAAGAATTTCGTAAAGCTCGCGGATTTTGGCTTGGCGGCCAGTTTGGATAAAGTTAAGTCGCCCACGGTGGGCACGAACAGATATATCCCGCCCGAGCTGCTGGATTCGTTGGTAGAGGATGAGGAAGAGGAGGAATTAGCAAGGACGGAGAGAGGGATGGAAGGGGCAGGTTCTGCTGCTGCAGTCGCGACAACTCCCGCGGCCAGTGCTGGCACTCCCAACCCCTTGGCGAGCAGCGGCCGATGGAGCACCAAAGGCGATATATGGAGCTTCGGTCTCTCTCTCTGGGCCATCACGGAGGGCCAACGACCATTTTCACATGTCCCGGACGACGAGATTTTGATTGCTGCAACTGTCATTGACGACCCTGCCCCCCGTGTCTCGGTGAATTTCTCTGCTGAATTTCGCGATTTTGTTGACCAATGTCTGTTGAAAAACCCGTCGGAAAGGGCCTCAGCCAAAGCGTTACTACAACACCCTTTCATTAGATCGAAGGCGTACGTTCATTTGAATGAGAGGGAGTTGAGTCATGTGGCGCGTAAGGTCACACAGTATTTCCAAACGCACCCGGACAAGGCCTTGCTGACACCTGCCATGGTCCGTGCGCTGGCCCAAGAGGTCCACTTGGACGAAAGGTATGTAGGCGAGCATTTGAGAGAGGCGTTTGAAGGACTGTTTTATGTGGATGCGACTATGGGACCACCACCTTTGACACCACCACGGAGGAGGAGGAGTGGAAATGAGCTGGCGGTGATGGAGGGCAGGAAGGGGACAAGGGTCGTGGGGGAAAAAGTAGGAGAGAAGGGGGGAAATGAGATAGTGAGGTGTTGTGTACTTATGTAGATTCTTGTAAGTAGAGATGATAGAGATTTACAGAAGGAGAGGAAGTCGGATGGCTGCGGAGGTTCATAAAGGGTGAATTGGAATACGCGTGCTTTCAAGCGCGCTTTCATCGGCAGTGTTTCGGGAGCGATTAGTCATGTAGATCAAAAAGCGATACAAGGGATAAACCTTTGTGATATGTTCTGTCATAGAGCTTGGTGCCTGAGTAGGTGAGAAAGAGTGCATGACTTCCATGGCTCTGCGACGGCAGCTGGATGTGGATTTACAATCGCCTTTCCTTTCCATTGGTTTTACTTGTCCTTCATGTTTTTCCACATACTTCCTGCAGGAATTCCTCCTTGATTGCTTTTATTGATAGTGGTAACTGTAACCGGCTGCGACTGACTATCATCGTCTCCTTTCCCTATTCTGCCTTGACGGACGCGCGATACCCGAGCCTTCGCGTCTTTCGAATAATAGGGCAAGTAGACGGTGGCCACGCCAAGTCCGACGGCTGTCAAGCCCAAGCAAAAAGAGACAAGAATCTTTCCCGTGTTAGGGTTGGTCTGTGGTGGCATTTCTTGTACCAGCTTGAGCTGGGAGTGTGAAGAGTCGATGGGAAGTCGCGCTTGATGATGGAGAGCAGCAGGGGAGAGGAGGTTATCGGCTTTACACCAAGGGAGACCAGGCGATTGAGGCGTACCCCGGAGTAAAATGCACTGAATATGGTTGAAGAAGTAAATTCGTCGGAGGCTTGGTTAGACCAGGCACAAAATGCTGCGAATTATGACGACGGGTTATCGCCGAAGGTAAGTCGGAGTTGCACCTGCCAGCAAAGACGAAAGAGTTGCACCTGCCAGCAAAGACGAGGCAGGTGCAACTCCGACGAGGAGTGAAAGTGTCTCCCCGTTGCTTAAATATCAACTCAAATCGTATCGAGCCAGTGCTGGTGCTGCATCCTCCCGAGCATTCGAGCAAGAAGAGCACAACTTACATCGTTCCTCTACCACTTTTATCGACATATACTTTCTTCAATGCTACTTTACAGTCGACCGCTGTTCCTGTATGTTTTCTCTTTTGCGTTCTCTTCACAGCCCCACCTTTATTTCTTCCTCTTCTTCTTCCTTCTCCTCCTCCTCGTTTATCCCCCTTTCCCACTCCCTCAAGCCGCCCACAGCCTTCCTCCCCTCCTCCTGGTCATCCTGCTGCTCTACCTGCCCCTTCTCCTTCCAACTTACCAAACCAAACCCTGCTGCTACTGCCAGTGCACCTACGACCTCCTCCCATCCTCCCCGCAATTTGCCCATCGCTGCGTCCGAAAAAAACGCAAGGGGAATGGTGAGGGAGAGGCCGACAGTAGCAACAGTTGGGGAGGTTAATACGATGGATCGGGCCCACAAATAATCCGACAACACATTATCAGCAAGTCCATTGAGAACAATAAAGCCTAGTACAGACACGGTCATTCCATCGAAGATGGAAGGGAAGGTGTGTGTGGCGAGGAGGAGGAGGGTGGGGGGGAGGAGGAGGAGGAGGCAGAGGAGGCCGATGTACCCAAAGAGAAGTTGAAAGGATACGGAGGAGTCATCCGGCACTAGCACACGTAGGGCTGTGGTGTACACACCGTACATGATAGCAGCAAAAAGACATATCACGTCCCCTCCCAGGGTATCATCCCCTCCTTCGCTTCGGTCCGCTAAACCCACCAGCACCGTCCCTCCCATGGACAACAACAAGCCTCCCATCTTGGTCCATGCGAAGGCCTCCAGCCCTCGGCAGGTAGAGAAGAGGAACGTCCACAGGGAAGAGGTGGTGCTGATGATGGTGTTACTCGTGACGCTGGTGTGGGCAAGGGAGACGTTGTAGGAGAAGTTGGCGATGAAGAAGAGAGGGAAGACGATCATAGCAGTGCGAAGTGTTTTGAGGTGGCTCCATCGTTGTTGGGGTGGGGGCGGGGAGCAGGAGGAGGAGGGGAAGGACGTGGCCGTGAGCTCGTCGTGCTCCTGCACTGCTGCTGTTGTGGTCTCTACTGAAAATAGAGATGAATCGCTGCCCATCCCTGCCCGCAAGGGCAGTTCATCTATTCTCATGCTGCTGTTGCCATAATTGATGCAGCTGCTGCCGGTGTTACCCCCTCCTCCTCCTCCTCCTCCTCCTCCTCGTCCACTTCGCACCGTTGTATACAGCGCTCCTCCTACGCCCTCTCCAGGGACAGGATCGCGCCACGGTGGGTTCTCACCCCACCCCAGCTTGGCGCATAGCAATGTCCAAGGCAGGTAGATGCTAAAGAGACTGGTGCAGATGAACGTTAGGAGGAAAGGCGACTCGAAATGCATGTCGGTGTATATGTGTTGAATGAGCACGGAGGCCCCAGCCCAAATGACAGCGACAAGGAAGATAAAGAACAGGCCTAGGGCGTAGGAGGCGGAGCGTTTGGAACTCCGGAAGTAACGCTGAAAGACCATCGTAGGATTGGTTGGGGAGGGGGTCGGACGGGGAGACTGGGGGGAAAGGCGAAGCAGGCCAAGGCAAACAATTAGGCGCTAGGGGAAGGAGAATGATACACAGAAATTATGGTGCAATTTCCTGCTGTAAGACATGTGTGTGGTAAGGGATGGACGCGTGTGAATAGAGCCCGGGAGACACGAGCAAGGGGTGTTCGTGTTGGGGAGAGGCAGGAGGCAGGCAGAAATCTTGTGCGTCGACCACACACCAGTGTGTCGTCAATCAATTTGTCACGCCGACGGTCGGAGAACCACAGAATGGACAGGAGGAGACCCTGACATGGAGGAGAAACCTCGGGACGTGGCCATTGGTGTTTCCATGAGACAGAAACATCATCATCCTCGGCTTCAATTCGTCAACCGTTGTAACAACCTTTCTGCGAAAAAGGCCTGTCAAAAGTTGTCCGGTGTGGTCAGAGTCGCACAAACCCCAGGATGAATCAATAGAATGATGCCTGGGCGCCCTGTACATGGAAATGTGGTGCTCTGCACGGTATAGTGTCGGCCTGCTTCGGCATGCATCATAGAAAGCATTCCCGAACTTCGAAGGGTGCTTCTTTGGTACGTCAGGTTGACTTTGACTCGACACCCTCCCTCTTCATGCTTCTTTTTCTGTCCTCCTTATCCATCGCATCACAGCAACTTGCTCCACCTTCCCTCTTCTCCACACTCACAGGGTTAAGCCACAGCCTAAATGTCCATTGCGGCCGCCGTTACTCCTCACTGTCGCCGTCCTTTTCTTTTCACCGCCACCCGCGCCATCACTCGCATCACCAATTCTCGCACCATGTCGTCCTCCACCACCACCTCGCAAATGGAACGCTACGCTTTCCTCGCCGAGTTAGGCATCTCTCAAACGATTCCTCAAAAGGGCGTCTGTGATGGCCACACGTGGTACGGCTCCGGGCCGCAGCACCAGCAGATTAATCCCGCCACTGGCGAAGTAATAGGGACTGTGCAGTTTGGCACCAGCAAAGATTACCATAAAGCCGTCTCAGCCATGCTAGCCATAAAGGACAAGTGGGCTCTAACTCCCGCCCCCATCCGCGGCGAGGTGGTGCGTCAGATCGGGCAGCGTCTTCGGGAGAAGCAGCAAGCCTTGGGTGCCTTAGTCAGTGCGGAAATGGGTAAAATCCTCGCGGAAGGCGTAGGTGAAGTGCAGGAGGCCATCGACATTTGTGATTTTGCCGTAGGGTTGAGTCGATCTTTGAATGGGTCTGTCATTCCTTCGGAGAGACCTGGACACTTCATGATGGAGCGCTACAACCCTCTGCATGGGTGCGTGGGCATCGTTTCTGCTTTCAATTTTCCTTGTGCCGTATACTTTTGGAACGTCGCCATCAGCCTTATTTGTGGCAATGTCAACCTGTGGAAGCCCGCGGAGACGACATCATTGGTGGCTGTTGCCTTAGTGAAGGTAATCCAGGACGTGTTGAAGGAAGGAGGGCATGACCCCGCCATTGCGACCTTGGTGTGTGGCACGGGCAAGGAGGTGGGGGAGGTACTGGTCCAAGACCAGAGAATTGAGCTGGTAAGTTTCACGGGCAGCACCGCAGTAGGGAGGCATGTGAATCAGGTAGTGGCGGGAAGGTTCGGCAAGGCACTTTTGGAACTAGGAGGAAACAATGGGATGATTATTGACAAGGATGCGGATTTGGATTTAGCTGTTCGGGCAACGCTCTTTGGGGCTGTAGGGACGGCGGGGCAACGCTGCACGAGCTTGCGGCGATTGTTTGTGCATGAGGCGGTGTATGAGGAGGTGGTGGGGAGGGTGGGACGTGCGTACGCCTCGGTGAAGATTGGGGATCCATTGGACCGAGGTACTTTATGTGGACCAGTGCACACAGCCGCGGCCGTGGAAAAGTTTTTGAGTACAGTAGCCGAGGCCAAGAAAGAGGGGGGGAGGGTGTTGGTGGGGGGGAAGGTGTGGGAGGGAAAGGGGTTGTTAAAAGGTGGGAATTTCGTGGAACCGACCGTGATTGAGATGCCGGCGTCGGCATCCGTGTTGGAGGAGGAGGCGTTCATCCCCGTGATGTATGTGGTGAAGATAGCGAGTTTGGAAGAGGGCATTCGGATGAACAACGAAGTGAAGCAGGGCTTGTCCTCGGCCTTGTTCACTTCCTCGCCCTCGAGCGTGTTCGAGTGGACGGGCCCGGGGGGGTCGGATTGTGGTATTGTGAATGTGAACATAGGCACAAGTGGCGCGGAGATCGGGGGGGCGTTCGGGGGGAACAAGGAGACGGGATGGGGGAGGGAGAGTGGGTCTGACGCCTGGAAGCAGTACATGCGTCGGTCGACGTGCACGATTAATCACAGCAAGGAACTCCCCTTGGCCCAGGGGATTGAGTTCGGGGGGAATGGAACAGGGGAGGGGAAGATCATGGACTGAGGGGGGTAGAGGGAGGTGAATGCGGTTTGGAAAAGAAAAAGAAGAGAAAGAAGGGGAGGAAATAGGAGAAGAAACGGAAGGAGAAGAAAGAAAAGATGAGGAAATAGAAGAAACAGTTGATCAACCCGGATAAGCGTGGATAAAGCAGAAGAAGAAGAAGAAGAAGAAGAAGAAGAAGAAGAAGAAGAAGAAGACGAAGAGGAAGAAGAGGAAGAAGAAGAAGAAGAAGAAGAAGAAGAAAAAAAAGAAAAAGAAAAGAGGGGGGGCTTAAGAAAAGCAAGGAAAAGAGGAGAAAATAGAAGGAAGAAAAACTGGAGCCAGTGTCACACGGCGGGTTCAGCGTTGTGCCGCATTGGTACCCGCACACACTGTAGACGAAGAGAGGGAGCGGAGAAAGGCGAGGGAATTACGGAGGAATGTGCACCAACATGGAGGTACATCATCTGATAAAAAATATATCATATAGAGGAGAGATGGGCAAGGGCGAAGCAGAGAGGGAGAAATGTGTGCATTCCAATTAGGGGAGACCAAGAAGGGTGCGCGTGAATGTCGAGTAGGGAGTGAATGTGCGGAGGAAAAATGAAAGTGGGTGGTTGTGGATCGTGTCCGTTTTCGATGACTTCATGGCAGAGAAGAGAGCATGCGGCAGTCGAAGGTCCTAAGGGTTAGGGCAAGGTGAAGGGAATGCAATGAACAAGCGAAGAAGTAAAAAAAGAGAATGGAGAAACCTCGAGAAGACAAGTGTCGCACGGATGGAAGGTAAGATATATGCTTTGTTGCTTCCGCTTGTGCGAACGCCGTTTCTATGTATGCTACATACACAAGAGACACCCACTAATTCCAAGGGCCCTCCTCCTCCTCCCCCTCCTCATCTCCCTCCTTTTCCCGTCCCCCCACCCTCCTTCCTCCGATGCAGCCAAGTGTCGTCAAATATCAGGCCGCCCTTATCTGGTCGATACCACACATTCGTGCTCCCCTCATGTCCCTTCAACACAGGGTTCCGCAACGGCCCGCCCCCCCCCCCCCCCTCCTCCTGCTCCCTCCAGGCCATGAGTGCCCATGACACCGTCGGGAAGGCAAGCTCCTCCCACTCAATATCTTCCCAACGGACCAATCGGGCGTCCTGACTCTCATATCCGGGTTCGATGTCTGGGGACTTTAGTGTTGCCTGGCCATGAAGGGAGGGGGGAAATGGAGAAGATCGATATAAGCGTGGATTAAAAGCAACATCCTTGACATATTGGGATTTACCTTGAAATAAATATGAACTTGTCCGATGTGAGAAATGTCGTAGACTCCAAGGATGGAGCCGACTTCTATCGACGCTCCCGCTTCTTCCCGGGCTTCGCGCTGGGCGGCCTGGGAAAGGGACTCGCCTTTTTCCATGTACCCTGCGCACAGATTGAGGAGGCCTTTACGAGGAGGAATTGCTCGACGACAGAGGAGGAAGAGAGGTTTTCCAGTTGGGTCCCGGTAGGTAATGACGGCGCCGATTATTATCTGCGGTAGAGAACGGAGGGAGGGAGATGGAAGTGAATGCGGTGAGCATCCTGTATGTGTGAGTGATCATACGATTACAAACTTCTTGCGGCAGGGAAACATTCATCTTATGATGCTTTGTGCCTGAGGGAAAGGTGTGAGAGACGGAATAGAGGGGAGGGAGGGTGTTTTCCTACGCACTTGTGCTTACCTTAGGGTTGTCATAAAGGATATGCGAGCAAGTCTTACACGTCAATCGCGGAGGATCATCCTTGCCATACTGTCGTAACTCGAAGCCCGACAAGTCTTGTTCCCCCGTGGGTGATGATGAGGTGCCAAGCCATCGTCTCCAACTATGTATGCCTCTGCTCCGGCGAAGGAGGAGTGAGGAGGTCGAGCGGCTGACGAGCAGGAGGCTGCTGGAGGCGACAAGCGGCAGCATTGTCCAGGGCAGGCACTCGAGACCTTTTCAGCCTGTCAGAAGGGTAAAATATCTCTGGGTTATCGTACACGGTGGGCATAATAGCATCGCGCTGTCAGAGGTCGTGCTGCTCGCTGATGACACGTTTGCAGGCGGCCGCTCTTCAAATCTGCCTAGGGTGCGTATTCCTGTGGCTGCCTGCTTTTGAATTCCTCCAAATACAGTCACGCACAAGCACAAAATTTCCTGGGTAGCATTTGTTCGGTCTGTGTTTCCTCCGAATTACGCAGAATCTGTGTTTCTCGGGCAGCATTATCGTGGGTATGCACCAACACGAGGCGGCAAAAATCCTTGAGGACACCGGAGACCAATGCATGTCCAACATTGAATACTTCCACGTCCAGTAGGAGCAGCACAAAGTGAGATGCGAATTAAATTTGGTTTGAAAAAGAGGATTCATCAATCGTGTCGTTTGCTTGCTTGCTTTTTTCTCTTTTCCTTCGCTGGCGCTTCAATTTTGCTTTTCGCATTTGATTTAACCTTGCTTTGCTTTTCTGTCGCTCATCCGCGTTCATCTCCCCGATTGTGACCCCCGCTCACCCTTCAACATTACAAGTAAAGCGAGGCCGCAAAAACAATATCCCTTCGGATCGCCCGGCTCGCCTCCTCGAACTTATCCTTCAAAGTATGATCCCCAATCGCACTCGATGCCGAGGCCAGCTGCCGCAGCATCTCATCCAACCGCCTTATAATTCTAATGATGGTACCCTCGAAAATATCCGTCAATTTGATAACTTCCGAAAACTTGGCGCCCAGCGTCCAAGCATACAACACCTCGATCATGTCTGGGTTGAAACTCTCGGCGTACTCTTCCGGGTCCAGTGCAATCTTACACTCCTGCACCACCTTTCCTACTGCCCTCGCTGTCTCCTTCAGTTTTCCATAAGCCGCCTCCATGTCCTCCCTCACCTTCTGCTCTCCTTCTTTTTTCTTTTCTGCGAAACACATACATCCAAGCAAAGCCACAACCTGCTCCGGCCTCAAGTCGTTGAAGACTCCATTGAAAATCATCTCCGTAGTGACAAGCTCATCCACCGTGTTGATCTCACAAGCCACCCTGCCCTTAAGCTGCAACACATTCTCTGCGTCAACAAATCCCAACCTCCTCAATACCCTCTTCATTCGTTTTACATCATCCTTCATTACCAGCGCCTGATGCGCCCTTGCCTCCCTCCTCAACACTTTCGCCTTCTCCAGCCCCTCCACCTTCTGCACATACGCTTTAAACCTCTCCTCCCACCCCTCCCTCCCCCTCAACTTACTCCTCACTACCTTCTCCTCCAGCAACTTTGCCCGCTCCCACAGCGTTGCAAATGTTTCACTCTCAATCTTCAAGTCCTTGATCGGATCCAGCAACGGGATTCCTCCCCCCGCTCCCCCCAGTCGTCTCTCTACCTCTTTCAAACTCCTTCCCACGATCACCCGGCTTTCCAACGTCCTCAAATCCGCTGGCATATGAATACACACAGCACTCAACATATCAAAACACCCAAGCACCACTCCCATGACTCGCACATCAAATTCTGCCCCCTCCCCTACCCCTCCTTCCCTCCCTCTCTGGTAGGGCTCCGCCACCACCGTCTCCAACCCGGTCCCTTTTTTCACCCTCAAACACACCTCCACCACATGCACCCACCCCTCCTCTTTCCCTACCTTCCCTGCACCCACCACGCGCGCCCCCCCCACAACACCCACCCCCCGCCCGCCGAGCCGAAACCCCGCCCCATCGACCCTCCAATCCACCCGACAACCCACCCACCCCCCCCCACCCCCCCCCACCCCCC
>Ga0160420_100132_pt1 | contig 43380 bp, 62 predicted proteins | sample CelAP2metagpilot_FD_108197 | JGI IMG/M metagenome (GOLD analysis project Ga0160420, IMG submission 108197) | Phycosphere-associated microbial communities from algal ponds in Kailua-Kona, Hawaii, USA - Cellana AP2-5-5 metagenome pilot | ecosystem: Engineered > Artificial ecosystem > Aquaculture >...
AAAAGGACACAGCGAGAAAACGAAGACAAGAAGTGGCAAGAAAGAAGAAAGAGCAAGCAGGCACAAAAATGAGACAACGCAGGAGGATGGAAAACGAAGGAGAGGAAGCATACGGGGAACAAATTGAAATACGTCAATATAACGTGGCAGAAGAACAAGAACAAGAAGAAGAAAAGGATGATGAGCAAGAAGAACAAGAAGATGAGCAAGAAGTGGAAAAGGAAACACGACAATACGATGTGGCGGAGGAACTAGAACAAGAGAGAGAAGCAGAAGAAGTACAACGAGAGCTCGAAGCAGAAGACGATTATGACAGAGAAGAAGAAAAAGTAGCGAGAATGAAGAGACGTCCCAGGAAAATAGCAGAAATCACAGAAGCATCACAGCTGGAGACAATACTATCTGCGGGATCAGCGTCTTACCCTGAACCTATGGAGCTTGTGACACCACCTGCAGGACACACTCGCTCGATCGCACAAAAAAAGAAAAGAAAGAAAACGTCGGGGTCGGAGAAAGTCAGGACAAAACAGAAGAGGTCGGATGAAGCGAGGAAAAAACCAAAGATGACCTCGAGGAAGGATGCATAAATACCGTAGATAGAAAAAAACAATGTGTTCCTTGAAAGTAGATTTGGCTATTTGGTTGACGTTGTTGCGTTGTGGAAGGATCGGAACGGAGGAACTTGGTCCAAGTTCCACCCCTCCTACATATAGGCCAGCGCCCCTCGCAGCGCCCCTCTCCTTCTATCATATTTTGAGCACCAAAATAAGCCCACTCCGGATGACGGGGAAGCGGATGATCGTCGCGACTCTGGAACCAAATCTGCAAGAGAATGCCGGATGTTATGTTCTCAACTAGCAGGTCGCCCCCTGCAATCAATTCCCGCATCTCATGTTCGTACTGTAGCATCTCTTCCGGTGAGTCGTATCCATGCGCACTAAATTTGTAGTTTACCTCGAAGACGGCGTCGAGGTAGGCGAAAAGGTGTTCTTTCTCCCGTAGAGCCATCCTGCGCTTTCTTTTTTTTACTGCCCATTTTCGTTGCGATAGCCGATTGGTAAATTCCCACGACCAATCGCAAAGCTTAACAATCGTCAGCACACGAGAGTGGGAATGACCTTCAGATTTGTGATTTAGTCCAAGCCCTTCGCACGCATTGTGCCAGCGGGCGCGTTGGTTGCTCGACAACGCATGGACCTCCCACTTCGAGCGAGTCGGGTCCGCGCAGAAATCTCGTAAATTATCAAGTACTTCACAAAGCTTTTTACCGTGCAGCTGAATCAGCTTGGCGACACGATCCTTCCAGATGAGATCGAAGATAAAATCGTTCATGGAATACTCGTACAACTGCCAATTTCGCCGCATACTTGCACAGGCCGGCTTAAAAAGCGTCGTCGTCATTCTGTTTATCTAGTATGTTTGTGAGGAAAAATGAATAAAATTGTTTCATCATTGCAAAAGACCCCGCGACTTTGCAAAGGTAGGGGTTGGGTTTAGGGTCACATCACGACATTCGTCGATAGTTAATATAAGTCGTAGTCGTAGTCATGCCTGCTTTCCATTAAGACGACAACTATCTTTAGTCGTGCATAGTGCATAGGGAGGAGGAGGAGGGGGGGAGGACAGGGCAACAATCATGCAGAAAATTACTACTGTGTAGGATTTACACAAAAGTTGTCCTCTGCCTCTGCTGCATCTATCCGCTCACCTCCTTTAGCCCTCTGCCTCTTCCGCATCTCTCTGCTTGCTTCGCCCTCCCCCTCCGCCTTCTTCGCCTTCTCCGCGTCCTCCGCCCCTTTTCCATTTTTTCCCCCTTCTTCTATTCTCCTCACCCTCCTTCGCCTCTTCTCCCGCCCCCCTCTTCCCCGCCTCCCTCCCCATCGCCTCAAAAGACTCTACGACCACTTCCACGGCGGGATGGCGTCATCGTCCCGCGAAAAAGTGGCACTGATGCCGGCAGCTACCCTGTCATGCGGGGCGGGCTTATTTTGGAGCTCAAAATATGAGAGGGAGATGTCACTATGCCGGTGACAAGGCTCGTAATGGCAATTAAAACCCCAAAAAAGTAAAAGGAGAAAAACTTTCTGTATAGTCCGTGAGAGGTGGGAAGAGGCAGAAGCGGGTAGGAAGAGGCAAAGGCGGGCGGGATGGAGGTGGAGGAGGCGGAGGCGGAGGAGGAGGAGGGGGGGGAGGAGGAGGAGGCCGGGCAGGGGAAGGAGGAGGAGGCGGGGACGGGGAGACTACCTTGGTAGTTGAGGCCTAGCTTCTCGGGAATGTAAAAGATGTTCACCATCATGTGGCGAATGCAGCGGGTGTGCCGCGAAACCCCACACGCTGACGCGGACCAGGACGGGTCGGTGGCATCCGACGCATCTGGAGTCCACGAGGCTCGCCAGCACCATGGGCATGTGGTTGGAATATGATCCGGACATACAGTCGCGCGCACGCTTACACAGAATATAGTGCCAGCACCCCCCAGGAAGGACGGTGTTCCTTGCAGCGCACGCATACTCCTCGTCGACGATATGGCAGTACACGGTGCACGTCGGAGGGAGCGCATTTGTGTCATTCGGGTGGATGTACGAGAAAAACGCGGAAAACGCACCGCATCCATGTTCTCTGTATGTGAGAGAGAAAGACTTGATGGGGATTGTTCTCAAGAGAAGACTTCTATCGTTCCCACTGGACCAAGTAAAATCGAAGAGCAAAGAAGCTCGAGGCGGCATCGACTCCCTTCATCCTCCTCCTACCTCCCTCCTTTATTCATCATCCTCTCTCCTCATTCCTTCCTCCTTTCCCTCCACACTCCTCCCTACTCGTTTCTCTTCTCTCCAGCTCCTTCTCACCCCATAGATTTCAGCAGCAGACGTCAAGATGTCGGGGGAGGGCGTGGATAATCAAAGGAAAAAGAAAAGAAAAGGGAAGCACTCAGAGCATACGGAGAAGAACCGGTGCAAAATTATTTTGGATTGTTGTCAAATTATTGCAAGCCTCTGTAGACCCCTAATTTTGTTGGTTTCTTCCCTGGCTAGTTTATTGGACAAAATGGGAGTGGTGTCGATCCTCTGTGCTATCTACATCTACTTGCTTCTCAATCGACCTCGATCTCGTATACCCGCCCCCTCCCGTATATCAGCCCCCTCTTTCTTCTTTCTCTCTTTTCATTTGCTACTTCTCCTCCTTATACAGCGGTTTTTGGGGCAATTGATCGTCGTGCTAATACAGGTGCTGTGGATAACCTCTTTTGGATGCTCACAGATGATATCGGAATCGCAGTAGGCCGAGACGCCGCGGCCCCCCTCCAGCCGGTGGCTCGGGAAGCGGAGGTGGCATAGGAGCAGGAGGGAAAGGCTCTTCGTCTCCTGCTGACGCCCCAGGAATAGGAGGCCCACTCTCGGCGTCAGAGGATGGCGGGGGGGAGGAAGGGGGAGACGGAAAGAAGGGGCTCTCCTCAGAGGGAGCGCCGGCTCCTTGGGGTCTGGGTCGAGTGCTAAGCCAGATGGTCAGGCCGAGGACGAGGACGAGGAGGATAAGGAGGACCATGATCTAAATTAGTTTGAGAGTGGAGCGAGTGGAAAAGAGGGTTGAGTTGATGACTAGACGAGAGGTAGGAAAGAGGGGGCAGGTGACCAAGAAGAGGAGGCCATTTGGGAATCACTAAGGGGCTCGAAGGAGGGGAGCGAGGCGGATGAGTGAACGACGATATCATAAGTGCACCAATGATGCAAAAGGGCTGTCAGGAAGGTAAAGAGGAGATAAAAGCTTTCCACCCGTCTCCCCCTGTCTCCCTTCCTCCTTCCTCCCCAAACTCTCCTCTGTTTCCCTTCGTGCCCCCATTCCCTCCGTTCTCACCTCCACCAAACGCTGGCCCCTCGTCTTCGTCCGCGTTTTGACACTTGGCCCGCCCGCGTGCAGGTACGACGACGAAGAGGAACGCATTCCCAGCCAAGAAAAATTCCTCCCCCAGCCACCCCTTTCTCTCCCTCCTCTCACACCGGCTTCACCCCACCCTCCTCCATCCCTTCCCCCCCCATCCCTCCCCCCATCCCACCCCCCCATCCTCTTCACCCCACTCCTCCTCTCCTCGCCCGCCGAATTATGCGATCTCCCCAAGCCGGGTCCCAGAAAGCCTACCCCGTCCCTCCCTCCCTCCCTCCCTCCCCCTCCATCCAACCCAAAAGGGTCATTGGCAGCTGTCAGGTCTGTGGCTAGCGAGTCAGCGAAGGAGAGGAGGGATGGTGCGGGGTCGAGGGAGTGGACGGACGCCCCCTCGCCTTCTAGGGAGGAGGTAGAGGCCATGCACTGCGTGGAGAGGAGCTCTTCGGGCACTCGAACGTGAGGGTCAGAGGAGGGCTGGTGGTCAGTGGAGGGGGAGGAAAAGGAGGGGGGGAATTCCACGGCCAGGTCGCCACGTTGGTGGTGCTGCTCTGGGAGGGTCATGAGGTTGGCGTTAATGCCGATCGTGCCCATGGACGAGGTAGAGGAGGAAAGAGACGAGGTGGGGGCGGGGAGGAACATGAACGGAGTGGGGGTAGAGGAGGAGGATGAGGAGGTGGAAGAAGCGGCGCGAGGAGGAGCGGAGGCAGTTCTTGTAGGAGGGGGATTAGAAGGAACAGCTGGATCAGCACGTACACGACTGCCCTTGCTTCCCGTGGTGGTGCTGCTGCCCGGGGGAAGGCCGGTGCTGCTTCCGCCTGTATCAGGGCTCTCCTTGGTTTCCTCCCCTTTAACCTGGCCCTCCACATCATCCTTGCATGAGGAGGACCTGGTTGATGGTAGTGGTTGTACCGGTGGTGGCATTGGCAGGGGGGACAGTCCCCGCGCTTGTCGCCGCTGCGCTGCGGCGCCGGTCGTGCTCGGGTGTGTGCTACTCGTGCTGGGGGCGCTGCTGGGAGTCGGGGTGAGCTCAAAGGAGGGTGGAGGGGAAGAAGGTCCCTTGTCATCCCCGTGACTTGCCATGTTGGCCCGCGGAAAAGAGGGTGCGGCCTAGAGAAGACTTACAAGACTCGTGTTGCTGCTGGAGAAGCTGCGGGCGTATTATGTTGTCGTCGTCGGTGCCCTGAAAGGGGGGAAAGGGGGGGGGAGATGGTTAGCCGATGAGATGGGAGCCTGATTTATTCGTGTCCGTCTACGTAATGCTTGTGTCTCAGTTCTTGGTACAAGATCGTTTGCCACTGGCCAGGGAGTGTTGGGTATGCTCAAACGAGTGGGGTCAAGACACCAAAGGGGGGGATGTGTGTGTATGCTCCAAGCGATGATGGTATGCTTGTGAAGGGGGGGGAAAGGAGAGAGGGTCTAAGGCAATTGCGCGCAGTCACCACACATGCGCTCGTAGCACAGTATGATATTCCTCGGCTGTCGTGGTTTGATGTGACAAAAGAAAGGCATGGGTATTTCTTTAAGACATGGCAATGAAGTGCGAGTCTTCATGGGCATCATTGCTTTCAGAGAGGGGAAGCAAGCCTTCGCGGATAAGCGACAAATAGTGCGACCGCCTATAGCGACATACAAATGACAAGACATCGCACTGCATCCATAAATTAACACAGGCGCTACAGCATGATGCAGGTGCCACGCGTAGAGGTGGTGATCGTGAGCTGATGCCGGCCGTGGAGATTGAGACAACCTACGCTTGCGTACTTTTTTTGCCAGGGTCTCGTCACCTTCAACCAACCTGCCCTATTCTATATTCACCTCTCACACACCCTCTGCCCCCTCCTCCTCTTCCCCTTAGAAGTCGTCTCGTGACGTTATCTTCCACAATCTTATCTGCGGCGCATTATTAGGCGGCGGGACGTCGAGTGGGTAAGGTCGAGCTGCAGCGGGAAGAGGAAGGATCAGGAGGAGAGCTCCAGCGCGAGGTGAGTGCAACAGACTAGCACCTGCTCTGCAAAGTATGTTAGAAGAGAGTATGCAGGGCTAGTGACTTGCTGTAGTCATGTCAGTATCGTCCTTCTTAGCTTATCAATGCCTTCCTGCTCCAGCCTCGCCTGGGTTTAGACGATGACAAATCTTTCATTCGCCTGAAGACCCTTCTCCTCCCTTCCTCCTCCTTCCTTCCACCCTCTCTCCCCCAGCATCATGCGCCCTCCCCTCTTCCTTGTCTGCCTCTCCTATGTCGCTTTGCTCGGTTCCCAAGCCTCCTGGGCATGGATTGCTTTCTTCCCTGGAGGTCAACGCGGGGCGTCGGCGGCCACCAGCCCAAGCAGCAGCAGCCCTGGCTTGCATCTTCAGTCTTGGGGGGATGTCAGGTAGGCGGAGAGGGGTAGATGGAGAGAAGGGAGCCCGAAAGGGGAGAGGGAGGAGCACGAAGGAAGGTGCAGACTGAGGTTTCGACGGCTGCAAGCCTTCACTCGCTCATTTTCACTCTCGCCCTTTTTCTTGGTGTCCTCCACTTACTACACGCACAGCGCAAGCAGTAGCAGCAGAAGAAGAAGATGCCCTTCCTGCGGCACCCGTGCCTGCGCCTCGTCCTCGTCCTCGTCCTCCCCCTTCCTTCCACCCTCCCTCTCCCACGCCCTCCCCTCGGCCCGGGGCGGCGGCGCTTTTTCCGCACGGCGCCGCGGGCGACAAACTGCCGCAGTCACTGCCGCGGCTGCAGGAGAGCAGCCCCCTTCCTCCTCCTCCTCCTCCCCCCTCCACATCAATACTACAGGCCAAGCACAGAGCTACAGCAACGACAGCAGCAGTGGCGGCCGTAGGAACGGCCCCCTCCTTCACCCCTCCTCGATCTCCTCCTCCCTCACCAAACTCTCAAGAGGCGGGAAAGATACGGGCAACCTGTCCTCCTTTCCCCCCTCCCCCTCCTCCTCTTCCTCGGGGCGACGTCATCTAAGCAATACAAAACCGAGCAGCACGCTCTTCATCCTCGCCTTCGGCCTCTTCCTCACCGCTGCCGCCGCCGTTATCCCGTCCTCCTTACTCGTCTCCCCCGGCCTCTCCTCCCTCTCTTCCTCAACCTCCTCCTCCTCCCTCCTCTCCTTCTTCCTGGCCAAGCTGCGACCGCCCCCCGGGATCGAGCCGACCGGGAGAGACCTTTACTGGAGGATATTCCTCTCGGGCGGCGTGTGTGCCAGCATCTCGCACGGGTGGGCCGTGCCTCTAGGCAAGGAGGGAGGGAGGGAGGGAGGGAGGGAGGGAAGGGTGGTTTTGGGGCCCGACGAAACCCTCGCCAGGGGCATGGGTGAAGCCGAGAGGGAATCAAGAATGTCTCATGATTCCGTGCTATCTTTACGATCAATGTGGCCGTGTCAGAGTGTGAGGGAGCTCACTCCTCCTTCTTAATCCCTGCCTCCCGCCCTCCTCCCCCAGACGTGGTCAAGACGCGGCTGCAGACGGACCCCGAGCGCTACCAAGGCCTGGGCATCTGGGGGGCGTGTGAAAAGATAAGGTGAGAGAGAGGGGGAGGGAGAGAGGGGAGGAGGGAGAGAGGGGAGGAGAGAGAGAGGGAGGGGGAGAGAGAGGGAGGGGGAGAGAGAGGGAGGGGGAGAGAGGGAGGGAGGAGGGTCAAAGTGCGGTCGCACTCGGGGAACGGGGGAGGGAGAAGGTGAGGTGAGGGAGGTCGGGATGGAGAGGGGGGGAATGGCGAGTGGAGGCAATGCGCATTGCTTTTATATCCTAACGGGATCTCTTCTCCTCCTTTGCTTTCCTCCTTCTCTTCCTCCCTCCCCTGTAGACGGGAAGAAGGGCCGGGCATGCTCCTCAAGGGCCTCGGCGCCACGTTAACAGGTAGGTGTAAGGGCAGCTGTCTTTCCCCCTCATTACCCCCTCCCTCGTTCGGTCCCTCCGTTCCTTCCTCTCTCTTTTCTTCAAGCTTCAGGTCGTCCCGGTCTCAGCTTCGTCGTCCCCCCCCTCCCCCCCTCCCTTCTTCCCCCCCCTCAAGGCTACTCGATCCAAGGCTCCCTCAAGTACGGCCTCTACGCCATGCTCAAGACCGTGATGAAGCGGGCCCTACCGCTCTCCTCCGTATCAGTCACTTGGGTATTGGCCAGCATGATGGCCGACGTCATCGCCAGCACCGCCCTCTGTCCTCTCGAGGTACGTGCCTTTCTCCCTCCTTCCCGCCCGCCCTCCCCTCCTCCCTCCCTCCCTGCGCATTTCTGCCTCCTCCCTCAGTCCTCGCACAAGCTAGTCTCGGCGAGAGCGCGGCTTCATGCCGTTAGTCATAGCCAACATTGACTCCCAGCATCCATGCCATTGCTGACTGCAAGCATGCGTGCATGTCCTCCAGCGGAACGTGCTTGCTGTCCTCACTCCCTTTCCGTGCGCCCGGCTGCTCCCCCAAAGCGTGTCTTGTCCCTCTCTCCCCTCACGCTCACTTCTTTCTGCCTGCCCTCCATTTCACCACTCCCTGCCCTCTCCCTCCACGCACTTATTGTCCTCCCTCCCTCCCTCCTCCTCCCGCTCCTTCCACGCAGGCCACTCGCATCCGCCTAGTGGCCGATCCGGGTTTCGCCCACGGGACCTTGGACGGCCTAGCGAACCTCATCGGGAAGGAGGGCGTGTCGAGCATCTTCAAGGGCATGCCGGCCATCCTGGCCAAGCAGCTCCCTTACACCATTGGTGGGTAGGTGGGCGGGTGCCTGCAGCCCTCCTGCCCTCCCTCTGTCCTTCCTCCCTTCCCTGTCCTTGGCACCTCCCACATTCCCGCCCTGCGGGCCAACTCCACACCCAACTAACCCCGCCCTCCCGCCCTCCCTTCCTCCCTCCCTTCCTCCCTCCCTCTTCTCAGTGCAACTGTGCGGCTTCGAGCTCATCACGCGTCTGTTCTACTCCTGGGAGGTGACGGCGGCCCTCGTGCACTCCCCGGGGCCCTGGCAGTGGGCAGTGTCGTTCGGCAGCGCGGTTATCACGGTGAGCACACAGCATGAGCTCTCACACACACAGACACACGCACACAAGCAGCACCGAGGATGACGGATCTCTCCCTCAAAAGCACACTCACACACGAGCCCCCAAACTCAATCTTCTCACCTTTGCCGCCCTTTCTGCTGCTCCTTCCATGCCCTCCCTCCCTCCCTCCCTCCCTCGACCAGGGAATCTTCGCCTCCCTTGCCTCCCAGCCGGGGGACGTGATCCTTTCGCGGGTCAACAGGGACAGGAGCCACAAGGTGGGTAGTTCAAGAGAGGGGGGAGGGGGGGAAGGAGGGTGGGAGGGAGGGAGGGAGGCAAGGAGGGAGGGAGGGTGAGATGGAAAGGTGAAGCAGTTTATTTAAAACACCCTCCACTCCCACTGCACTCACACCGACCCTCCCTCGCTTCCTTCCATCCTCCCTGCCTCCCTCCCTCCCTTTGCGAAGCCGGTGCTGGAGACGATGAAGGACGCAGTGCGGGAGTTGGGCATCAAGGGACTCTTCAAAGGCACGGTAAGCAGTCAGGAATACGTCGTGTATTGATGCGTGGGACAGAGAAAAGGGAGGAGAAGGGAGGGATAGGAGGGATAAGAGTGAACAAGAGCCGCGGGACTCGCTTTCCCCTGGGAATCGACTCAGTCGGTCGGTCGATCCGGCGCCCTGGCCCATTTTGCCGCTTGTCTCTCTGGGAAAGGAAGGTACAGCCCGAACGACCTCCATCAGCACCTCACACCCCGTTCTCCTCCTCCCTCTCTGCCCTCCCACCTCCTCCTCTCCCTTAGCGCGCGCGTCTGCTGCACGTGGGCATGATCGTGACCATCCAGCTCGTCATCTACGACTTTGTCAAGCAACTGGTCGGCTTGCCCGCCACGGGGGCTCACTAAGGGGGAGAAACCCCAGCAGGAAAACAAGTAAGAGCGGAGAAGATGGGCGAAGTAGGGAGGAAAGGCGGCGTTGTTTGTCCATGTCCTGTGTCGGGGGGATTAAGTGGGTGACTTGGTAGATGGGGAGGCGGACGAGGGGGCGAACGAGCGGGCGAACGAGCGGGCAAACAAGGGGGCGAACGAGGGGGCGAATGAGGGGGCGAATGAGGGGGCAGTTATTTCTCTCAGGGTCTGCCTCTCTCGCTGTGGTGCTCGGTTTCCCGTCGCGAGTCTGTCTGCCAACTACGGGTTGAGAGCGTGGGCCAGTCAGAAGTATATGTGTGTTGTTGGGTGAGGGTGTCATGGGTTTGAGCATATGTGTGTTGGGTAGGGGTGTCATGGGGTTGAGCATATGTGTGTGTGTAAAAGAAAGAATAAAAGCTTGTGTGAGTGATGCGAGGGGGGCGAAATAAAAAAACAAAGAGAGGAAGGTGCACTTATACAAGGGAAAACAGTCAGTTGGTACAGTGGGCATACGTACGCGACATTATAGGGCGGAGAGAGGGAGAAGGGAGACAAAAGTCAGGCACTGGGTCTAGTAGAAGTGTTTAAAGACGAGAATTATAGGCACACACGTAGGCAAGCCATTTATGACCATTGCGACGGCCCATGCCATGCTTGCATTCATTGGCATCAAGAGTGTCACGACACATACTCGCATACATGCCCCTAGGAGGCCAGCAACGACACGAAAAGAGAAAGAGGACAAAAGTGAGAGAACATAGAGTTTGGAATAAGCAGACAGCATGCATTTCGAATGAATGCAATCCAATCGATCGACAACATATGAAAAATAGATGATTTAATAACACACAAATATCCATGCTTTATTCTCTCGCAGACGCATTGGTAGCCTCTTTGGAATCGACACGAGGCAATGCTTTACAAACATTGAGCACGCGGTCTTCACATAGCAACAAAACGGCGACAAACCATTGCAACTTTGCCACCACATAAGGTTAGGGTTATGGACGCCAATTACTTTCCCCTTGTCGCATTGATTTTCCACACTGACCGTACGACATATAACCCACAACTGCTCTCTTCCAGCAATTCATGACGTTATATACCTTATGAGAAGCCTTTCATGATCGAAAGAGGGGCACAAAGGCCATACTGAAGGGGAAAACTGCCAACCAGTGGTCATCAGTTAACCTCCTCCCTCACGAAATAATGAAACGGACATGAGAGCCGTCACCGCACAGCGTCATAGTGCATGCAATACTGCACGCGACGCTAGCATTGGGTTCCCCAAGAGTCGGACCGTTTGCCATGCTGTAATGCCTCTCCTTTCACCTCCTCCATCCTTTTTTCGACAGGCGCCGAATGAGGCCCCTTTGCGGCGCAGCAAGCAACAGTCGAGGCAAGCTCCTGTGTTCCTAACGATGATGATAAAGCTCATGCACCATATCTCCCTCTCTTTAAGACTGCAGCACATTAAACAGCCATGTCCTGGTTCGGATTGGGTGGATCCAAGAAGGAGGAAGTGCCAGAGAGCAACTATGACTTTACGGCGAGCGGCTTTGAGGAGAGCGTGGGCGGGGGAGGGGGAGGGTATGATCCGTCGTTGGGAGGAGGTGAGTGTGTGGGCCAAAGAAAGGGTTGAGAGGATGGGGAAAGGGATAGCCAATATAGTTGGGCATGTGCGAAAAGGAAAATGTAGGTATGGAGGATTGTGGAGGGCAGGGGCTGAAGTGCGAGTTGCGACGGCCGGATAGAAGAAAAAATATCATAGGACACGGCACCAGGGGGTTTAACCTTGCTTGTGGGAATCCTGGGCCGCATATGAGAGAGCAACGACGTACAGGACATGACAGCAGAACGCCCGACTATTGGTCCGCGCTGCTTGATATATATACATATGTATATTTACATAAATATATAAACTCGGCAAATTCGGATATATATATATCCGAATTCGCTTCTTGCTTCTTTCCCCTTCCTCCCTCATCGTTCCCTCAATTCCTCTTAGGCGTGGGCAGTGGTGGGAATATGGGGCAATTGGAGGAGCTCGTGATGGCGGAGCAGCAGAAAGCTTTGGTGCAGTCCGTCATTGCCAGGTTGACTGAGATGGCCTTTGAGAATTGTGTTGCCAAGCCTGCTTCTGCTCTGTCCAGTTCAGAGCAGGGCTGCATAAAGGTAAGGGGGGAGGAAGGAGGGAGTGAGGGAGGCAAGAAGTGAGGAAGGAAGGAAGGGGAATATTTTCATGTTATGAACTTCATGATGTCCACTAAATGCCTTTCCATCATTCTCATCAAGCGCCCGGAATCACAATGTCTGTACTTCTCCCTCCCTCCCTCCCTTCCTCCCTCAGTTCGTCTTCTATGTGTCCATCGTCTCAAAGATTTATAATCATCACACACATCCTTCCCCAATCACTCATCTCTCTCTCTCTCGCTCTCTCACACCCTTCCTCCCTCGTTGAGGCGACGGTGGCCAAGTATCTGGACACGTCCGAGTTCGTCCTGGGCCGAGTCCAACGCTCGGCCCAACGGGGACAGAGCGGGGGGCACTAGGGCGGGCGGAAGGGAGGGGGGCAGGGAGGGGGGGGCGAATACAGGAGTAGAGTAGAAAGACAAGAGCAAGAGGAAGAAGACGTGGAAGGTCAAGAAAATTAAGAATAAAGGAAGAAGGGCAGAAAGTACTCTGTTAGGGTCATGGAACGAGAGGAACACAGATGCAGCGACACAGCATGCGAGACTTAGTTTTCTTTCTTTCATCTTGTTTAATCTATTTCTTTTTCCCTTCTTCCCTCCCTCCCTCTCACGTCTTATAACCCACCAAACCAGCCCCCCTTTTTCTCCTTCCCCTCTCCCTTGTCTCCTCCTCTTCCTCCTCCTGCTGCTGCTGCCCCCACCCCCGTTGCCCCTCCCTGCACGGCGCGCAGCTTCTGCAGCAGCTCCTTCTCTTTACTAGACAGCTTGGTGGGAAAGTCGACGACAACATTCACGATCTGATCGCCGCGGAGGTTCGGCTGCGGTAAAGGAAGGGAGAAAGGAGGGAGGGAGGGAGGGAGGGAGGGGGGGGGAGTGAGTGCTATCTCATATCTGGAAATCGTGGTGAGGGGATTGAGCACCAATTTTCCCGTCTGATGGTTATCTGTCAGGAGCAACAATGACACAGGGAGGGAGGAAGGGAGGGAAAGAGAGGGAGAGGCTCCAAGCGCCAGCCTACCTGACCAAGACGCGGCACGCCTTTGCCCTTGAGCGTGATGCGGGTGTTGGGCTGCGTCCCGGACGGGATCTGAATCGTCTCCTCCTTCCCGTCTGCGGTGGGGACGGCCTTCTCGCTGCCCAGGATAGCGTCTGGTGGAGGGATGGAGGGAGGAAGGGTGGGCATGTGAGTGGAGTCATGTGCAACATCCAGGGCTCGACGGCCTTCAGAGAGGAGGAGTGTCGAGGAGGGAAGCAGGGAGGGAGGGAGGGAGGGAGGGAGGGAGGGAGGGCGAGCGCGTACCCAGGTAGTCCACGGACACGTCTGAGTAGAGGTCGATACCCTCCCGTCGGAAACGCTTGTCGGCCTCGACGGAGAGGAAAACGTACAGATCGCCGGGGGGGCCACCGCGCTGACCAGCGTCGCCTGCCGGGAAAGGAGGGAGGGAAGGAGGGTTGGTACCCGCCAATGTATTTGTATGTGCCTATAGTTATGTGTCAGAAAGCACGCCAACTTATATCTCTTCCTCTCTTTTTCTCTTTCTCCTTCCTCTTTCCAGCTTCCCTTCCTTGCCCGTCCATTTCAAATCAGAGCCTCCATCTTGCAGGTCCGCCGGCCTTGCCCTCCCTCCCCTCCCTCCTCCCTCCCTTCCTTCTTTCCCTCCTTCCCTCCCTCCTTCTTTACCTTCCCCCTTGATGCGGAGCTTAGTGCCGTCCTGCACGCCCGCGGGGATGTCGATCTTGATTTGCTTATTCGTTTGCAAGGCGCCCTACAGGAAGGGCGAGGGAAGGGGGGAGGGAGGGCGGCAGAGGACATGAGGGACCCGTATCGAGAGCGCTGGGAAAATGCAGGAAGGGCCTAGAGAGTCAAGGCCAAGAAAGGGAAGGGGGCGCGAAGGCGGGAAAGAAAGAAAGGAGGGAAGGAGACCCCACGTCCATAGGAGGGACGAGGGAGGGAGGGAAGGAGGACGGCTTGGAGGGAGCCAAGCACGTACCGCGCCTTTGCAGTCGCCGCACTTCTCCGCCACCACCTCGCCGGTGCCGTCGCACTGGTCGCACACCACCTGCGTCTGCATGATCCCGAAGGCCGTGCGTTGCACCTGGGAAGACAAGGAGGGAGGGCGGGAGGGGATGAGAGAGGGGGGGAGGGAGGGGGGCATTTCTGGAGCTCGAGAACAGATGTGAACGAGAGAGAGGATCGCAAGCTCGTGCGCTTTGATTGGTTTATTTCCTCCCTTCTTCCCTCCCTTCTTCATCACTGTATTCTCCATTCCCTCCTTTCCCTCGCCACGTCTGTGATAAGCCCTCCTGCCCTCCCTCCTTCCCTCCCTCTCTCCCCTCCTACCTGGACCACAATCCCATTCCCCTGGCACTTCCCACACACGCGGGACGGGCTGCCCTTTTTGGCGCCCGAGCCGCTGCACGTCTTGCAGGTCTCCAGGTGGTTGATGCGGACCTAGAGAGGGAGGGAGGGAGGGAGGAAGAGGTAAGGAGAAGCTTTCGAGACTAGGGAGCATACGCGAATGCTGCTCGTCAGGCGGATACCCGTCACACGATCTCTTCCGTCCCTCTCTCCTTATTTCCCTCCTTCTATCACTCCTTCCTTCCATCCCTCCCTCCCTTCCTCCCCCCTCTTTCCTGACCTTCTCTTCCGCCCCAAAAATGGAGGTCTTGAAGGGCACGCTCAGGTCCAGCCTAAGGTCATCCCCCGGGACTACCTGAGGGGCTCGTCGTCCACCGGCACCTCGCCTTCCCCCTCCACCCCGCCCTCCTCCACCGCCGCCTAGGGAGTGGTGGGAATGTGGAAAATGTGGGTGTGTGAGAGAAAGTGAGGGGGGGTAAGGAAGATGAAGGAGGAAAGATGATGGGCAGAAGTCATGAACGAGCAGACGAAAAACAACAGACCGAGGGAGACGAAAGAAGGAAGGAAGGAAGGAAGGGAAACGGCAGGGAGGGCGGAAGACAGAGCAGGGGCTTACCGCCAAAGAAGGAGTCAAAGATGTCCCCGATGTCAAAGTCGTCCACGAACTGCGGGCCGCCCGCAAAGCCCCGGCCTTCCACGCCCGCCTCCCCGAAGCGGTCGTACCTGGAGAGACGGGCGGAGAGGGGGAAGGGAGGGAGGGGCGGAAGGAGGGAGGTGAGGAAGTAAGCTCCGAACTTGTCAATCTCTTGTCTCCATTCACCGCGTTCACCTCCTCCCCTTTATCCTCAATGCCTCCCTTCCTCTCTCCTTCCCTCCCTCCCTCCCTCCCTCCCTCCCTCCGCACCTGGCCCTCTTCTCCTCGTCGATCAGTGCCTCGTACGCCTTGTTCACCTCTTTGAACTTATCGCTGGCACCCTCCTCTTTGCATACGTCGGGGTGCCATCGCAGAGCGAGCTTACGGTAGGCCTTTTTGATTTCCTACCAAGAACAGAATGACGCAGGGATGGAGGAAAGGAGGGAGGGAGGGAGGGAGGGAGGAAGGAAAGGGCTGAGCATCGTTTCTTGAGCGTTCAACCCCGCTCACATCGTCACACCTACGCACGCAGCCGGGACACACACTCAGAGGTTGCCCCAAGGCCAATAGGGAGGGAGAGGCCCGTAATGGCGGAGCTTATCAAATCCAATCACAAACATCTCACTCCCTTCCTCCCTCGTCTCCCTCTCCCCCTCTCTCCCTCCCTCCTTCGTACCTGTTTAGTCGCACTCCTGGAAACTCCCAAAATGTCATAATAGTCCTTCGACTGCATGAAAAGCGCCCCACCTCTTCCTCGTCTCCCCCCCGCATTCCTTTCCGCCCTTCCTCCCTGTGCTTCTCCAGCAATCTCCACGCGCGGGGCTTGCGTAAAGGCGGCTGGTGACAAATGAGGGGTCTGACTCCTGCCCCCTCCGCCCATGGGAGGAATAATAAAGCTAGCCCCGGCAAAGGTCGTGCTCTTCCGTCTGCTGTTGATGCTGTCGCGAGATGGAAAGGAAGAGGTGTGGGGAAGGGTTAAAGGGTAAAATTGGGGAGGGAGAAAGGGAGGGAGGGAGAAAGGCTAGCTAAGCGCAGATCACAAACTTGCTCCACTTCGTGCGATTCAAGAAATGGTGACGCTTGATCCCTCTCTCTTTCCTCTCTTCCACTCTGCAATATCCCTGACCTTCACCTCTGCGCGTGAAAGAAAGGGCTTGCGTGCAGGCAACCTCTCGAGTCCGCTTTATCTTCCCAGTTTGCCTTAACGTACCTCAAAGCGCTCGAATACCCCGGAAGCAGCAGCAGCATAAGCAGGCCCCCAGCCTGCCAAACTGTCGCTGTTCGTATCGCTGCCATGGTGGTGTGGCTCTATTGTTGTGTGATACATATTGAGGGAGAGGAGGGAGGAAGGAGGGTCAGAGCTGCATCAACTGCATCAACCCACATCATGATGGCAAGCTAGGAAAATGAAGACGAGGAGTTGCAGCCAGGAGAGGTAAAGGAGAAAGTGGGCCGTCGTTTCGCCATCAGTCGACAGGTACAAGCGAGCTGTAGCTAGCTTTGAAGTGTGAGTGAGGTATGGTTGAGGGTGGGTGTGACTAACACGTAAGCCCTTTGGCAAGTTTCTCGAAATAATCCTCGATGGATCCCCCCCTCTTGCGAAAATGCTTCAAACTTCACGCATTTGGTGCTCCATGGACACTTACACGTGCTATCCGCTTTCCTCATACACACAAAAAGCCACATATCTGTGGCTGGCTCGAGAGTGCAGCTTCTTATTTAAAACAAAACAGCCACCCTCAGCAACCTCCCCACATACGCCACAGCGCCACAAGTTCCCAAAGGTCGACAGCAGTGTTCTCCTTAAGCCAGAACTGCTCGCGCACACCTGAGGCGTCCTGAACGAAAGTAAAAGTCTCAATTTGGGCACTTACTGCCTTTTATTTTTCTATATCTCAGTACCCTCGATCCTGTTCAACCCTGCGATTTCAGCTGCTGCCCACCGTTTTCCTCGATTTTACAATCACTTTGCTTTCTTACCTTCTCATCCTTTCCATCTCCTACGAACAGCCAAAGCTGCCATGGCGTAGGCATTCAATGCTGAGACACACGTAGACAATAAAGAGAAAAAAACGACGTGGGATAGTCCCAACCCACCAAGCGCTTCATCACGAATTTGCTTTAATTCTTTTTGTGGATGTCCTCTCCTCTCCTGTTCCCTACAGCTTTGCCTTCGATGGCAACTCTCCGTATATAGGCAATAGAGCCGCTTCGTGGTCTTGTGGTCGCAGAGGGATCGTGCTCTGGCCCATCCCTCCATCCACCCCTATATTTTGGCCGGTAACGTATACGGCCGCGTCCGAGAGGAGGAAAAGGACGAGGCTGCTCACTTCCTCCGCGGTGCCGCACCGATGGGCTGGAATCGCAGGAAGGACGGTAGCGAGAAAGGCGGTGGCCATTTCGCTTGAGAGATGATCGGTTTCAGAAAGAGCAATGCATAAGTGTATGTTGAGCAAGGGGAAAAGAAAGAAAGTTTCATCAGACGGGGATGGAGGCATGGAGGACAAAAATATACACATACCCATAGTTGGCAAAGCCACTTTCTGTGTAGACGATGCCGGGAGCCACGCAGTTGACGCGAACACCTTTACCCACCCACTCCAAGGCCATGCTCTTGGTCAGGTTCTCTACGCCAGCCCGTGCGGCGCCGCTGAATTGAAGGAGGGGGGGGGAAGAACTAAGAAGAGGATTGTTTTTGCCCACAAATGCTTTTCTGGCCTCAACTCTTGAGAGACGCCGAGGAAAATGAGAAAAGAACGAATGGACCAAAAAGAATGCGCGAAAGAGACGTAAAGGACCCACCTGTGTGCCATCATGGGAAACCCATTCTTGTTGGCGAGGATGATGTTCACGATGGAGCCACTACCGCTGCTGCCTTCCTGTTGACTCCACCTGTGAGGAAGAGAGATAACATGAGTGATGTTGAATAAATTGACTGGCGGAGATAGGGAGGGGGTTTAGAGAGAAAGACAGTCAAGGAGAGAGGCAGATAGACAGCAGTATATTTTATCTTCTCAAGCTTTAGCTGTTTTACACACATCTCCCCTCCCATTGTCCTCCTTTCTCCCATTAGCACCCCGCCTCCCCACCCTTCCTCCACCCGTACCACCGATTATAGACCTCCTTGGAAAGCATGAAACATGAGAGCAAGTTTGTCTCAACCACAGCCTTGAAGCCACGGGCACTGATATTCTCTACGGGGCTCACGAATTGCCCGCCCGCGTTGTTGACCAGGCCGTCGATCCTCCCCATTTTCTCCAAAGCGAAGGTCACAAGCTCTTGAATGTCCTCCTCGCTCCGAACATTGCACCGGCAGACATGGACTTTTCCCCCTGTCTTGCCGCTTTCCTTATTAAGTTCAGCAGCGGCTTGCTCCAGGATGTCCAACCGGCGGGCAGCTATTACGACTTGGGCGCCTAGAGATACAAGTTCCCGGGCTGGAGAGAGTGTGGGGGAAATAGGAGGATATGGTAGGGAAAATAGAGATGTAATGGGATGTTAGACAGTGACAAAGAAAACCGACACCCAGAGCCGGAAAAGAAGTAGGGAAATGCCACGCAATAAATTATTACGTAGTAGTCGTCCCCGTCATCGTCATGGCGAAAATTCTTCCTTCTCCCTCCTTCATTTTTACTCCTGTCTATCGACCATCAGAAGCCAGGAGGGCGTAATTACAACCGCAATTGCATCAGCAGCAGTAGTAGTAGCAACAACATCTCTACCGGCCGCAGCAGCAGACCAAATCTGTTCTTCTCCTGGACCTTTGCCTGTTTGTCCTTTTAAGTTGCCAGCGCAAGCAGTAGCCCTAGATCGTTCCTCGCTCTCGCGGCCCTCCATTCTGTCTATCTGGACTGTAGTAGTAGTAGCCGCAACAGTAGCAGTAGTAGTAGTACAAAGGCTACACGCTTTGTCTCCACCTTTCTCGTCGCCGCACGTCACTGTTTTGCCCATCGTAGCTGAATGGGATGCATGATCCTGACTTACCTATTGCGTACCCCAGGCCAGTGCCTCCACCTGTGACGATCACACCCTTGCCACTGAAGAGGCCTGCCTTGTAAGGAGTTAGGATGGAAGGCGGGAATGACATTGCCCTCTCCTGTCTGTCTATGGTTTTCGAGGGAGTAATTTTACATCGGGATTGGACCCACAACTGCAAGAGCTTGAAAGATTTCCACTCTATCATAATGGCATACCCGCGCGGCAGCATACACAAAAGGGGAGTAGAAGAACGATGCTACAGAAAGTTTTGCGATTTGTGTCATGATGCTGCTCCTTACCCAGGGTGGGACATGAAGGATCGCAGCAAGCCATGCGTCGTCGCCGGGGCGGGGGCGTCGCCGCATGGGCCTGCACACACCAAACTGCCCCCAGAAAAAGAAAGCGGCGTCGTGCAAGCTACATTCCCAGAAGAGTCAAATGCTTCGCAACAGAACAAGGCAATTTCATCCTATGAACGGCGTTTATCCGTTTTTACCCCTCTATGAGTATGCTAAATACCTCTGCAGCTAACCTCCCCATCCACGAAGTAATCGATGGACAAGTTGCGTCAAAACCAAAAAGAAGGAATGGCAGTGCCCATATCTGGCCCTCGCGTCAAGGGAGAGCCGATGAAGGCCGTGACCTGGCAAGGTGCGCGCGATATTCGAGTTGTAGAGGTGGACCGCCCGGCCTTGGCGCATCCGCAGGACGTCATCCTCCGCGTCACTTCCACGGCGATTTGCGGCTCCGACCTGCATTTGTATACTGGCAACTTTCCCAAGAGCTCCATGGCCAAGGGTGATATTTTGGGGCATGAATTCATGGGTATCGTGCACGAGATTGGCGAGGGTGTGAAGGGGTACAAACCAGGTGATCGCGTGGTTTGCTCCTTTGACATTGCCTGTGGACACTGTCACTCGTGCCACCACCAACTCTTCTCCCTTTGCGACATGAGTAACGACAGCACCGCTCAAGAGGCTTTGTATGGAGACAAAAGTGGAGGTTACTTTGGGTACTCGCACCTGACGGGCGGCTGGGCAGGAGGCCAAGCCGATTACGTGCGCGTTCCCTTTGCGGAGCAGAACCTTTTAAAAGTGCCTGAGAATCACGCTCGACATACAGACTTGGACGTGCTACTTCTGTCAGACGTGCTCGGTACAGCCTGGCATGCTTGTGAGATGGGTGAAGTGAAGGAGGGGGATACGGTCGCGATCTGGGGCGCAGGGCCAGTGGGGATGCTAGCAGCTCAATGCGCTCAGCACCGGGGCGCGGCCAAGGTGATTTTGATCGATCAAGAGCTGTACCGCCTCGAATTTGCTGAGCATCGCCTGAACCCTCGTACGCTTGTCACGCTGAATGGCCGTCAGCTCAAGCAACAAAATTGTGGGGTGGCCAAGGCGGTACGCGAGATTCTTCCGCACGGGCCGGATGTGGCTATTGAATGCGTGGGATTTCACTACGCGTCAACGTTCCTGCACCGGGCGGAGATGACCCTCGGTCTTGAAACGGACCCCGCTGACATGATGAACGAGATCTTTACCACTGTCCGCAAGGGTGGACGGGTCAGTGTGGTGGGGGTGTATGTAGGCCACGTGAATCACTTTAATTTTGGCTGTTTCATGGAAAAAGGCCTGACGATGAAGGCAGGTCAAACCCCCGTGCAGCGCTACTGGAAAATGCTCTTGGAAAAAGTGGAGAAGAAGGAGTTGGACCCGCGTGTCATAATCACTCACGAGCTGCCGCTCGAAGAGGCGGCCAAGGCTTACCAAATTTTTAACAACAAAGAGAACGGCTGCGTCAAGGTGGTGCTGCATACCAAATTTTATAAAGGCCAGTACCTTGAGAAAGAAAAAGGTGTTAAGGACGAAGAGGTGGCCGGGGCAGGAGGGTCACACTAAAGGGTAAGGACGGATGAGAAGATAGACGGGGACCAGGTAGTTTTGTAAGACAGTGACGTAAGACATTGATAGCCGGAAATAGGATAAATACATCGGCAATAAAGGGGGCGAGATTAGAGTAGTTGGACTCACAACGGCGTGCAGGGAGAAAGGCAGGTGGATTGATTTGGATAGAGGGAAAGGTAAGAGAAGTATTTGAGTCCTTCAGACTCTACTTGAAAAAAAAAGCTGGACAATACAGCAATGGAGTAAAGACGAGAAATAATCAGCAATGGAGTAAAGACCGGGGGGGGGGAACCTCGAATCAATATTTCTCTGCCTAGTTCAATGTGACCTCCGGGATTCCATCTACATTGATAAGAAGAATGATTTGGCCGCTTGAGGGAATGCCACTTGCAGCTTAGTCTTTCAACCTCAGTGCAAGGTTGATTGATTGAATGATTACTAATGATTACTAATTGATCCCTTTGTGACATCGACTACTAGCTTGGTTAAGCCTCAAAATGCAAGGTTGGTTGATTTATTGATTAATTGATTTATTGATTCTTTCTTTTATGAGGTCGAAAAGGTTTCCTTGCCAACCTCCCCACCCTCCGATCGTCTCAAATATGGTATTTCCTCCCCGCCTGCTCGGCTGTTGGTACCACCTTTACAGCACACTTTATTTTGGCTAGAAGCGCTGGGTCACGCTCATATACAAAGGAAACGAGCCCCAAAAGATAAGTTTTCAAGGGTACTCCCATGTTTGCGGCTAACGTACATATTCAGCGAAACGGCGAGTTTTGCGCCCGACATGAATTGTTGCGCTGTCCGCACGAGATTGGCCGCCTCTTTCCAACTCTCGGCTCCCTGTCTTACATATATTCCCGGTAACTCACAGGTATAATATTTGTCCAGATGAGGAGAGGCGCGACCATCGGCTGCGGGCTCCTGAGGGAGGGGTTAGCAGCAGGGAGAAGAGTAGCGGCCGCACCACCTTCATCTCGACGTGCGGCCGCCTCCCGGCCCCCCATTCCTACCAACAACATGCCCCGCAGCCTTCGCAGCAGCAGCAGTAGCCACTGTGTAGGAAGAAGATTAAGCTCGTCGTTGTCACCCTCCCCTTCCTCGTCTTCTCCTCCGGTCACGCCTCCTCCTTCCCCAGCCATGAAATTTGGCCCGCCAAAAGGAGGGCACGCCTTGTTGCACTTTGGTAATGCTTGCGCTCTGCTGAGTTTTTCCATGACAGACGTATTTCTCCTTCGCTCCCTGGCCATGGTGGCCACAACCTGTGGTGGTGAGGGCTCTTTACAGGGGGGAGGGAGGGAGGGAGGGTAGAAAGGAAGAAGAGTGGACTGCTTGGTCGAGTGCGATGTTTCTTCCTCTAGTGATGGTCCTGGTAGTCATAAATAGGCAAGATGGGTGCTTATGTAAAACGAGGATAAATGCACAATTCGCCATGGCACTGTGTCAAGTTTGAATCACACCGTCCCTCATTCTCTGTCTCTCCCTCCCTAACTCCCTCCAAGTAATATACAACATCACGCACTCTCCGCCCCTCCGCGTCCCAGCCATCTGGGGCCTTGTATTTCTCACAGTCAATGGGACCATGATTCTCTCGTTGTTGATGGAAGACAAGGAGATTGCGTTCTCAAAGGTAGTGGGAGGGAGGGGGGGAGAGAGGGAAGGAGGATGGGTGCGTGGGAGCGAGTGAATGTACTAATTCGGTCTTAGCTTCAATTGTGAGTTTATAAGGAATGAATTTGCGTTGGGTGGCTATTACTCCATTTTTCGCTCCACCGGTCCTCTTTCATCCCTCCCTCCTTCCTCTCCTCTCTCGCTGCTTCTCAGGAGGAGCTCGTCCTCTTCGAAGAGCACTTTTTGCCCTACTCCCTCACGCCAACCCAATTCCGGAAACTTATCGCCATCGCTCAGTGGAAGGAGGTGCCAGCAGGGTAAGAAGAGAGGAAGAGAGGGATGGAGGAGGGAGGGATGGAGGGAGAGAGGGTTGAAGGAAACTTATCGCCATCGCTTAGTAGAAGGTGCCAGCAGGGTAAGAAGAGAGAGGGTTGGAGGAAGGGAAAGTGCGAGAACTTCCTCTAGCGGACTCGCTGATTTCTCACAATCGTCCTTCCCTCCCTCCCTCCCTTTCTCCCTCCCACCCACCAGCACGACGCTCGCCGAGGAAGGAGAGCGTCTGACCCACCTTATCCTTATCTCCAAAGGCAAGGTCGCTGCATTCGTAAACCAGGTACAAAAGGAGGGAGGGAGAGGGAGAACGGTGGCTAGTAGTCAGCTGACAAGCAAAACATTCATTGCAATCTCATCCCTCCCTGCCTCCCTCCCTTCCTCTTGCCCTTGCAGGTGCCCATTCAGTCCTTTTCCACATTCCCTGGGGCGAAAGACATGGAAACCAACAAGGGCATTGACAGCGGTGAGAAGGGAGGGAGGGAGGGAGGGAGGGATGACATACACACACACATATATATATATGTATCGTGATTCGAGCTCATCCCTCTACTTTTCCTTCCTATCAAACTCGCACCAGGCGCCTGGATCGGCGAGATCAACTTCCTGGACGAAGAGAAGAAGGTAATCTGACGACCCTCCAGTCCCTTTCGACCTCAGTCCCTCCTTCTTTCACCATCACCTTCCATCCCTCCCTCTCCCCTTCCCTCCTTGCAGGCCAAGGGCGCCATCGCCACCTTTGTGACAGAGAGTCCTACTCGCTTCGTTTGCTGGGAGCACGCCCGACTAAAAGGGCTCTTGTTAGATGTACGGAGGGAGGGAGGGAGGGAGGGAGGGAGGATGAGGGAGAGAAAGAATAACGGAGTTTAGGGTGGAAAGACAGGGGCAGCGTTCGTATCAATTGAGGATACAAGCACACACAAAAGGTTGATCCAATCTCAGGAAGGCAGATTCCGGGAAGACCATTGATCCTGTCATTCTAATCCCCTGTCCCTCCCTCCCTCCCTTCCTCCCTCCATCCCTACCTACCTACCTCGTCTCTCCCTTCAGGACGCCAAGCTCTCACGCAGCGTGACGCATGCCATCAATGGGGCTTTGATTGGCAAGCTTTTGTCCTTCACGAACCAGACCAAGGACGCTAGTACTGAAGCGTATTCTGAAATCATGACGACGGTAGGCAGGGAGGGATGAACGGACGGGAGTGGTGGTGTGACAAGTGGATTTTTGCAAGACGGGGAGACGAATCCTGGCCATCCGCACTTTTCCTCGTGGTTCGCGGATTTTCTGACTTCTATTGTGTCCTGGTCCTTTTCCTCGGTATCTCCCTCTCTTTCCTTCCTAGGTGCTGGTGGACCACCGCGTGGAGCCGTCGGAGAAGGCCTTCATCCGGGAGTACCGGAAGAAGCATGGCATCACAGAGGCGGTCCACAGGTAGGGAGGTAGGGAGGGAGGAGAGACCTGAGCTGAAAAACACCTTCTACTCTCCGAGCGCTGTTGCTAGAGTGAGAGACTTTTCATGCCATAGCCATTTTTGGAGGGGGTCACCCCTCACTCACCCCCTTCCTCCCTTCCCTTTGCCCTCTCCCTCCCTTCCTTAGCGAGACGCTGGCTAAGTTGGGCTGGACGACCGAAGAGTTTGAGGACGGGAGCAAGCACGACAAGGCTTTCAATCAAGAGACGGTGGGTGCCCTCAGGAGAATCAATGAGGGCCTGATCCGACGGCAGACAATCATGGCTCAAGACGAAGACGAGGAACAGGCGCTGGGGAAGGTGGAGGAGCTAGCGGATCGCTCAGCAGGTAAAGAATGATAAAAATGACAAAAGATCAGAGGACGGAGAAGAAATGGGGATTTACTTGTGTGGGGAACGGCGTATGCAAAATGCGACATCGGTAGGAGAGGTGTACATAAATGTACAAAATTTCACAGTGAAATTAATGGCACGAGAAGCAGTACGTGGTATGCTTGATTGTTACCTTTTTGGTTCTTTGCTGGGCCGTATGTTCGATTTCTTGTTTTATCGACTGATCAGCCGGTATGTTAAAATTGCGCACAAACAAAGGAAAATAAAGAGTATGCACTACAAGGAACAAAAAGCACTCAGGATTGCAAGACGTAAATTTAGCTTATTACTCTTTTTTTGTTCCTCGCTTTGCCCCTCCTTTTCTGGTTGCCAAAGCCTAAAAGTCCTCAAAAGACATAAGCGGATTGACTCCACTCTTTCCCCCACGCCCCCTCCCGCGTCCGCGTCCTCGCCCGCCCCGTCCCCGATTACGCTTCGCAAAATCTTGCCGCGCGACGGCGACGTGTTTGTGTCGCCCTTTTGCCAGCTCGGTGCAGCCATTCAGGAGATCGTGACAGAGTACGCACCCTTCAACCTTGGTCTCGCCGCCTGCAAAAAGAGAATCGAAAAAGAATTCAAAGAGAGAGGCGGAGAGAGAGGGGGGGGGGAATGGAGAAAAAAGGATGACAAACAGGATGGCATTCACGGTCATATGACTTATCAAGGGGTAAATGCGAAAAATTTAGCTGCATATGAAAAGGTTTAATGCAATCCGACGCTCATTGGCAGCGCTTTGAATGCCTATTTGACTTACCAGGCAAGGGCGTCTTGTCTTTGTGAAAATCCACCGCGAGGATGGCCGAGCCGCAGGCATCGCAGTACTGGCCCGCGAGTGGCTTGATGTTGTGAATGTTGACGCCCTAAAAATTGAAGAAGGAAGCCAGGGAGAGAGGAGGGGAGAGAATGTAAAGACTTGACAACCATACAACAGCAGGTGCCATGCAAAAAGCCATTGAAACCCTGGCCGCTCTCTCCTATCCTTCCCATTCCTTCCTTCCATCTTACCTTGAATAGGACCAGGTTATTGCAGCGGTTGCAAGACATCTTCCAATTAGGGCGGGAATTTATGTCCAGAACCAGCGTGCCTGGGCAGGTCGCCCCACTCTCGCCAGGACAAGGGCAGACCCCATTCCGTGTGAGGGAGTGCTTGCACGTCGGGTGCATGCATGAGTCGCAACCCATAATATTTAGCCCTTAAGAGGAAGAGGGAATGAGTTGGAGGCGATTGATGAAACTAGGAGAAGAATATAGGCAATTTCTTTCGCCTTGCTGCTTACCTTCGAATGGCGGATGGGAGTAGCAGTACGGGCAGAGGGTGAATGACTTGCCCTGGGCGCGCTCCGAATTCCCTGCAAGCGATGCACATGTGTGAGCAGAGTGTAACCTCAGCCCCCTCTAATTTCCTCTTTCCCCTTTCTTACCTAGAGAAAAGAGGAGGAGCTCAAAGTCGTCCAAAGGGCACTTGAGTTCCTTGTAGAGTTTGATCGTGCCGTTCTGTTTCCGGAATATATTGGAAATAAGTGACATGGATTTTTCGTAATCTGCTCTTCAGCACTTTTCTCATTTCGTCGAGACTTACCTGTGGTAGCGCATATGTCTCGTTGCAGGTTGGGCAGTGCAATCGCTGAGGCTTGAGGTGGATGTACTTCATGAAGCGCTTGCACTTCCCACACTTGGACAAGGGCTTGCCCGTAGCCGCCTGATTAAATGGGTGATGAAGAAAGAGAGTAGATGTAATGCCTTTCGTCTTTCCTATTTCTTCCATATTTCCCTTACTATCTGTCTCCTTCCTACACTAACCAGCGGGCTGAAAGTTGCTTCAAACAGGGAGTCCATCAGATCGATATGCTCGGCAAAGTACCGAAACTTGGCTTCAAAGTTCTTTAGCGAATGATCCACCACGCTCTGCATGTCCGCCTTTTGAGTGCATATGGTGGGGTAAGGACCGCAGGAAGGCAGTCAGTGATGAATTGAATGGTTGGAGAAGATGGATCAGATTTCGGTTACGGAAATCTTTGCGCAACCACGAAATTTGCAAAAGGATTTATTGTCATTCAATTATCTTTTTCCTCCATAACACTTACCAGTCCCTTGGCGATAAGTGTGCACTCGCTCTCGATCTGTGCCCGCACCTTGGGCAGGACAAGGTCCGCGTCTATTCTCAGATAGCCATGGACAAGCACGATGCCTGTAGTGTACATATTACAAGTTAAGAAACGATCTCGAGCGTTGTGGGTGCGTATGGCTAAGTCACTCTCCAAGTCCCCCGCCCTCTCATTTTTTCTTCTCATCATTACTCACCCAAAGGGTTGGGAATAAGGGTACGACCGTCACCAATGTGCACGTAGTTGCGTTCAACAATGTTGTTGATATGTGAGGATATGGAGGCGTCGGTGCCGATGCCATGCTTTTCCATCTTCTCAATTAACTCGCTCTCAGTCAGGTAGCCTGGCGGGACTGTCTGCCCGTCACGAAGGGCTAGCGAAGCAAAGCTAAAGCGCTCTCCTTCTCGAAAATCTGGCAACTTGTTCTCGTCCTACGTATATTTTAAGACAGTCAGTAGGCACTGAGCATTTGCATCATGTTATCAGTTCAATTAAAGCAACGGTATGCGCTCGCCACTTTTCTCCCAGACTTTGATGCACAATAATCCTCCCATTTCCTCACCTTGGACTGCAACAATACCGCGAGGTAGCCCGGGTCAATCATAATTTTGCCGGCAACAGTGAAATTCTCCCCGCTCGTCGAGGATAGCAGGACCTTGGTCTGGAGGAAGCGCGCGTCATGGGATAGAGTTGCAAGGAAGTGACGAGTAACCAGCTCATAGAGCCGTCCCATATCACCCGGAAACTCCTGGATTTGTGAATTTCGAGTGTGATTTATAATGGTGGTGAGAGGGCACTTCTCCTGAGCAAACCAGAAACTCACATATCCCAAAATCACGAGCTCACCGTCGAATCCAAAGCACGGACAGGGGTAATGGGCGGATGATCGCCTGCGTCTAGTCCTGCGCGGGGTCGTGCCACCCCCTCTTCTAAAAGGCCCTTGGCATAGTCGCCCCAGATGGGGTGAGACGTTTGCAAGGCCAGCGAACCTCGCACGTCAAAGCTCTCGGGATAGGCAGTGGACTCGGTGCTGTGCGTGTGAGGGACATTGAAGACGATGAGAGCCTGAATCTACATTTTCCAAACGTCGCTCCAAAGAGGTAATATGAATAACAACATACCGGGGGTAGGACAGGTAGCCCGACAAGTAAAGCCTCTCGGCGATGGACATGGTCTGAGCAGGCCCCATACCCAGAACTTTCGATGCCTCCTTGAGCATTTCGACAGTATTCATGGCAGAGGGCTTCGTGCGACGCTGCTCGGACTTTAGAACCTTATCTACTGTGACTGTACCCGCCTCTCCCACCAGGTGCAGGAAGACGTGGGCCACTTCTTGGTCGAACAGGCGGCCTCGGTTCTGTCACGTTGTAAGGAAGAAGGGATTCGTACGTATTTTAGCTTATTCAAAGCATTCTGTGACGCTGTTCCGACTGTTGGATGCTAGAAGCGTGGGACGGATCCATGTGATGCCGCCGTCTTGACTGAGGATATATCGCGTCGATTCACCGTATGCAACTGCGACAAAGCGCCGTTACGGCCCCCCAATCGCTGTTTGCGGCACTTACGGACTATACAGAAAGTTATTTAAGTTTTTTATTGTTTTTATTTTTTAGGGGTTTATTCGCCTTTAGGCGCTTTGCCACCGACATAAAGACATCTCCTTCTATCATATTTTGAGCACCAAAATAAGCCCGCCCCGCAGAAACTCACGAATCAGTTGTTGGAAAAAAGTTGAGGATGAAACGAGAGACTCGCGCAGCATAAAAGAGAGAACATCACATATATCACAGGTTCACAGAGAAATATCCCACTTGTTCGATAGGCTCAATTGGCACACTTTCCACTCCGTGACTTACCCATTCGAGCGGCACGCTCACGCCATCCTTGACGATGGTCGCGGCCACATACCAAAACTTCTCGGGAGTAAATGATTGGATATTGTCATGACGCTGAACGCAGAATCCGAGCGTGGGCGTCTGACAGGGTCCGTAAGAAACTAGGGTCGAGTCGAGGTCCCCGTACTTGCCCTGAAAGTAACGAGTCTGAAAGCGGGAGAATGCTACGCCAACTTTGAGGTCCAGCTCTTGCCTGTCATTTAATGAATTTATGAAAAATATAACTTCAGTGGTGCTCAATCTGGCAATGTGATAGAGATGTGAGAACGTGCAAGGCCGAATGTAATAGTTGATGGTTCCCTACCTGCCCCATTCCTGACACTCACCGTGCATCTACTGAGAGGGCTTCGTTCTTGTTGGGCACTCCTAGATTCTGCAGGGCGTGTTGGATGTCTTTAGGGGTAATGGCGGAGAAATGTGCGCTGCGAAATATGATAGGTGAGAAATGAATGAACGTCATTAAGCTTTGTGAATTACGCAGCTCACAATAGACTTAGCGCCCAGACAAGCACTCCATTTCCCTTGGCCCTATACGCCACCGCCACCCATAAACTCACCGGAGGATGCGTGTATGAGATTTGAAGCCTTGTTGCATGCAGTCAATGACCTCAAAGCAGATATTCTCTCCCTCGCGATCGCAATCTAGCCACAAGACGAGGACATCTGCCCCTTTGCCCTCCGAAGCCAGGTGGTGCGTTATGAATTTGCTGGTCGGCTCTTTGCGTGTTGGAGCACGAAATAAGTCGACGGGGTCCACCGCTTCCCAATTGCTATATTGACCCGGAAAATCTGTAGAAAATACGTGACCAGTGACCGACGTGACGCGGATGCGCGCCGCCTGCCCTTCGAAGCGCCCGTGAAACTCATGCACAGGTGGCGAACGTCCTGTGGTGTAGGATGAAAAGGGAAAGGGAATGCCTTTAAAAATAGAGATACCATGACGAAGACAGAGTATAAGGTAGAGACTTGTACAACCAGAAACCCTGATAGCCTATAATATTGAAAAGATTGCATCATTTTGTTGGAAATAACCTCCTCTCCAGCAACTTCTCCCCATGTTTCCCTTCGACGTACCACGTGTGCTCAGTTCCGCCCCACCGCACAGCGCATGAGCGATGGAATTGCAAATACTGGGCTTCTCAGCCACCATCACCACGAGCTTGCCGCCGCCGCCCGCCATTCGTGGAAGCACAGTGTGGTACTCCTTATCTGTCGCTGAGAGGATGGGGATGAAAATGGGAAGGAGATGCATTGTGATCCAGCAGCCCAAGGGTCACGGCACAAATTATTAACCGTGTATGGGATCATCATACCGTGCCATATAATTGGCACTGCGAAACCAAATGAGTTAACCTACTAAGTTAGGATAAATTAGTCCCGTCCGTGGGAATGATATGCCGCGGCGGCCATGCATCGCTTATCGCTTCACCGGTCATTCTACCCCCCACATTTTTTTACACAAAAAAAAAGCCATCCACCACATTCGAACTCACGGATTAAAATAAAGCACAGGGAAACGCTTGTCAGTGATCGAGCAAACTGGCCCGCTCTTGAGTCCAATTTAAGACAATCATGCCTATGATTGCTCCTCAAGCCCATCATCACCACTCCGTGCCACGCCGGGTTAGCACCACCAGCCCTCGCGCTCGTCTTCTCGTCCTCTTGGCCATCGTAGCGGTCGTTGGGCTGGTCTACAAAGTGAGCATTAGTGCTTTACCGCCATTGCCGTCGTCCTTGTCTCAGGTAAGTGGCAGTAATACCGTCTCGTCGTTCTGCTTCTGCCTCCCACTTTGAGATTGGCCCTCCTCTATTTCAATTCCACTCCTTAAAAACACACCCTTTCAGGGGCCCTCTCTCAGCTCTCCGCACGACGTGGCCTTCCATCCCCTCAAGGTCGCGCCTTTCTTAGGAACACCGTGGCGGACAGAGCAGGTATGTGTGTCGGTTCAGCGGGAGAGGTGGCCTTGGGGTACAACATAACAGTATTACATAGATATATGCATTTTTGTGTGTACGCCTTGCTTATTTATCCGTCCTTTGATCCAACTTACTTCTCTGAGAGGCAAATCTTTATCGACATGGCCAGAGATCATATCCATTGCTCATGGCCCACATTCCCCCCCACCTTCACACCTTCACCTGCCAAAAGACTTTGGAAGTAGTTCCCGTGGTGTCCACGGCCTTTGTTGTCTGCGAGCTGCACAAAGTCAAGGCGGAGGATGAGGCGGTACGTCGGTGACAGCGCGGCAGGAAGGGAAGAAGGGAGGGGAGCAGGCATTGGTTTGAAAGAAAGCAGAGACTGAAACCTGAAGGAACGTCTCTCTGCATGGCTTGAGGCGGCATGAATAGTACACTGAGACACCTCCCACCCTCAGTCCTTTCCACTTACAGGAGCTGGAGGGTTAGCTGTGGTTCGTTGAGAAGGATCAAATTAATGTCCTGGACCGTATGGAGGAGCGGGGCGGGGGGCAGGGAGGGGAGGAGGGGGAGGCAGGAAAGTTTCTGGTATTCGAGCAGAGAAAGTATGGATATGAGAGGTCGAGGTATGAAGGGAGGGAGGATAGGAGGGGAGAATGGAGATATCATGAAGCGTCTATAGCCTTGATGTGTTGCCTCCTTTCATCTTTCTTCACTCATAACCCTTCTTCCCTCCCTCCCTCCCTCCTCTTTTCGTCAAGCCCCAATCTGGCTCCCATTGGAGGACTCGTCGAGCTCGGCGAAGAAACTCTTGCTGCCGCCAAGCGCGAACTCCAGGAGGAGGCAGGTCTAGGTGCGTCCCCTCCCTTCCTTCCTTCTTCCCATCCTCTCTCTAACCCTTTCCTATCATTTCTTTGCTCTCCGCCCTCTTGCTGCTCGTCTCTTGTCCCGCCTGGACCCTCTCTTTTTTTCATTTACGATCGTAATCCTTCAGCTGTACCTTCTTCTCCCTTCCTTCATTCTTCCCTCCCTCTCTCCAGTCTTGTCCTCCTGGACCCCCCTCGGCCGGTACCGCATTTCGTTTACCCACGGCGGGTTTCTTGAACGTCTTTTTCGCTGATAGCCGCCGCGAGCCTCAAAAAGAGGGGGAGGATAAAATGGAAGGAGAGGTGGTGTCGGAATTGGATGATCGGGAGAAGCAACGGAGGGTGTATTTGGGGGAGGAGGAAGTGAGGGAGGCCGTAATGGAGGGACGGTTTAAAGAGGCCAAGTGGATACAGACGGTGAGCCTGGCTTTGTTGTGGTCGGCGAGGGAGAGGGAAACGGAGGGAGAGAGAAAGAGGGGGAAGGAGGCCACAAACTCTAATTAGCTTCTGTATTTGAAGCTATTGAATACAATAGAGGGAGGGAGGGGGGGAGGAAAAAAAAGGAAGTCAAGAAATTCCTTACATGAATGGAAATGTACATTAGCGCAAAAAAGTGTAAAAAGAAAGAAATGAAATGAAAGAAAGATATGTACCAATAACTTGATCCAATAACGAAATTGGTCGTGAATGCTTGCGCCCACCGAGCACCGTGGGCCGGAGGAAGAAGCACGACGCTCGACCAAGTGGGGAGGAGGTTGATTTGTAACATGCAATGGACAGATGTGACCAGGCTACCCGCGTTTCGAGAGCGTTTGCTGCTTGTGAAGCAGAATAGTTAAGAGGTATATTCAGACGCTACCGTCTTTCGTCGTCGAGACGAAGCCTACCACCAAGGAGAGACGCGATGGTGCCAACGGAAACAGCGAGGGAGCGTTGTGCTTCGTCCTCATCAGCACGAGACAGGCTTGACTTAACCACGGACATACAGAACTGGAAACTCTTACGTCCCCTATATCGAAACACCACAATAACAGGAAGATGAGCAGTAACAGGGGCAACTCCAGCAGCACCAGCCCTCCGAAAGGCAATGGTGGAGGGAAAGCAGCCGGTGGCATCGGAGACGGCCCGCAGGCTATAATTGGCGAAGGGGTACGTAGGGGAGTGTGGGATGGGAGAAGGAGGGAAGCACAAAAATGTATGGCTGATAGAAGAAGGAGGCGTGATCGTTTGGGGGCATTTGGACGGGATAGATGCGTAGATTGGTGCCGGAGGGCAGAAGCAAGGACATACACTGAGAATTACCACTCCCTCTCCTTCCCCCGCCCACTAGAACGACCCGCACGGTGGCACGGAGGTTCTCTTTATCCGACATGCCGAGTCTCGAAACAACGTATTGCATGCTGAGGTACGATTTGAACACGAAAAATGAGTCAACATGTGCAACGTCCCTCCCATTCCTCCCCTTCCCTCTCCTCCCATCCTGCTCTTGTCTACACCTCCACTTTATTTTCATCTCTCAATCTTCTGCCTCGATTTCTCCATCCTTTAGGTCGGAGCCAAGTACAACTTCGACCCTAAATACCTCAAACAGATGGAAAAAGAGGTATGCATCTGCCTCCCTTTTCGGTCCCCTCTTCCTTCAGCTCTTTCGCCCCACCCTCCTCACCCCCTCCCTCCCTCCGTTCCGTTTCCTACTACCCCTTTCTTCTTTCTCTTCAGGTCGCGAGTCTGCGCAGCGAAGATGCCGATCTCAGTGATAAGGGCCATGCTCAAGCGGAGCTGCTGGGGGAACACCTCGAGGAGCGCCTAAGAGGACGACGGTAGGAAGCAAGGGAGGGAGGGAAGGAGGGGGGCCGCACAGGTTTCATACTTTCTGGGCCGTTTCATTTTTGAATGCTCTCATCATCAGGGCCGCCAGATTTCTAAGATTCGTTATTATTGTCGTAATAAATCTAACATCAAATACAAATTCGTAATATGCAGGGTCCTGGTCGTCTCCTCGCCGATGCAACGCGCCATCAAGACCATCCTACCCGCGGTACGTCCCTCCCTTCCTCTCTCCCTCCTTCCCTCTTTCCCTCCCTCCCTTCCTCCCTTCCTCCCTCCCTTCCTCCCTTCCTCCCTCCATTCGATCCCGTTCCACTCCCAAACAAGCCTCCCTTTCCCCCCTCCCTCGCTACTACTACTACTTTCGCCACCCAGGTCACTCGCCTCGGGCTGGGCCCGGAGGCTTTCGCCTGCTACGGCCGATACTTCGAGGTATGACCATTCCCTCCCTCCCTCCCTCCCTCCCTCTTCCTTTCTCCCCTCCACTGCTTCCTCCTTCCACAACCCCTTCCTCTCTCCCGCCTCTCTCCACTTCTCCTTAGGTGGGAGGCTGCTACCTCCAAGACAACGTTTTTAAAGGAACAACAAGAGCGGAATTAGAGGGGAAGTACCGGGTAGGAAGGGAGGGAGGGAGGGGAAGATGAAACAGATGAATAGTGACTGAAAGTTATTTCCCCGCTTACACACACACACACACACACACACACGCATATGTATATATATATTATATATTATATATATATATATATATACGTGGCCATACTCATCCACACCAACATACCTACATACGTGTGCCTCCTTCCTCACGTACGTGGCAGTTGCGATGCTTCGACGTGCACGAGGACGGTTGGTACGCCTACACGGTATGTCCCTCCTCCCTCCCTCCCTCCCTCCCTCCCTTCCTCCCTCCTTTCTTCGTCTGACCCTCCACCCTCCACTCCTTCCCTCCATCTCCCTCCCTTTCCTCTCTTTTTCCCTTCACAGACCGAGCGGGAGGGGCATGCCCAGGCGTTGCTACGGTGCGAACTCGCTTGGCTCTGGATCCACGATTTGCTGATGACCGGTGAGGGAGGGAGGGAGGGAGGGAGGGAGAGAGGGAGAGAGGGAGGGAGGGAGGGGCAAGAGCATTTCCCCCCTCCATCGTGTTTCTAAGTCTTTTTTAAATATCTTTACATATCTCGTGCATCCCTAGGCGTCCCCTCTGACGGCACGACAAGAGAAGGATGGGGAGAGGGAGGGGGGGGAGGAGGGAGGAAATACGACACCATTGTCTTGGTGGGCCATGGAGAGTTCATGCACTACATCATGAAGAAGGTGAGAAGCTGCACTCTTCTTTGATTCTTCCCTCTCTCCCTCCTTTCCTCCCTTTCTCTCTCTTTCCCTTCAAATCAAATTCCTGCTCTTTCTTGACAGCCAGCCAAATACACTCATCCCCTCTCTTCCCCTCTTCCTCCTTCCCTTCCTTCCTCCTTTGCCTCGCCTTCTCTACCTGATGATCTAGACCCCCTCCCTCCCTCCCCCCCTCCCTCCCCACCTCCCTCCCTCCCTCCCTTCCCTTCCCCTTCAAGATAGTAGGCGGCGGAGCTCTATCTTCCGCCTTGGGATTTATGCACGGCAACACGGCTATCACCACCCTGCAGGTACGCCCCTCCCCTTGCCCTCCCTCGCTCGCTTCCTCCCCCCCTTCCTGGACATACCGGCCATCTACCCTTCCATTCCCCCTCCCTCCTCCCCGCCCTCCTCCCCGCCCTCCTTGCCAGTATCACCCGTCCCGGGGCCTCCTCGTGAGGGGGCTAAACAGCCTCGAGCACCTGCCACGCGACCTCAAGACGGGCCACACGCTCGCAGACGGGTGGTGGTGGGTGAGGGAGGGAGGAGGGCCCGTCGGGAGGGAGGGAGGAGGGCCCGTCGGGAGGGAGGGAGGGAGAGGGAGGGAGAGAGAGCCCGTGAATCTGACACGCGCGCACATCAATACACACGTCCGCTTGTACAGGGAGTTGGTGCCACGCCTTCAACCTTCCATAGACAGCCCGCTCATCCACCGGTAGGCTAATCATTCATTCTCACGTTCTTTCTCTCGCATTGCCGTTTCCTCCTCCCCTTTCGTTTCCTCCTTTCCTCTGACCCTCCCTCCCTTATTCCGTCCCATTCCCCTCACTTTCCCCCCCTTTATTTTTCTCGCCCCTCCCTTCTTCTCCTATTGTCCTCCCTCCCTCCTTTCCTCCCTCCCCAGCTTCGAGGACCTTCAACGAGAAGAGCCGGGTCTCTACACAGCCAGCCAGGCCCTCCGGCAACGGTACCTCCCTCCCTCCCTCCCTCCTTACCTTAGCGACGTCGACGCACACTCGGTTCATTTCGTGGCCTTGGCGCATGGACAGGTGAAGGGGAGGGAAGAAGGGAGGGAGGGAGGGAGAGAGGGATGGATGGATCGATGGACAACTTGAAGAAAGAGAAAGCTGTTCTCGTGAATAAATATCTATTGGTAAATCTTCTCTCCCTCCCTCCCTCCCTCCCCTCCCTCTTTCCTTTCCAGTCAACAGTGGTTGGCATGGCGCTTTACGACCCGCGGTTCAACCGACTCCGGCAGGTACGTCAGAGGGAGGGACGGATGGAGGGAAGGAGAGAGGGAGGGATAGACGTGTAGCGCTACATGTACAAAATAATGATGACGTAGCTAGAGCAGCGCCGCACTCAACCTCTCGTTCCTCCCTTCCTCCCTCCCTCCCTATTTTTGTGCAGGTGATCGTCATTCCCGCCTTCCGAAGGCAGGGGCTGGGCTCGGGCCTGGTGGCGTCCGTCAAGGGAGAAGCGCAGAGATACGGGCACCGGTAAGGAGAGGTAGGGAGGGAAAACACGAGTAGGGAAGATTCGATCATTTTCACACTTTTGACGTTTGAACATTCTCTCTTATCTCTTCCCTCATCCTCCTTCCCTCCCTCCTTTCCTCCCTCCCTCCCTCCCTGCAGCACCCTCTGTGTCCACGCGCCCGTGGAGAGGATGAAGGATTTCTACGTGACCAAGAACAGTTTCGAGGAGGGAGGGAGGGGGAGAGAGAAGGAGGCAGGGGTGTACGTCGACAAGAGAGGGAACAAGTGCCAAAAGCTTTGGGTCCAACTCTAAGGGGACGGAGGAAGTGGAGACGGCGGAAAGATGATGATGCTATACAAAGAAGTAAACATGCTTCACGGGCAGCTGAGATTGTTTTGAGGGCTTATCATCCTATTATTTTCCGAGGGTTGGATGAGGAATCTTGTGACCTGAAAACCTCTTGTGTCTTACAAGAGAGTCCTTGGCAAGTGTGAGACCGGAAAAACACCTCTAAAGGCCATTGCCATGGAGCAAAACGTCATCTTGAGGGACGAGACGAAAGCGGGCCGAGTGGAGGAGGGCGGAATTCACGACAAACACCAAGACAGAGAAAATGAGTGATGCAGAAAACGAGCCGACGAAACAGAAGCAAGGCAAGGCGACGTCTCAACTTTTCTCTTTTTCTCCTCTTCTTATTCGTTCATTCGAAGCAGCCGCAAGATCACCATAAGGGACCGAGACACAAGGCAGGCGCCGCACACACAGAGGGCGGGAGGGTCACTGAAGCAAAATGGACGACATACCTTCCTCCACACTCTCCGTCTCTCCCTCCCACATGCACTAAATCGCCTTATACATCAATCGCCTACATTTATGAATGGGGCCAGGACAAGAATCATCAACTGCACTTCCCTCTTTCCCTCCCTCTTTCCTACCCTCCTTCCCTCCCTCCTCTTTTCTCTATAGTACCAACTCCGTCATCATCAGCAATCAAAACTTGCTCGCCCAGCACGAGGAAATAGCACCCGTCCTTTCCCCCTCCCTCCCTTTCTCCTTTCATCCTAACCTCCCTTTCCATTGCTCATGTGTGTGTTACTTTAGTGCCTTCAGAACCGCCTTGGCGCTCTGTAATTTGAGAAATGAAGGGGGGGGGGGAGGAGAGGAGAAAGTCAGAGACCGGAAAATGAACTGTGTAGTCCAAAGAAAGGTTGGAAAGGAGTAAAAGAAAAAGGGAGCGAAGGAAGGAAAGGGGGAGGGAGGGCGTGTACGCACGTGCTTGTCGATGCACTTGAGCCACTCCATGTACTGGGGCTCGCACGTCCCGTCTCCTCGGGCGGTGATACGATCCACGCAGCTCTGACACCGGATTGAAGACAGGGAGGAAGAGAGATAGGAAGGGAGGGAAGGAGTAAAGGAGTGAGGAGGAAGGTATTCTTGTACTGAGCCTGAGCATGTATTATTCCATAGGCTCTTCCGCCTTCTTCCTTGCATCCCCCACGATAGCCCTCTCTCTAGATACGCGTGGCTTCTCCTGCCTGCTGCAATTACTACCTTTGTCATGGGGTGGCTGCAGACGCCGCCGCTGCTGCTGCACACGTCAGTCTCTTTTCTTGTTTTAAAGACTGGCTCCCTCCACTTGCTTTTCCCTTGCTGCATCCCTCCCTTCCCCCTTCCCGTACCTGATAGTCTTTCCAGTCTGCCTCACACTTGGGCTTGACCTTCTCCCGGATCTCTGGCATGGTATCCACAGGCTCTTCGTCCGCCTGATGATCGCGTGGAACGAGGAAGGGGGGGAATGGGCGTGAGGGATGACCAGAGGGAAGGAGGGAGAAAGGGAGAAGGGAATATATACAGTATAGGGCTTACCATGGTGCTCGTTCGTGTCTGGTTACTAAAGGAAGGAGGAACGACCCTGTATAGAGCGTGCAGGAGGGTGTGGGGATGGTGTGTGGTGAGGTCAGGCAAGGAGGTCGAGAGCCAGGGGAAATTGGCTACGCACGCCGCGCGTCAAGCCAGCTGGGGTAGGCGGGAGCAACAAGAGTCTTGATAAAACCATGAGGTGGATGCCTTCTTATGTTTCCTGCATGGTGTACGTGCGTTCGGGGAAGGGGAAGGCGGGCGTTGCTTGCTCATGATGCAATAAGAGGCTTGCATTGTGTGTCTTTGCTTCACTTCCTCGCCTTTCCGGCCCCAACATCCAGAGCAGCCACGCACTCTTACTATCGATGTGTGTAGGACCAAGGCAGAGAGAGTGCTTGCTTGATTTCAGCACCCGGGCTTCACACTCCTCACACACATTCATGCACAAGCGCTCTAGTGGATAGATGATGATGTTTATGATGGTTTGGGTACCCAATTGCGTTGCCCGTTTGCGACGTCTCTCGCTGAAGGCTCTACCCGGCGGCTACTGCACTAGTACACTGCACTTGTTGTCGCCCACACCCCCTCCGGACTTTATCTCACCACCTCTCGGAAATCCATGTCCATCCACAGGCAGCTCGGCGACCACGGTGCCTCAGGAGCGCCAATTTCAAGGGGGAGGACGGCGCGTCTCAAAGAAGGATACAGGATCGAATTGTGTAGACGCCAGCTAGGCTGAAATCCCCAGCTCAAGGCAACTGCAGCGCCCTAACGCTTCCACGCAATCATGGAGGCCGCCATGGGCGTGGCGGGGAGTGCCACGGCTCTAGCAGCGGCTACTGGAGACCCTGTTGAGAATGTAGTGGTGGCAAATTGCACTGTACGTCTCGGTTTCAGCCCGTCCCTCCCTCCTTCCTCCTTCCCTCCCTCCCTCCGCCCTCCACTACGAAAATGACCTGAAGCGCCATGAGCCACTCAAAGCGTAGCTAAAGTCTTATTCACAACACGCATTTTATCATATGCACAGCTGGTGGCGGGGCAGTTCGACAAGTTCATCCAATTCCTGCTCGCCTGCCTCTCTCTCGGCGTGCTCGTTGTCAAGCGGTACAGGGAACATCCTCCCCGCCCCCTCACCATCTGGGCCTTGGATAGCAGCAAGCAGTGCTTTGGCGCGGGTGTCGCCCACTTGACCAATTTGTTAATATCGATTTTCTTGGCAGGGTTGGGGGAGTCGGATGAGGTAGGGAGGGAGGGAGGGAGGGAGGGATGGAAAGCAGGGAAGGCGAGGTCGAGATTGAACAGATTGTGGTTTCTCCGTCTCGGGGGGAGTCCTTTCCAAAATATATGTCCTTAAGCCTTAAGCCTTTTTTTTGGCTCTCCCTTGACGTACGACTTTATGTAGCTTTAAATTTTCAAATTCGCTCGCAGACCCCCCTCACTCCCTTCCTCCCTCTCTTCCTCCTTTCCTGCCCCCTTCCAGTGCGCCATCTACTTCCTCAATTTCTTCCTGGACACCACCATCGGTGTCTTTATCTCCTACCTTCTCCTTCAGGTCCTTCAACGCACCGCCCTCGCCTGCTCTGCGTCCTCCTCTTCCTCGTGCTCCTCTTCCACCGACGCTCCCTCCCACCCCTCCTCCTCCTCCTCCTCTTCCTCCTCCTCTCCCTCCTGCTGCGCCGTCCTGGCCCGCACCGGCTACTATGGCGATGCCCTCCATCCCTCCCTTCTCATCTGGCTGACGCAGCTCCTGTCCTGGCTGGTCATCATCTTCATCACTAAGTTCGTCATCTTTGGCTTCATCTATGTCGCTTGGAACCCCCTGAACGCCTTGGCTTTAGGTATCTCCTTCCCTCCCCCCCTCCCTCCCTTCCTCCCTTCCTCCCTCCCTTCCCCCCTCTCATTTTCCCTCCCTCCTCCTCTGGCTCTTCCTTCCGTATTCCTCCCTCGGGTTCCTCAAGCATTCGTGTGTCTCACCACACACCACCTCCCTCGTTTATTGAACTCAGGTCTGACCCTCCTTCCCTCCCTACCTACCTAGGCCTCTTCGCCCCCTTCGAAAGACATCGGAAAGTAGAGCTTATCCTAGTCATGATTGTCGGACCCACCATCCTGAATGCCGTTCAGTTTTACATACAGGTAGGTACTGACAGGAGGGAGGGAGGGAGGGAGGGTAGGGCACCTTGAGAAGTGACTCAACTTGTCACTTGTCCATTTCACTGACCCGACTCTTTCTCTCCCTCTCTCTCTCCCCCCCTCCCCCCCTCCTCTTTAGGACAACTTCCTCATGGACGAACAACGCCTCGGCGAGCGTCTCCCCCTCATGAAGCTCTCACACCCTTCCTCCCCCTCTTCCTGCTCCTCCTCCTCTAACCCATGCTCCTCCTCCTGCTCCTCCAGAAAAGATGTTCACCACTTTCACAACCACCACCACCATCCACCATCCAAACCCTCCTCCTCGTCTTCCTCCTCAGGCGGAATAGCAGTCCAACAAAGACACCGCCGTCCCTCCACTCCGGGCACCCTTAGCTCAGACGATAGCCTCGGCCTCGAAGGGCTGGAGGGAGGGAGAGATGGAGGAGGGGGGGGCGTGGGAGGAGGAAGTGAAACCTCGGTGACCCCTGCTTTACTGCCGGCTTTGGCGCCGGTGCAGCAAAAAAGGGTGAGGGCGGATTGATATGATTGAGGGGGAGGGAGGGAGGGGAGCTATTTCTTGTAGACAAATAAATCAGGAAAATTGATCGGTGTAAGGAGTTCTCTAGAGGTGGAAAGTGTATGTAGTGTAGTGGTGGCAGGAATACGGGGAGGAGGGGGAGGAGGAGGAGGAAGAGGAAGGGGAGTATGACGACCGGCTGCTTGCGTTGGCAGGATAATAGAGAGCGCGGTAGCAACGCTATATTATCTTAAGACTTATATGCCTCTTTTTTAAGTAGATCAAAATAGAGGAGGAATAAGAAGGAAAAGACGACGATGAACGTTGTGAGCAGGACTGTCGTTCTAATTGAGCAGGACGTGCGCCGAGCTGGCCCATGTGCTTTTGTTCATCAAATCAGGGTGTCGTCTTGCTAAAAAAACTGCACATTTCACGCTTGCTCCCCGAGTTTCGCAGCCAGGGTTTCTTTTTTTTCATATATCCACATACTTATAGAATCCATTTCGAGCAAAACCAGCGATCTTTATCGTTGCAGAGCTGACGAGAGCCGACACTTATTACATTATATTAAGCGAGCATGGATGTTTTTTTTTTCGCCCAACCAGGACGGAAGAAGAAACTTGATATCAGTGTTTGTTGTTTCTTTAATGCTCCCACCTACGCTCAGCCCTCCCAGACTGGCCATGGCACATACAGCCATGCTATCGTTATGCCTTCTTGAACATCGACGAATTAGGATTTTATAGGCTGCGTTCGATCAAGAGCTTTTAAAGCACACAACGAGAAGCATTTTTTCCCCGTCGTCTACTGCTTCTGCACGTTCACCATGTCTACGCAACACCACTGCACATCCAGATCAAGTGCTTGATGCAGTGCGCTCTCTTTAATCATTACTGACCATGACACCTCTTTAATATCCTTTTTTGCCTCCCGTACATTGGGCATTATTAACCGATACAGGCCGCCGTGCATCGCTTTGTTCGTCGTCGCTTTATAGCCAAGGGTAAGAATAAAAAACCACGCCTCCCAAAGTGTGTGTACGCATACCCGCCCAGCTCAAATCATTGACAAGAAGCCACTGCATTTCATGCCAGGCCTTGTTCGGGGAGATCGGAAGAAGAGAGACTGCTTGCTACCTCCTCCCACTTCCCCCCTCTTCCTCCGTAAGCCCACCACTCTCTCCCCTCTTTCCCCAGGGCTAAAAAACAAGCCATGCTTCCAGCCGATCCCGAGTTGACGGACAAAGCCGGCTCGAGCCCCTCCATTCAATCGTCCTCGTCAGAGCATGCTGTTTCTGGCCTCTGGGGTCATCGAGGGGCTCAAGTGTCGTCGAAATCGGACATTACTCTCTTCTCCACCGCGGACGCCGAGACAAAGGATGCTAAGCACGACTACGCCGATGACAACAATGCTGGTAGCGGTATTAATTTCAGCCTCGCGGAAGACTCGTCCACGGCGCGGAGTGTGGGTTTCGCGACCGCGATCGTGGATTTGGAGGCGGACGGAGGGGGCAAGGACGGGGCCGCCATGTCACCAAACGGGGCTAACAAGATGGGTATAGTGATGCAGAGCCAAGGTAAGGAGGAAGGCGGAACAGGAGTGGTGATGGATACATTTTGATGGGTGAGCACATGCGCGCTTTCACGCGGTTGGCGTCATTTCTGTATCATCCCTCCCTCCCTCCCTCCCTCAACCACGGTGCCTTTTCGGGAACTCATTAGCACACCCTAATCTCCCTCCCTCCTCCCCTTCGTTCCTTCTCTCCTCTCTAGGCGTGGAGATATGCTTCCATCAGCTGAGTCTAACGGCGCATTACGTGAGCAAGAAGATGAAGCGCAAGAGCCGCCGGATTCTCAAGGGCATCTCGGTACTGAGGGAGGGAGCGGGGGAGGGAAGGAGGGAGGGAGAGAGAGAAATCGCTACGGATACGTAGGTGAGCTATTGCGTCGTCGTGCTATTGCCTCCCATTCATTTTCCACTGTCGCACAATTCGTCCCTCCCTCCCCCCATTCCTCCCCCTCTCCCTCCCTTCCTAGGGCGTGATGAGCAAGGGCACCATGACGGCGGTGATGGGCCCGTCCGGCTGCGGCAAGTCCTCCCTGCTCCACACTCTGGCCGGGTAGGAGCATGGAGGGGGGAAGGAAGGGGGGGAGGGGGGATGCCGGAGGAATGAAATACTCCAAACTTTGTGTGTGCTTATCAACGCCCGCCTGACCGCCACTCCCTCCCCCCGTTCCTCCCTTTGTCCCTCCCTCCCTTCGTCCCTCCCCCCCTCCCTTCCTCGCCTCACAGTAAGAACAACTTGAGCCACATCTCGGGTCACATCCTGGTGGATGGCCGTCCGCGAGACGTTGGATTTAACGCCAAGATCGGTTACGTTGAGCAGGACGACCAGCTCATGGGCATCATGACCGTACGTCCGCCCTCCCTCTCTTGCCATTCTTCCTTCCCTCCTTCCTTCCCTCCCTCCTATTCTGTTTGCCTCTCTGTCCTTCTGTCTGTGTCCGGTAGATGCAGAATCTCTCCCTTCATTCCTCCCTTTCCCTCCCTCCTTCCCTCCCTCCCTCCCTTCCTCCCCTTCCAGGTCCGCGAGAATCTCTTCTTCTCTGCCCAGCTCCGCCTGCCGGTCTCCGTGCCCTTTATAGAGAAGAAGGAGCGAGTGGAGGACACTATCGAGCTTTTGGGTCTCTGGAAGTGTGCTTCCTCGGCCATAGGCACCGACATGATTCGGGTTAGTAAGAAGCAAGCCCGCGCTCCCTCCCTCCCTCCCTACATCGCCCAGGTCCATTGGCGCAACAACCAAACTCAGCAATCCCTCCCTCCCTCCCTCCCTCCCGCCCTCCTTCCCTCCCTCCCTCCCTCC
>Ga0160420_100134_pt1 | contig 43142 bp, 48 predicted proteins | sample CelAP2metagpilot_FD_108197 | JGI IMG/M metagenome (GOLD analysis project Ga0160420, IMG submission 108197) | Phycosphere-associated microbial communities from algal ponds in Kailua-Kona, Hawaii, USA - Cellana AP2-5-5 metagenome pilot | ecosystem: Engineered > Artificial ecosystem > Aquaculture >...
CCCCCCCCCCCCCCCCCCCCCCCCTCGCCCCCCCCCCGGGGGGGGGCCGCGGCCCCGTGCCCGCCGGGGGGCGGGGGGAGGGGGGGAAGGGGGAGGGGGGGGAAGGAAAGGGAGGGGGGGGGGGGGGGGGGGGGAGGGAAGGAACGAAGGGATACCTCAGTGGCCGTGGTCGGATAATGCACCCTTCCCCTCCCTCCCTCCCTCCCTCCCAGATGGGTCTCCGATGCGCCACCTTGCAGAAGCACCCGGGACAGGCACATTCCACTGTGGCTTTTCGCGGTATGTAACCACTGCTGGGTATCTCTCCCTCCCTTCCTCCCTTCCTCCCTTCCTCCCGCCCTCCCGCCCTTGCTCTGTCTCTTACTCCGTTCACCGCAGCCTCGAATGATCCATTCACTCTTTCTCGCTCTTGCTTCCCTCCCTCCCTCTCTCCTTCCCCCTCCTCGACCAGTCACGACTATGGGCATACGTGACGTTTCCTCTTCCTCTTCTTCCTCCTCCTCCTCCTCCTCTCGGAAGCGGCCTGCGCTGCCCCCTCGCTCTCCACCACCCCGTCAACAACAGTAACAGCAGCCACCAAAAACAGCATCAACAGCAGCAGCAGCAGCAGCAGCAGCAGCAGTGAACACAACGACTAATCCGCTTTAAGGTAGATAGAGCAGCAGGCCTTAGGATTAAACTCGGGGAATGTCAAACTGAAGCAACGACAAGGACACTCACTGTACAGGCCACAGACAAAGAAACAATAATTCACCGATTAGGAATGAAACGAGACGCCTCGTTTCACGTGTAAAAAGTGTCGTCGCTGCTGTTGCTGTTGCCGTCTCAATTCTTCTTTTTCTTCTCCTTCCTCCCTCTTCTTCTTCTTCTTCTTCTCCTTCTTTTACTTCTTCCCCCTCTTCCCGATCGCTCTAAGATCAAGCAGCATTAAAACAACCACACCGCTGCCATTCCATCAAAGCACGCCGCCACATCCCCGATCCACAGGTCCCTTCCTCGGCCCCGGCCACATGGTTCACTCTCATGAGGGCCTTATCGTCCTCTTCCTTGTCCACCTTCCCTCTCTCCCTCCCTCCCTCGTGTCATCGACACCACTCACCAAGCAATAAAACGTCAAGTGGCGTGACACAGCATCCTTCAAATCCCACGATCGAACGCCCTCCCACCGTCTTCTTTCTCCCCCTTCCCTCCCTCCTCACGCCTCTCTTCTCCTCCATTGCTCCCAATCTAGTCCGTTCTTCCCTCCCTATTCCCTCCCCTCCATCCCTCCCTCCTTCCCTCCCTCCCTACACATAGGTAAACACACCATGCGGCCCCGAGATGGTGACTTGCCTCTTGACCCCCTCCGATGCCGCCTCAACGCGGCCGATTACTTGGGCATTAACGCCCAGCTCCTCCGAGATAGCAATCAGACCGGCGGCAACCTCAGCGGAAGGGACATAGAGCTCCATGCGATGGCCCATGTTGAACACCTTGAAGTAAGGAGGGCGAGGGGGAGGGATGGAGGAAGGGTGGAAAAGTGGTGAGATCGCGAAGAGATGAACTGAGTAAAGGAAATGTCCATGTCACAGAGACGACCACCCCCCGCTCCAGAAAGCCCCTTCCCCTCCCCCTCGTCTCCCTCCCTCCCTCCCTACCTGGTACATCTCCTTCCAGCCCGTCCCACTCTCTGCCTGGATCAAGCCAAACAAAGGTGGGATGGGGAACATGGCGTCTTTTACCACCTGCAACCCTTCGCTCAAAAAGTGGAGAATTTTCGTTTGGGCACCGCCGGAGCAGTGGACCATGCCATGGATCTGTGCCCTGTATTTATCGAGCATCTTTTTGATGATAGGAGCGTACGTCCGCGTCGGGCTGAGGACGAGCTTGCCGGCGTCCAATGGAGACCCTTCCACAGGGTCCGTCAGGGCTTTGCTGCCGCTGTAAACGAGGGCGGGAGGGAGGAAGGGGTCGAAGGACTCCGGGTATTTTTCGGCGAGAATTTTGCTGAAAACGTCGTGTCGGGCAGAAGTGAGGCCATTAGAGCCCATGCCACCGTTATAGGCGTGTTCGTATTTGGCTTGCCCGGAGGACGAGAGGCCAACTATGAGGTCTCCTGGGAAGGAGGGGAGCAGAGGGTCAAAATGGATGGAAGTAAGAATCTAGCGTGATTTCTGCCATACCTTTCTGAATGCCTCTCCTCTTCTTCTCTCCCCCCTTCATTCCTTCATTCATTCATCACTTTCTTCCTTCCTCGCCCACCTGCTTGAATATTGGCGTTATCCACAATGTCGCTTCTCCTCACCCTGGCCGTTACTGTCGAATCGACGATGATCGTCCGCACCAAATCCCCCACATCCGCCGTCTCCCCCCCCGTGCTCGTGATCTGCACCCCCCACTTCGCTAAATCATCCAATAGCTCCTGTGTACCATTGATGATAGCCGCAAGCACCTCTCCAGGGATCAAATTTTTGTTTCGGCCAATGGTCGAGGAAAGGAGGATGTTGTCCGTCACCCCTACACAGAGAAGATCGTCAAGGTTCATGATCAGAGCATCTTGGGCAATACCCTTCCAAACACTTAAGTCTCCAGTTTCTTTCCAGTACATGTAGGCGAGGGAGGATTTGGTCCCAGCTCCTGTGAAGGGGGGAGAGGGGGAGGGAGAAAATTAGCGGTGCTCAATGCTTTTGGAATGCCTTTGTCTCTGTTTCTGCTGTCCCTCATCCCATCCTTTCTTCTCCCCCCACAATCCTACCGTCCGCGTGCATCACCAACGCCCAGTCCGGGTCGTTAGTCAAGACGTCTGGTATGACCTTGCAAAAGGCCTGGGGATACAAGCCCTTGTCTATTCTTTTGATGGCACTATGGACTTCCGACTTTGTTGATGAGACGCCCCGCCCCGCATAGCGCTCTGAGGACTCTTCCGCCATAATTCTATAGAGAAATGGTGGGTTCTTGACCTGTGCCTGAGCTCGAAAGGGGGGCTTGTCGGAGCGGGTGGGGTGGGGAGGTCGTCGCGTCCGTCCAAGGCCAAGGAGGAAAATCTAGGAAAGGGATAAAAAAAAGTCAGGAGAGTATCGGCAAGAGGGGTTGTCGATAGTCGTTGTGGGTGTAACGAGGACGCAGCCAAGGCTTACCGAGGCTTGCAATCGTGTGCGCGGCATTTGTTTCGAGGTTTCCCGGGATGGAATGGACGAACTTGAGAGGAAAAAGCAACGAGACTTTTTCGGTATAACGAAGACTCAACGCTCACGCATTTTACGCCCACCACCACCACAACAGGTACAACGATTATAACGTGAACAAAAACATTGTAATGGTGCGACTGCGGGCTGATAAGCTTTTGGCTACTTCGTCCTCTTCCAATTCCAATGCAGCTGCTTCAACTGCTCAATCATCCGACTCAGCTGCTGAGGCGTTCCCGTGTGTCCTTTTGACCCTCTTTCGCCTCAGCGCCGCGCTTGCGTGGGCCCTGGTCAAGCTTGATGCCATATTCTCGCACCCTTCGACCGAAATTTACACCCGCCCCCGGATGGAATCGTGGAAAGCTATTGCATTCATGGCGGTAGTCGTTTTCATGCCCTCCCGCCAGCCTGCCCTCTTCCTCCGCTTCGCCCTGCTTTGGGCAGTGCTTGCTTTTGGGTACAGCTTCCTCCTGCCCGGCATGGTATTGCTTAACAAGCAGCGGCTGCAGGGAAGGGGCTTGCTTTCATTGTCTTTGTCTTTGGAGGAGGAATGGCTGCGATGTGCAGTGATGGCCAACGCGCTTGTGGGTCTAGTGCTGGTGGGCAAGTTATGTCTGGGATCCCTTCACAAGAAACGAGGAGACGGAGGAGGAAGAATAAGGCGAGGAGGTCGAGGCCTGCAAGCACAAAGACGGAAACAAATTTAAGTCGCAGCACTAAAGGCAAAAGAAAAAACAAAGACGTGCCAAATACGAGGCAACGACGCCAGTCTATCAATCAAAACTTTTCTCATTTGATCCCCTATCAAACACGACACAGCAAGCGCCTCGAAAAAAAACATAGTACACCTCCCGCCCTTCTTCTCAGGATTTCTGAGTGTCAACCTCCTCTTTCCAGACAAAGTCGTGCATAAACGGGGAATCCCATCCCCAGGTCAAGCACGCACACCGACACTCGCACAAACAACACATCACAAATCAACACATAACAGTCCCTCCCTCCCCGTTCCATTACCTCTCTCTCTACATTAACCTCTCTACGTCCTCCAGTTATCCGATACCTCCTTCACCTGATTCTCCTCCTTCTCCCACCACGTTCCCTTGCTAAAAGCCCCCTTCCTCAAAGCAGCCAGCGTCTCGTTATCATCCACATCCAATGCCTCCGTGATGATTTCCTTAAACCCGTTCAACGCTGGGCGGTTCTTAGAGGTCTCCACCCGTCGATATCGTCCATTGCCCGTGTCAAGCATGCATTGATATCCACCGGGGTAGGTGCGGAAGAGGGCGCCTTGGTAGTTGAGGATAAAAGGGGGCCGGGAGAGGGTCTGGGCGTACTGCCGCGTGCGCAACAGGTAGGCGGGCTTGATCTGAGAGAGAAAGCGGTAGTGGAGGTCTTTAGAAGGAAACGCGGGGAGCCCTAGGTCGCCTCGGTGCGTCTCCAAGTTAAGGTTGAAAAAAATCATGGGCTTGTCGGGGTCTGCAGCGTGGAGGGCTTCCAGGTCAGGGAGTTCTTGGCCGGAGGTGATGACGCTGATGTAGATATCGGCATTGTACCACGGCAACACACGTCCTTTGGCGGCACGGGAGAAAATTCCGAGCAATAGCTCGCCCATCGTCTCGGCGGACTCTGAATTGCGGGCGCGGACGGCACGGATGGTGACATTTGGGGCAGGGGAGAGGGTGCCCATGCCTTCTTCGATTAGGTCGAGTTCGTCCTTATCCGGGACGAGGATGACAACTTGCTTGCCTTCACGGACGAAGTATTTGGCGACGTCTGTGGCGAGATTAATATTCGCGGAGCCAATGCTGTTAGCACTTGAGGCCTGTGAGGGAGGGAGGGAGGGAGGAAAATGAGGAGGGATGAGGATGAGGATGACCTGATGCTTTCTATCTTTTTTTCTTGAAGAAAAGACATAGAGCGAAAGAACAGCAACTTTTTATCAGAGTCAGCATACCTGCGACGCCATCTCCGCGGCGGGTAGGGGAGGAAACTCCACCTCGAGCAGCTTATATCCGTCTTTGATGGCCGCTGCGGCCGAGTTATATGCCTGGAGGGTGCACTCAAAGAAAGTTGAGGGGGGAGGGGTCTTGTCGGCCTCCTTCAAATCAGCATCGGGTATAGCCTCAAGGCCCACGCGACGGGGCACAGTTGTGGCGTGCATGATGGTAGCAGCCGTGGCTGGTAAGTTCGCGGGGCGGGCAGCCAAGGTGGCGGCAGGATGCGAGGGGGGGACGAAGGCGTTAGTGCTGCTGGCCACCAAGAGTGCCAAGAAGGCTGTGGTGCTGCGTGTGCTCCTCATGACGGCTAGGACTTCACTGTTTTTACACGTTAAGTTACGTGTGGAGGTGATGGTGGTGGTGGTGGAAGTGTGCTGCGTGTAAGAACATTTGCACGACATAGCAATACCGTGAGTCAGTTGTTCCAAGAGTGATGCACGAAGGAGTAAATGGACAATTCCATCGCTTGGGCTGCAAGCCACCACACTGAGTTCATCTTCATCCACTAGCTTGCTACCGTAAGAATCCTTAACAAGCTTGTCACAAAAAGCAAAAAAGAGCGTAGCCACAAGGCACATCACTTCGACGACGAACTCTTCGGCAAAATACGCGATCTTTCACATGGCTCCTGCAATTTCTTCGTGAAGATGCAAGTTATCCATTGTCATAATTTTGGTGTCGATTCAAAATTCTTTTAAAGACATTATATCATTTTAATATATTTTCCCCTCTTTTCAGCTTATAGAGGACGAAAGCCACTTCGACCTCCCTCAGCACCACCATCCACAAACGCTGCCGCAAAGACCTCGTCCATGAAGCTCGGCCGTTCCGAGAGCATACCCTGTACGTTGGGCGATGCATTGATCTCAATCAAGTGCGGCGCCAATGAGTCGCGGTCCAGCAACACATCCACGCCCACCAACGCTCGTCCGTACGCATCATAGCCCAAAGACCTACCATCCCTCCCTCCCCTTTCCACTGAAAGCAAACCAAAGCACTCGGCTAACATTCCCTCGATCCTCCGCCGAACAATCTTCCACTCCTCTCTCCCAGGATGCAATTCTTCCCATTTCCCCACAAACTCCAGGCACGACACCGTCTCCGTCGGGCATCCTCCCCATCCTTCCGTCCCTTCTTCCTTCCCATCCTCGTCCAGCCCCAAGGTTGTGTTGGTCAGGTGCCGACTTAAATCTTCTAAATCATCCAACGCCATGGAATAAGGCCGCGCTGCTCGTCGAACTCGAAAGTGGTCGTGGATGAGGACGAGGGATGGGCTGAGGAGAAGAAGGTACATTCTCAAATCGTATTTGTGCCCGTCTTTCCACAGGTCTGGTGAAGGGAGGTAATTGGAGACGGCCAGCCTACCCGAGGCTTGGAGATGGCGGAGGACACAGGGAAGGGAGCGAGTGAGAACAATGTCCCAACCACGGGCAAGGTGGGGAGGCTTTAAGATCCAGGTGGCGGAGGAAGGGGAGGAGGAAAGTTTCGCCCACTCTTGGAGGAGGCAGGGTAAGTCCTCGGGGAGGCAGTAAGTGCGGGGAAGCCATGGCAGTGCTGCGGGGGGCGGATTAGAGTCCTTTTTTTGAAGGGAATGCGACTGGTTGGTGAGGAGCTTGACCAGCTCGCACTTGTCGTCCACGCGATCCAGGTTGGGTAGGGTTGCTCGCCACTGCGTCTGGCGCCGAATGGGCGAGGTAGGGGCAGAAAGGAAGGCAGGCGTGGCCCACAAAATGTCGGCTTCGCGAGGGTCCTCAGTGAAGGCAAATAGATCAGTTAAACCCAAGCTTGACTGCACCACAGGCATGTCTGTGTAGATCAAGAGAGGTTGCGGCGGAGGCGTGCACGTACTGCCCTGACTGAGGGGGAAGACTGGTGGAGGGGGAGGTGAGGACTCTGTCGCCGCAGCTGGCGCTTGAAAGTCTTTCTTGGCGTGAAACTTTTGGAAAGTCTTAAGCTGCAGCGTCTCCTTCACTTGCTGCTGCTCCTGCTGCTGCTCCTGCAATGCGAGGCCCCTCTGCCTCTTCCACAGCCTTTGCCCCCACAAGGCGCGCAGTACCTGCGCTCGCAACTCCTCCTCCTCCTCCTCCTCTTCCTCTTCTCCCTTCTCCGTCACTATTCTCTCTTCAGAAACAGATGATGACGAAGGCGACGATGATAAAAACGGAAAACTCGCAACAGCATCCCTTCGCACAACCTCCCCGGCCTTGATGGCCCTCAACGGCCAAGCAACCGAAAAAGTTATCCCCAACCGCCGATCGCGCATGGGAACAAACGCCAAATGTGCCCCAGGGGAAGAAGAAAAGGCGTGTGCAATCCCTTGACCTGGTAGATCCATGGCGTACCAATACACCTCGGCGTGGTGCCGTTCAGAAGCCGCCAGTCGCATGGGCTCCACGTGGGGCCACATCCCCAACAAAAGCTTGTCAATGCCCTCCGCAACCGACCCACCCTCCCTGCCCATCACCACCCTATCATCAGTGAGGCGTGTGATACTTCGGCCGTTGATCCATCGAAGCTGGGGGACGGCGAGGGCCACCTCTACCTCCCACTTTCTCGCTCGCTCCGACTCTCCCTCCGCCCTGGTGCCTGTGTCACCATCACCTCCAGAATTCCTACCACACGGCGGGTCTACCCAGAGAGACTCGAGGCAAGAGAGGACACACAACGTGGGCAGAAGGACGTCTTGCCAGGCACTTGAGGCAGCAGCAGCAGGAGCAAGCAATATCGGGTTATCTCTCAAGTCCAGCCTGCGAAGGTTCGGCACGGCTACCGCGAAAGCTGCAGGCTTCAGGAAAGGCACGAGACGACCGGACAAGTCGAGGGTCAAGATAGCGGTGGTGGGACGCCATTCCGCCTTCGCTTTCTCTCTTTGCTCCTCCTTGATTCCCTGCTTATCCTCCTCTATCTCTCTCCGGTCGTGCTCACAACCTTCGTCACCCAGGTAAGAAAGAGTCCAGGCCCCATAGGCCGGGGTCAGCTTTCGATTGACCAATGTAAATTGCTGCTGAAGCATGTCTTCATCGAAAATAGAAGAAGCAAAGGGATCTTCAGATTCGTTGAAGAGGGCGGGGTTCCCATTCAACCAAACTGCCTTGAGGTTCGGCATGGCCTGTAAAAAGGCCCGCAGAGCCGGGGCTACTGTGCCGTCCAAATGAGTGTCGCGCAGACTGAATGTTCGAAGGTCAGGTATGATGCGAGGAATGGCGGCAAGCAGTGTTTCGAGTAATATTAAACTCCGCCGAGAACGTCGATCGATCAAGCCATCCAGGTCTAGTTCCCCATCTTCCGTATGCTGGGCAAGAAATTGTTCAATTTCCCCGTCAGTGGCCAAGACCGGCAGCTGCTCGTCCTCCAGGTCGGCCTCGTCGTCCCAGCTGCTGGCAGTAGCCGTACCATCGTTGGACATGCCTGTCAGGTCTTGATCCTCGTCGTCCTCCTCCTCCCGCTCCAGCCCGCAAATGTAGCGCAGATTGCCGCGGGGGAGTGGGTGGGCTTGCAACTGGGCTCGCGAAGAAAAAAGGGTAGCACACCAGAGGTGGTCTATGAGGAACACCGTCTCTTCCGGTTGGATATCCCGCGTGGCAATATAGTAACGTGTGCCATCGTCGCATTCTCTTTCCTCGAGCAGCCCCCGCCAACCCGCGACCTCATCCCTCTGGTGTGTATATCGGGCTTCGACCAACTGGGCGAGCGTTGCGCGTAGATGGAGGGGCAGGGATGGCGACTTGGAGGAGATGCTCATAATGGTCGTGGCAAGGATCACGAGGAGGGCGCTAAGAAGGGTGGCATACCTGTAAGCGGGTGTGTTCGAGCGTGTGAGGACAGGCGTGAAATTGTGATTTGCGAATAACCTCCCGGCTACTGCTGTTTCCCCCTCACATTTTGTACCCATACAAGTATCCATAGTTCCGCCATCCAACCACAGGGATAACCTTTGCGGCACTCTGGATACCAAGTGCCGTCCATTTATCTCAGCAGAGCGACCTCAGGCCTCCACCCCTTCCTTCGAGGCAGCGTGCATCCTGCTTCAACTCACCGCACCGCCCCCGCTCACATTACTATGACCCGCCCCCACCAAATCAGGCACTTCTCCACACTGCTGAGAAGCCGCCATATAACTGGCGACTCTTGGTCACAGATAACTTAATTTTGCGGCTTTCACATTACGATTGTATTGAGGGGAGGATCCCAGGGTACTGGGACTCCGTTGGGGGGGGGCGATTGGTGCTGCAGCGCTTTGCAAGACATGGGATAAATTTGGTGACATAGCTTTGTCAAACATATGCGAGAAAAATTAGCAAGGATATGTGTGGTCCGAGGATATGCCCGCAAATCCTGCCCCATACTCAGTGATCGGGCATGCCGGGTGATTGGGGCACACCAGCACCAGAGCTTCACACCTGCACACCAGAGGGTGAGGAGGAGAGTTCAGGGGGATATTACGCTTTCGCAGATAGAGATACAGAGGTTAACGGTACAGTTACTGATATTTTGGGTCGGCCGGTAGGAAGGTGGAGCTCTTAAGTTTTTTATTACCTAGCCCGCGGCGGCCCAGTTGGCACTCAGTAGCGATTGATCGAAGGAATGGTCCTCCACGCAATGTTTTTTCACGAGAAATCAAGGGGACCAATAAACTGAGTTACAAATTTTCAGGTGGACAGGAATGGTGCTTGCTCCTGCGCGCTGACTAATGATTGGCACACGTGATTAGAACGAGTTGCACCGGAGAAAATGAAGACTTGTGAGTACCTGGCCAGGCGCGACATTGGGATTCGCTGTTCCCACACAGGAGACAGGGGCTTCTGCAGCATAATATTCAAGAGGACAGAAAAAGTTCCGCACTGCCCAGCACCTATGGCAGTGTGACGACTGTAAGGTAGGTGAGCAAGCACTTTCGCATGGGGAGAAAGCAAAAAACTGAAGCAAGGAGTTTTTTCCATATATAGAGAGGGTTTTTTATAAATACATTTTTTTGGGAAAAGAGCATGACATCCGTCCGACTATAAAGTTTCTGATGTGGTTTGCCTTTTCTGAGCGCTTTGGGAGTTGCGTCGGGGTCTCAGGTCCCAACCTCCTCCCTCGCCGCCTGTGACTTTTTCGCCTCCGCGCTGCTCGCCGACGCCTTCTGTAGTATTAAGTCCAACGTCTCCCGAGACCACAAGTGAGCAGAAGAAAGCACCGGCTCGTCCCTTCATGTAGTGTGGAGTTGCACGGCAACGCTATATATGTGTCACGCATACCTCGACGGTATGTGTATGTGTGCGTTTCGTGTTTATTTGTGATTGTGTGTGCGTCTGCGTGGCAGCACACAAGGCGACTGAAATGTTCCTTGTTCCTGGCTTTTTTGCGTTATGCGTTTGCTGGCCCTTTCATTCAGTCTCGCCACACCTTCTAATACTGAAACAGGCTAAACATTCTGCTTCTGGCACTGACTGTGGTGGCGGGGATCACGAGGCAACCCGGTAAGTCGACTCGACAAGCCAAGCAGCCGCTTCTGCTGGCTGTGAATCTCTGCCGCTTCGCTCCCCAGCTCCCATCGTAAGACACCAGCACCATGTCCTACGTTAAGCGGCTGTGGAAGCGGGGAATGCGTCGTCAGACATCCTTTGAAAAGCACAGACAACATCCGCACCAGCAGGTTGAGTCCTCTAGCCCCGCCCTTCTCTCCTCGTCCGATGCCGATCCTGCGTCACGCACACCCCTTGCACCGGGGAGCGAAGCCAGCGCTGTCCGGCTGCAACAAGAAGACCTCGCACAGCAAGAAGCATTGATAGGAGCATTGCAGACGACTGTTCTGGAGCAAAGCCGGAAGATCAAGGATTTAACTCAGACGATTGCGCGGATGCATGGCGAGAGCCGACACACGGCTCACCACGTGGAAGCGTTGCAGCGCCTGCTTGCCCAGGTGGTGGGGTGCGATGCTGATGGCAGCGGGAGTTGTGGTATCAGACAGGAAGAAATGCGTGGTGGTGGGAAAGGAAAGAGTGGATCGAACTCGACAGGCCATGGGGCAAGGATGCTTGCCCCGACGCCCATGCCGATGTCGAACTATGTGATGGCCAAGGAAGCAGCAACAGCAGCAGCAGCAGCAAAGACAACAACAGAAACAGTAACCACAGAAGCAGTAGCAGCTGACAGCAGCACCAGTATGGAGGTGGGAACAGCGGCGCCGGCCAATGAACTTGAAGAGCAGGGGTTATACTCGTATATTAGCGGTTTTCTTCCTTCCTCTCTCATTCCCTTCTATTCAACCGACAACACCCCTGCCGCTGCCTCCTCCTCCTCCTCCCCCTCCTCCTCCATAGCTTCGTGCAATGTCCTATGCTCTCTCGCTGTCCATTCATCCGCCCCCTTAACCAGTCACGCGATCAATAACAGCAGCACCAACAGTTTAGATTATGCCCAGTCCCTCTTAATGGGACAGATTCTTGAGAAGTTGCACCTGACGGAAGACCAGTACGCATTTCAAGCAGAGGAGCTCCATGCCTTACAACGACAGGTGGAAATGTTGGAGGAAGAGCTGGTGGCTTTGCGAGAGGAGAAGCAGCGGCATGATCGGCTTCTGGTGGGGTTGAAGCGAGAATTGGCGGCGTATAAGAGCAAGCTGCGTGCGAGGGACTACAAGGAAGCGACGATGGAGGTAGAGATCGATCGATACCGGCACGAGAAGCAGAGCATCACGCGGATGTTGAGTGAAGCGGTGGATGGAGTGACGGCCTCTGCCTCTGCTACTGCGTCCGCGGGGGCGTCGGCCGCGAGCACGCCTTGTCTTGCCGAGGTAGGTGAGACAGAGCATTTTCCTCTAGCCGACTCTCCGGTGCCAGCGACAGGGGGAATACTGATTATGGGGGACGGACAGCAGCATCAGCAGTCGCTGTACTACTCTCAGCGACACGAGCAGCATCAGCAGCAACGGCAATATTGGTCTCAGCTACAACCTCACAAGCAGCAGCAGCAGCAGCAGCTTGCGGTGACACCCACCACCCAGCATACCATGGCCTCGACGCTCCATGCACTAGATCAGCTGATTGAAGCAAGCAGTGAAGGAAGAGGGAGAGGAGGACAAGGAGGAGGAGGGGCGCCCGCTGCACCTTCCCCTCTTCCCACTCCTCTGGCGATCCACTCGCGAGCCGATCAAGGGACAAACAGCAACAGAAACAGCAGCAGCAGCAGCAGTCGTCTCGGGATCCATTGCTCCCCTAAAGCTGGGAGTAGCCAAATACACGCTCTAGCAGCACCGCATCGCATCACTCCCCCGCCCAAGGCTACTGCTTCGTCCCCATCCTCCGCGGCCCCCCCCCTCGTCCTTCCCTCTGCTGTCTCAGCCGCCTTCTCCATGTCCTCCCTCCATACCGATCATCGCCAACATCATCATTATCATCATCACCAACAACAGCAGCAACAACAGCAACAACAGCAGCAGCAGCAGCAACCCAACACTCAACTCCGAGTTGAAATGGCTGCACTGCAGGCGGAATTGGAAGCGGCGCGCGCCGTGTCGGAAGTAGAGGTGAGGAAACGCGTCGCGGCCGAGCATCAGGTGGCCTTTCTCCAGCGAAAAATGGCAGAGGCCGGTCTTGGACCTCCCTCGCCATTAGGCAGGGGGGGGGATGAAGGAGGCAGAGGGGTGGCCAAGGCACGATCGGGTGGTGGTAGGGAGGGAGGAAAGATGGGGAGGAGGAAAGGAGGGAGGGAGGAGGAGGAGGAAGACGAGAAGGTAACGGCGTTGGTGATTAGGGAGCAATTGTCGAGCTTGAGGGATTTGAAGCCGGCTTTCCACAAGACGTGGGGCAATGCCACGACGGAGTGGAAGGTGCGAGGGGAGACGTACATGAGTGACGGGATCAAGGTGGGAGGGAAGGCGGCGCAGCCTTTGTGTGAGCTGGTGCACATGGAGCTTCTAGATGTCGAAAGTGCAGGGCTGTCGCCAAGGGCAGATCATGTGACGGGTCTTTTTCAGGGGTTGGATGGTGTGTACACTCGATGCCAGCTTCTGGCTTCACGGCCCCCGCCCTTTCTTTTAATTTTGAATTTTCAAGTACCCGGTAACCCGCCTTGTAGTATGATGTGTTATTTTGCTTTGAGTGGGGCGGCGAGGAAAGGGGTAGAGAGGGCTCAGAGGAGGGTAAGGAGAAGGAGGGTAAGGGAGGCGGCTGCTGTAGAGGCTGCGGCGGAGCAGCAAAGGAGGGAGGGTGATGAGGGGGGAGGGTTGCAGGGGAGAGCGGAAGCGAAAGGCTTCCGGGCGGATTGGGAGGAGATGCACGCCGCTGTTACGGTCGCTGCAGAGGGACAGGTAGTGTCAGTGGAGGAGGAAAAGGGGGAGGAGGAAAAGGGGGAGGAGGAAAAGGGGGAGGAGGACGAAGAAGAGGACGAGGAAGAGGAAGAGGAAGTAGAGATGGACGAGGAGCGAATGAGGACGAAGCAGCAGGAGAAGAAGTTTTTGATGCTCATGGCAGAGTTCCTGGAGGGGAGCGACGCGGAAAGAAATACCCGGTTCAAGCTCATTCCGTCGATGGTAGAGGGGCCTCGGATGATAAGTTTTGCTGTGGGTAACAAGCCAGTGTTGCTGGGGAAGAAGCTTACGCAGCGGTATTGGTCTGGTCCAGGGTACTTAGAGGTGGGCATCGATATTGGGAGTTCAATTATGGCATCACGGACCTTGGGATTGGTGAGGGACTATAGCAAGAATATCGTGGTGGAGTTGGCGGTGTTGATTCAGGGGGAGGAGGAGAGGGAGCTGCCTGAGAAGGTGTTGGGGTCGTTGCGGTGTTCGAGGTTGGATTGGGGGCTGGCGGAAAGCTTGAAGGAGAGGCTTGAGGCGGCGCGGGCGATGGCAGCCCCAACTGCCGTATCCCCCGTGCCGTCGGTCGAGTCGCCCGAAGAGGGAGGGAGGGAAAGCGTGCGATGATATATAGACTATGTCGTGTGCGTTGCACATAGCTAGGCTTTATTCTTTCTCATGTGTGTGACTATGTTCCCCCCTTATCGTGACCCATGGGAAAGTATAGGAAAGGAGCACATTGAAGACGAGGGGAACCCGCGATTCTGATTTTGATAATTGGCATGAATAGCATATTGGGCATATTGTACCGGAGGCAAAAGAATGCAACAATCAACAAATTCAAAAGAGAAATAAACTTGTGATGAGAGAAAATTACTGGATGTGGTTACACTTAAATCGCTTGTTCATGGCATTTAGAAGCGCCATCAACCGATCTCTATTTGTTGCAATGCGTCTGTGCCGCGCCTTCGCAATTGTCGAGAGCGCTCTGTATCTACCGCTATGCTGTTGATGTCGTAATTTATTAGGTGCCCCCCTCCCCCCCTCTGCCAAGACAAGTAAGAAAAGTCTGCATGTAGGCCAATGGATGTTTCGGGGCTTTCATTTTTACTTCTGTCGCCTTGAAAGCGAAAGTGGCCCCTCCTCCCTGATACCTTCATTGCTCTCAACATCATTTCCCGCCATCTCCACATATGTAGGTATAAAGTGTAATGCTTGCGTAAAACTACCTAACTATACTCTCCTATCGTCCTCATTCCCCCCTCTACAGTTCCGTCCGCCCCATCCGCTAAAATACATTCATGTCATTAGTGATGTCTATCCAAATACTCCCTTCCCTCCCCTTTCCTCCCTCCCTTCCGCATTGTTACGACAAACCCACCGACGCCACCGGTAGCCACTTCTGTAGCTTGCTTCTTCCCTCCTCCGACAGCCGTCGACAATCCCTCATGTCCAAATCAACCAGATTGGGTAACGTCATCAGGATTTCCACTCCGACGTCCGTTAGTGCTTCACAGTGTGCCAGCGACAGGGATGTGATGCTGCTGGTAGGGAATGAGGACGCCGCAGAGGATGAGGGCAAGGGCGAGGAGGAAGAGCGGGTCAGAGCTGCAGCGATCGGGGTAGCAGCAAACGGAGTATTTCCTGCAGCAGACACAGCTGAAGGAGTAAGAGGGAGGGCGGGAAGAGATTGTGACGAGCGAGAGGGGGAAAGGTCGGGATAATGGTAGGGGTAGTACGAGTAGGGCGCGGAGAGGGACTCGCTGGCAAAGAGCATGCCCAGGCTCTGGTCCGTGATCATGGGGCAACCTAGAAAAGACAAGCGCTCCAACGGCTGTCCTATCAATGACTCACACACCGCATCTGTCAACCCCATGCAGCACGACAAGTCTAACACGCGAAGCTGCTTGACCCCTTGCGACGCACCAATCAAAGAGGCTACCCCGTCATCCGTGACACACTTATTCCACGCCAGAGAGATCTCCCGCAACCGTCGGAGCTTGCTCAAAGCCGCCAATCCATAATCCGTCACAATTAAGCTCTGCTCTTCATACTGCTTGGAAATATCCAGGCATTCCAACTGCGTAAATTTTCCAATAGCTTCCAGGCCCATGTCTGAGACATGACACCCCCGGAGAATAAGGCTGGTGAGTGTCCCTTCCAAAGGAAAAAGATTTATAACCGCCTCGTCATTCACAGCGTCACAAAATGACATGTCCAACTTGCGGATACCCTTGAAACGAGACTCTATGTGGCTGAGGGCATCAATGCCGAGCTTAGGGAGGCGAGAGAGGTCCATTTCTTTGTAGCAAGACGAAGCCATGTGGTACATGTGCTTGCTCACTAGGGACAGGCGGTTCATTACGAAAAGCGAGTCGAAGTAACCAGAGAAAAGAACGCGCGCCTGAATGTCTCCAGGTAGCATGCTGAAGGTCACGGGCTCGCTGGTGCTAGTCGTGCTGGTCGCGGGAAACCGCGAGCCGAAGCGCTGGCTATGGCTGCTGCAGCAGCTGCCTATGCCACTACTGCAGTTGTGTTCCGTACGCTTCCCTTTGTTGCTGTTCGTAGCCTTACTCGTCATGGTGCTCCTGGCGATACCGGTGCCTCGCTGGTGCCGGGCGCGGGGTGGTGGTTCCTTTTGAGTCGTGGCTGACAAGCGGCGCTTTACGACCTTGCGGGGTTGAAGAGCCACAGCGACCGTGGTAGGTCCATGCGACCGGCGCCGCTTGCCCGCTATGGCTTTAGTGGCGGTACAAAAGGATTTACGGGCACCTCCTCCAATTGGCATGACTGCAGATTCGTGGGTTTGAATTGCTCTTGGCGTCTGCTCGACCTCCTACCTGTGCGTGGGTTGATGGGGTGAGTGGGCTAGCGGTGTCAGAAAAAGCAGCGGGGAAAGAAAAACAAAAGTGCAGGCACATTTCGCTGTAACGATCTGAAGATATCTCAGAGAATGTTCCCGATGCATATGGATGGCGCGGGGCAGCGTGGGACTTAGTCCGCCATGCGTTCATTTGGTTACGTAGACCCAATGAGCTAAGGCGGCAAGCTTGGTGGCGGTCGTAGACAGGCAGCAGTTTGGGTGCCAGGTCTGTGGTTTTGGCGTATACAATAGTTCCTGGTAGTGCACGTGGTGGTCACGCCTGGCGCGTGAGAGTGGGATTAGGTGTGGTTGTTTGTATGCAATACGTGTAATTGGGCGCGCAAGGAGTGGGAGCAAATGGAAGGAATGTGGCGGCGAAACGCAAGGGAGAAGAGGTTTGGCGCCTAGCGAGGCTTGCCTGTTCCTTGTCCCTTTACCACGTACGTACCACACCATCTCTATGGTTGGCTTTCTCTTATACACGCATAAGCAGCGCTTTTTTTTGCTTGTCGACGCCTGTGACCTGGTTGTGTGAATCGCAACGGACTCGCTGACCGCAGTTCAGGCGATTAAATCGATGATAAGAAACACATCTCCACTACAGCGCATAACACGCTCACTTTGGCACCTTACAACCCCAACTGCAGGCCTCTCGCTTCACAATGGCGCCATCTAACCAACAAGAACCCACGTCCGTGCCGCCACATGGTGCCTGCTCCTCAACCACGCCTCCCACCACCATCATCACCCCAGAAAGAAGACGCGCCCCACTTCCATTTCCCTTCCTCCTCGTCGTCTCTCTGGCCCTCCTGCTCCCTGGGCCTCTTCACGCTATTCAGTTGGATGTGGAGCCCTACAGCACTCGCTGCATCTCTGACGACTACGCACCCGACGAGGACTCAACCATCAAGTTGCGGGCAGTTGGTCGCGTCCAAGAAAACGTCCGGGCCACGGTCTCCAATCCTGACGGCCAGTCCGTGTGGGATAGCTACATCACCGCTCAAACGCAAAATGTGCCCGTGTCCGCAGATAATTTCGGTTTGTATCGCATTTGCTTCTCGAACGGCGGGTCAGCGGTGCAGCGGGTGGAGGTGGGGTTGTTGGACCGAGCGGTGACGTTGGGCCAGAAATTCGATTCCGCCAAGACCAAAGAGCACCTGCGGCCTTTGCAGCTCTTATTTCGCCGCGCGGAGTTGACTGTGGCGGGGGTTAGCAAGGAATTGGACAGCGTCCGGCAAAGAGAGGCGGTGTTGCGGGAAACCAGCGATTCGACGAATACCCGCATTCAGTGGTTTTCCATTTTTTCGATAGTTATTCTATTGGCCGTGAGCTTATGGCAGGTGACTTTCCTCAAGTCCTTCTTTCGCTCTAAGAAGCTTTTGTAGGAGTAAAAATGGCGAACATAGGCAGTAGATACAGAGAAGGGGAGGACAAGGCAAAAAAAAAAACGCAAAATACGCATACTGGGAAATAAGTGTGATGCGACTGCATCGCCTGTCTGGTCATTTGATCGATTTTTCGATTTTTTCTTTCTTTCTTTCCTTCCGACGTATTGAAGTCCCGTTGTATATTTTACCCTATAAGCGTTATCTTCACAAGGAGTGCGGCCACGCATTGCTGCCGCCACATCGCTGTCGACCTGTACAAATCTTCTTCCACGCACCCTCTCGCTGATCCTTTCGTCCGGTACTCTACATCCGTTTGTAGGGACTATCTGTTTCCAGATGATTGCTCCATATCCCTGCTTTCATCTTTCTTGGCCTCTTTACCGCCAAGGTCCGGAAAAGGATGAGAAGGCCGCTGCTGCTGCTGCAGCCCAGCCATGCTCGGCGTGGCGGGAGTGGTGCCTGTCGATATAGGACATGGAGCAGGACGAGGGGGATGAAGGCGAGGAGCGCGACGGAATGGGTGCTGCTCTAGGATTCAGCACCATGGCCCATCGCACGGCTTCCTCTTCATCATGGCTCCTTTCTTCCTCGTCCTCCTCTTGGCTATTCGCCCCCTCCTCATTCAAGCTGCGGCTGCTGCTGATATGGGCGTCACTGCTGCTCTCGTCCGCCACATCTTCCGCCTCCCGCCACGCCCTCCCTCGATGCCTCTCCAACCCACACGCAAACAGCTCATAGCCGTCCTTCCTCGCCAATGCCTCTGTCGCCACCTCCATAGCGGTTGAATGGAGAAGCCCCTGCGCCTCCAGACCGTCCACCAAACACCAGGCCACCGGCCACGGAGTCTGCTTGAGCTGCACAAACGCCAACTGCGTCCTGACGTAGTCATTCATGCTCTCCTCCCCTTCCTCCCCCTCTTCCTTCTCCTTTACTTTCTCCCGCCCCTCCTCTTCTCCCGTTCCAGCCGACCGCAGCTGTTCCTTGCGCGGGGCTTCGGCAAGTGCCATCCCTAACCCCTTCGCATACTGTCCGCTCTCCGCCAACGCCAAGCACATGGCTCCATGCAGAAACGAAGGGATCGACTGCTGATGCTTCGACAACAGCTCCAATACTCTCTCCACCACCTCCTCTCCCCGTCCAGCCTTTGCCGCCCGCAGAGCCAATAAGGCCAAGGCCGCGTCGGGCACAGGGCGTCCAGTAGACAACACCACCTCTTCAACAAACGCCAGCCCTTCCTCCCACTGTCCTTCGGCCCCAAACGCCGTCAACAACGCGCCCACATTAAAGTTATCCAGCCCTCTCTCTCGCCTTGCCTCTTTCATCATGCCCCACCAACGCAGTGCCCCTCCCTGATCCCCATTCCGCGCACATATATGCATGGCCAGATTATACGCGTAGGCATCCATGCCCTCCATCAAGTCCCCCCTCCCCTGGACTTCCTCCAACAACCGCCTTGCCTCCCCGTACCTTCCCGCCTTCCCACAGGTATGCATGGCAAAGATGTACGTCTTGAGAGTCCTCACCCCTCCTTCCCTTTCTTTCAACCCATCCACCAGCCCCACTACCTCCCTCCACCTCCCCGCCTTCCCGCAGGCATACGCCGCTAAGGCATAACACACCTCCCTCTCGTCCGTGATGCCAAGCTCATGCATCCCTTCCACGCACATCAAGACTTTCCTCCACTCACCCACCCTTGCAAACGCTTTCATCAACGTCCCAAATGCCACATCCGTCGGCATGATTCCACTCTTACCTCCCTCTCCCTCCCCTTCCCTCCCCACCTGACACATGTCACCAAAGAACATGGCCACTGCGCCCTTTACGTCGTTGGCTTCGGCATACACGTCAAGCAATGCACAGTAAGACACGTGATCCGGTAATATTTCTTTCGCCCTCATGCGTGCAAGGACTTCGCGCGCCGCGGCTGTGGTGTCCATAGGAGAGGCGGTATCAGCTTCAGCATCAACTGCAGCAGTAGGAGCGCTAATGGCATGTCCGTCCTTGTCCGCTGAAGGGGGACAAGGATGAGGAAAACGCTGAAAGGAGGAAGACGGCGCATACGGATGGAAGGAACGATTAGTTTTCGCAAGGGCGATAATCACCTTGTTGTAGCTCTCGGTAGTGGTCTTGACTCCTACTTCTTCTTCAGCCCATTTCAGGAAGTTCAGTGCGTCCTGCCCTAATCTTTCCCTCGCCAACCCTTTTAAAACCATATTGGTTGTATTGCAGTCGAGCCGGAGGTTCTTCTCGGTCTGCAGCAGACGGACGGCTTGGAGGGGTTGGTGGGAGTACAGATAGCTCTTTAGGAGGTGCCATCGAGGAGAGTGCAACTGTCCAGCACTCCCAATAGGGATGGGAGGAGGGGGTAGGAATGACGGTTGTCGTCTGTCTTCCTTTATTTCTTCGTGAGGGGGAGCAAGAGCTTGAGGACGCCGCATTCTGTCGAGCAGCCATTGGCATTGCGTAGGTTGGCCGGCATCGGCGAGCTGCCGCAAGGCACGGTGGAATTGGTGAGGCGCTGGCCATGCCGCCGGCGTTAAGTAGGTGAGAACGTTTCGGAAAAATGCCATGGTAGTGGGCCATGAGCTGGTGTCAGTGATGGGGAGGGTGGTAAAGGCTATTCGGGTGCAGGCCTTGTCGTATGAGGTTGCGAGATTCGGCATGGTTAAGACATCGAGGGCTTCTTCGATCCCTTTTTCTCCCTCCGTTCGCTTGCGCTCGGCAAGACAAAGGTGGAGGACAGCATAGGCCGTGCCTGAGATAAGAAGGCGCACGGAAGAGGAGATCGGAGAGGAAGGAGGGGAAGGTAGGTATAGTGCGTCAAGTTGCCTGAGATGGGTCATGGCGGCGGGGAGGTCTTTGGCCTGGACTGCCTGGGTGACGCGGTGGGCGAGCGCTTCGAAGGCAGGCGGGGCTGGAAAAAGATCCCGCGGGGTAGGCGCCAGATTACTCATCTCTTCACCGTTCCGAGGAGGTACCTGGTCGTGCTGATGATAATTGATGATGTGAGGCCTGCGCTGCCCATTCCTGACGGACGTGGCGGCAGAGGGCCGCTTCATAGAAGAGGTGGACGACATCGAGCGGGAGGGCAGGATCAAAAAGAGCGAAGTGGCTTCCTGCCGCGCAAAACAGGAGAAGGACTTCTTTATATCTGTACCGCGGCTTGTCTGTGTTGGTGCGTAGAGCGCATTTAGAGACCAACACATTTGATATGCCTGACTGCGAATTTCCCTAAGCTGCCAATGCTGCCCGAGAACCGACGATCAACGTACCGTCAAATTGGTGGGAAACGACGATGCCAGCACGCGCAATGATGCAGTGGGGGCTGTTTTTGCGCCTTGGGGCCGGAGGGGCCGCCACAGGGAGGCCATGTGTTTCGTTTCGTGCGTGCGTGGTGTTATGTGGGACCGCGAGGGGCTATGTGCTCTGATGCTGTTGCGCCTACGGGTAATAAAAGAAGGTCAAACGTGGTGAAAACAAGTGGCAGACACGGGACAAATTGCGAATGTACTCGTGAGTACAATATCACGGGTTGGCAAGGCAAAACTGAACAAAATAAAACATGGAGCGTAGAATAATACGCTGAGGTGGCGGAGAAGGAATGTAGCTCCGGGTAACATCTTTGCCAATAGCATTCCGTACCATCCTCTTATTTCTAATCTTCCTATACTGTAATTCACTTTTCCTTTCTCTCTGTAATGTAATTCACTTCTCCTTTCTCTCTCTTCCCTAGGCCCCTCTCACAGCTCGACCTACGGACGCGCCGCCGGCGTTGTTCATGCGACAAAGCCATGAAGCCTTTAACTAAGAACGATGCAGTTTCCACTTGCTCACAGGAAAGATATATGGTGCCATCCGCAGTGATTAGAGAAAAGGATCTCGACAAGTCACGATTTTTGCAGGCTGCCCGCAAAGAAGCCGTGCCCGTCTCCCCCGGGTTCGAGAGGTCTGGAGTGATGCCCCTCCGCACCTGATGTAAAGCGATTGATATAACCAATGTTATAAATGAGGATGCGCACTTGACTTGACGTCTAATAAAGCACAATATTCCTGCAGTCTCTACATCTGATTCCTCCCTCCTTCCTACAAACCTACCTCGATGATATCTCCGAATGCATACGACTCCCGCGCTCCCCAAAAGATGCCTGAACCCGCCGAAGACCAATGTTCCATGTGGGCCACCTGATTCCCCGCTTCTCCCTCGCGCCAAGTGAACGTCTCTGCCCCATCCAGTGTGCAGAGCAATTGGATTCTGGAGTGGCCGGTGTGGCTGTGCATTGCTACCTGCACCCCCTCCACCAGCCTGGCAATAAACGATTCGCGGACCGGGTCCGCGGAAGGGGATGAAGGAGAGGCAAGGACGTAGCCGGCGGCCCAGTTTTTGTCAGCGAGGAGAAAGGTGCCTGGGGCTTTGTTTTGGCTCGTGCTGGTGCCGGTGCTCTCGGTGACGTGCTCCTCGCGGTGTTTTTCGAGAGGGGAGGGTTCATTTGTTGGCCCTGGCTGCAGGTTGCCATGGAATTGAGGAGGGAATATAGTGGGGGAGACAGATGAAGAAGGGTCAGTAGAAGGAGCAGGAACAAGAACAACCGAAGACAAGGGCTTGACCGTGACATGCGGGGCGGGCCACTCGCTGACGAGCTTCTTAAATCCTTTCTCCTGGGCACGCTTGGGCTCTTCCTCGAATTTGAAATACGTAGCAAGGCTACGGCTGCTGATGATATTCGAAATACTGGTGCTTTTGGTCATCCTGGTGCTAGTACAGCTTATTGCAGGGCTTACAGTGGGATCTAACGACGAGAAGGAAGCAGGGGGACGAGGAGAACTTGGCGACATTTCGATGTAAACAGGATGGGGTGGAGAAGACGCGTCAGCTGCGGCCTTCATACAGCCGCAACAGAGGCGGCGCACGATATGGTCCTTCATGCTTTCACTGTCAGTCGGGAAGAGTGTGGTGTGAGTTCACTGACTGCCGGGCATGGGCCAAACGGCTTATAACCGACCCGGAACGAATCAAGAGCCAGCCCAACAAGCACAACGTGCGTGGCAACTTTTCTTCGTCTGTGTCCCCCCCTTTCTGGCTTGAAATCGGGGCTTTCTCGTCCATTTATCCGTGCCTTGTCACTTAATTATTCAACGCTCTTTCATAACAACTGCAGACCCGCTTTGTGTATGTTTGGGCTGCCCTTTCGCTCGGCAGCTCTCGCAACCGTGGTTTGCTTTATCCTCCACAGCGCCACCGCATCAGCAGCCGCTCGGCCAAGTACAAGGCTCTCTCCTGCCTTCGGGCGTGCGCTGTTCTCATTATCCAGAGTCTCATCTGTCCCAGCCCAGCGACGTCAGCAACGAGGGCATTCCCTAAGCAAGCACTACACGCACAGCCCCATCAGCAGCGCCACAATGTCTGCTGCTCCCTCCTCCACCGCAGCATCAGCCCCAAGCGCGACAAAGTGCGGCCTCGTTTGGTACAAATGTTCGGACCTTCGTACACTCGATCACGAGCCTCTGTCCTTGGCCCACGCTGAAAACAACAATGTCTGTCATCTTTTCTGCTTCGACCCCCGCTGGTTCGGGGAGGCCGGTGGGCCGTCCGCACCCGGCACGCTCAAGACGGGCGCTTTGCGCGCACGCTTTCTGCTCGAAGCTGTACAGGATTTGAAAATCCGATTGGAAGGCAATCTTGTCGTTAAAATAGGTAAGCCCGAGATGGAAGTCCCCCGGTTGGCCAAGGCTTTGGGGGCGACGACAGTGTACGCCCACCGCGAGGTAACGTCCGAGGAGCTCACCGTGGTAAAAGGAGTGCAGGAGGGCCTGCGAAAGGTGACAGACGGGAAAAGCAAGCTTCGGGAAGCCTGGGGTGGTTACCTCTATCATATCAATGATTTGCCGTTCGATGACGTGAAGCAAAACATGCCGGATGTCTTTACTCAGTTCCGCAAGGCTGTCGAATCCAAGTCCCGCATCCGCAAATATTTCCCCGTCCCGTCTGCGCTCAAGCCTCCGCCCTCCGCCTTATCAGGTGCTGCAGCGGAAGAGTCGGCCGTGAATGCCATGCCTTCTCCCGTGACATTGCAGGCGTTGGGCTTCACGACCGAGGAGGACTTAGAGCCGGTGGTGGGGTACGGGAGGGATGCGAGGGTGAACCCCGCGGCTGTCTTGATGTTCAAGGGGGGGGAGACGGCGGGCTTGGCCAGATTGAGGGAATACTTGTGGGAGAAGGACCTGGTAAGTATAAGATGATGAAGACGAAGGATTTGTCGTATGTCCTAGTTTGAGTATTCGACGGGGAGAGATTTTCCTTCACGAACTGTCTTCCCTTCCCTCCTTCCCTCCCCTCCCTCGTTCTCTAGCTCAAAAGTTACAAGGAGACCCGCAACGGCATGCTTGGTCCCGACTACAGCAGCAAATTCAGCCCCTGGCTTGCCACTGGCAGCATCTCTCCTCGTGTGGTCTTTGCCGAGATCACCAAATATGAGAGAGAGAGGGTGGAGAACGACAGCACCTACTGGTTAGTGTTCGAGCTGATCTGGCGTGACTTCTTTCGGTATTCAGGCATCTCGTTCGGTAGTGATTTCTTTAAATTGGGCGGGCCGCAGAAGAACCCGAAGAAGTACCCATGGAAGAGGGATGGGGCATTGTTCTATGCCTGGAAAGAGGGTAGGACGGGGTATCCCCTGGTGGACGCTAACATGAGAGAGTTGAAAGCAACAGGGTTCATGTCTAACCGCGGACGGCAGATAGTGGCATCTTTTATGACGAGGGACATGGGCTTGGATTGGCGTTTGGGCGCGTATTGGTTTGAGGAGTGTTTGTTGGATTATGACCCGTGTTCGAATTATGGGAATTGGTGCTATGCCGCGGGCGTGGGGAGCGACCCCAGGGAGGACCGGTACTTTTCCCTGCCGAAACAGGGCGGGACTTATGATCCTGACGCGGTGTATATGAAGCATTGGTGCCCTGAATTGAAGGATCTGCCGGCGGATGTACTGATTAACCCTGGAAGACTTGATGCGGTTGTACGGGCGAGGTATGGCGTGGATGAGGACGTTTACCCGAGACCTGTCGTGCCGCTGAAGTTTGGGGGAGGAGGAGGCGTGAAGGGAGGGGGGGGAAAGGGAGGAAGCGGACAAGGCAGGGGAGGAGGAGGTGGAGGAGGAGGTAAGGGACGGGCGCCGTTCAAGGGACCCCGGCGACCGGCCAATCGGTTGCAGAACGATTACTTTTAATTTTACGAGGCTGATCCGGGCTGAGGGAGGGAAGTGGAAGTAGCTTCGTACATGAATTAAGAAATTAAGCGATGATGCCGATAATATGGTTTTATAAAGTTCGCAGTAGGGTTGAGGCAATATGTACGCGTACATTATTTTATGTTTGCGTGTCTCTATTGAAACCCCCCGCCCCCCGAAAAAAGGCATCTGGATGGGCCGTCACCGTCATCAACAACAGCCGCCTCAGAGCCAACGTCCGCCTCCTCGTCTTGCTCTCATATGCCCACACAAAGCCTTTGACATTCTCCACACCCGTATACCTGACACTCAATCGAAGTACCTGCTTCATTCAACATCCATGTGGGGCCCCCACGCACCAAACAGGCGCGCTACAGCCGGCATAAAACTCCGCCGCTTGCCTCAAACCAGATAGAACACAGCCTGGGAGCAATCTGAATCTACGCATTAGGAAGCACTTTCGCCCAAGCACTAGCATCATCTCCAGCACCACAATCTAGGTATGCGCATGACTGACATAGAGACGCAACAACAGCAACACGAGCCGTCGTGGATGCGGGAAGAGGCTGCAGGAGAAGCTGTCGGCGCCTCTGCTCAACCTCACCCGTCCTTTGCCGCCTCGAACGCCTACTCGCAGCAGCACGAGTCCACGCCCTTGCGCAGTGCCCCTTCCTCCGTTGCGTCCTCGGTTGGGCGGCCTTACAAACGAGCTGTCATGCATCGTCCCTATCTCCACCCAAGAGACATCCGCCGCGGCTTTTGCTTGAACGTTTTCATCGCCATAAACGCTGTAACTGTGCTAAGCGCGCTCTCCGTAGCAGTAGCAGAAATTCTATCCATTATTTATCACGACCTTTCGCCGCAGGCAGTAGCCATTCGCGTTTATGGTGTCATTTTTGCATTTGGCGTAATTTTTACGGAGATGGGATGGACGCAGGTTTGTGAATGGAAGTGGAGGGAGGGAGGGATATGCCAATTAGAGCAAGGACGTGAAAGGAAAGTCATGGGAGAGAAAAACTGTACTTCATCGTAGATATCTTGCATTTAGCTTGTCACTGATCGCATCTTTGCCTCCCTTGTCCTCCATGCACAGGCGATTCGAGACACGTGGCTATTGCAGAACTGGGTTAGCCGTGGGGTAAGTTAATTTGTATATCTGACTGAGAGGGAACAGGATACACGTCGCGTAGAGATAGAGAGGCCACTATATATGTGCGATCGGAAAATATCATCCGCCATACTGCTTCACCGCGTTCTTACACCGTTTTCTCCCTCCCTCCCCTGCCTCCCTGTCAGGCAATCTACACCTTTGTCGGCCTCCTGGCTCTAGAGCAGGAAGCCGAACGCAGGGCTGCCGTCAACTTGGCCAATCTTTTTATTTTTTTCGCTGGTCTAGGCCTCGTGGGCCTCGGAATTCTCTACTTTTTCATGGGCATCTTGTGTTTGAAAGGAGTGCGAGATCGAAAGGCGGCAGACTATACCATTTGCCGCTCCCAGGCGGAGCTGGAGGAGGCGTTAAGGAGGCATGGGGATACCGGGAAGGAAGATGTGGAGACGATTCCCTCGACTTACCAAGCGGGCGGTGGGGGAGGCTACACAAATGTGGTCATTTAGGACGGGAGAGAGGGAGGGAGGGGGGGATAGACATGGTTTTGTACAGGGTATGCGCAAAGAGGCTGGGACGTAAATAGGACCGACACGGAGAATAAAGACGTGTGACCTTTTCAGAATAGGAAAGAGGATATGAGATGCCTGGCCGGCAGGCACGGTCCATGAGCAAGAGCAAGACCTGTTGTATCTTTCTAGGTGCATACGGCAGGGTCCCAAAAGTCAAATATTTTTACAGATTTACAGACAGCCAGCCTCCTCCGTTTGGATTCAGCCCACTCTTGTTTGCTTTGTGTGTCGAGGAAGAGTCTTTGTCCTTATTGCGTTGTACATTACACATATCACATCTCTCCCATCAACCGACCCATGTATTAAGAATACATGCGCGATATATATACACGCGTAAGAGCGCCACGGTCCCTCACCTGCCTCTTCATGCTCCTACAATCGGGATACTGTCACCAGGTCAAGTTCGTCTTCCTCCCACCCATCCTCTTTCTCAGTCACGTATATATATACCATTAAACTGTTTTCAATGGATCAATCCACAACTAACTGCCTTTTTCATTCACTCAAGAGGTTGCTTTTTCGTTTTGGGAGCGCTGCTGGCGGGCCTCGCCTTCACCGCTTTCGTTGCTTTAACTGCTATATTGCTGTCGCTGCTGGTCTTGCTGCTGCAACTGCTGCTGCTGCTGCTGCTGCTGCTGCTGCTGCTACGCTTGCGCACAGTCGTGGCCTTAATACTCCGAGTGCTTTCGGTACCTGTACCAGCCTTCATGCTCTTCGCTTTATTCTTCGTCTTCGCACTGCTACTGATAGCCTCAAATCCCTTCATACGACCAGCCACATTCCCACCCTCCCCCCCCCCTTCCAACTCCCCGTCCTCCAGCCTCATAAACGGCGAATGGTGCGTCCCTTCCAGAAGTGCACAGTGCCGTTGCCCCCTCCCATCAGCCGTAAACATATAGGGTGCCAGCGACGAAACACCTGCCTCTCGGAACTTCTTCAACAAAATACTCTTCTTTTTGGTGGCGCTGTACCCTCCCTGCGACCACTCCGGCAGCGATACACTAACCACACCCGCCCATCGGTGCCGCTGCGCCGCCAGCAGCCGGTGCTTCAACCGACTTGTTCCTGTCATCTGCTCGGGGACATTTATCAAATAATGCGTCGGGCCGTCAACCTCCACCACCAACGGCAGCGCCTCCTCGCCCTCCTTCCCACCCTCCCACTCCCCCGCCGGCGCAGGGACCACCACCATGTCCAGGGTAAATGGGCCATCCCTCGCCTCGGGCAAACAGCACAACCCCAATCCCTCCGCCGTCACCTGCACATCTTTCTGGAAAGCCGACGTTCGAATCCGGACACTGATCAAGTGCGAGCTCTCATCCCATACCTCTCCGATCAAATCCCCGAAGCTCCTCAGCCCTGCTAGGCTGACCCCGCCAACAACCACCTCTTCTCCCTCCCTCCTTCCCTCTCCTCCCCTCTCCTCTGCCACCTCACCCTGCTCCCGTCGCAAGCACTCTAGGTACAAAAACGTCTGGTGTAGCTGCCTTATCGCGCTCTCCGTCTCCAGGTCCATCTCTTTCTTCCTTGCCCTCTCCCGTGCCTTCCCCCGCGTCCTCTTCATCTCTTCGCATGCCCTCTTGACCAGAGGCCCCATCAGGGTTTGGCTCTCTTCCATATCCATCACTGCCAAGGCGTACAACAACGTGCTTGCCTCAAACAAGGACAATGACGACAAGAGCTTCGGCCAGGGGATCACTTGACGACATGCCTCCCAAAAAGAAGGGGAGGGGCGATGGTTTAAGTTCGCACAGCCCAGCCAGATATTGGCCAAGTCTTGTTGGTCGAACTTACTGGCCTTTCGTACGGCCGCTTCGGTCAGGGTGGCGAGGAATGCTGCCAATAAGGGAAAGAAGAGGGGAGGAAAGAAGGAGGAAAGAAGGAGCAGAGAGTGTGTGAGATGGGAATGGGTGAACACTGATTTCGTCTGCCCTTTATGTGTACCTTCCCTCCCTCCCTTCCTGAGTGCCTTCACTCACCTCCTCCGGGATCATATCGCACGTTACTCAATCCCAACACCACCATGGCCAAGCCCTGCGAGCTGAATCCTTCCACCCTTCTTCCCCCCCTCCCTTCGTCCCCTCCTTCCACGAGCAGGCATTGCTTCAACCACGCCTCCATCCATTCCCCACCGGCGTAAAACCCGAGTCTCCCGAACGCGTGCAGGACATTCGCGAGTCCCTGGGCAGTGAAGGAGGAAAGGCGGGAGGGCACGAGACAGGCAGCGGCGAAGGAGGAGAGGAAGGCGTCTCCTGGGTGATGGTCCCATTTCCCCAAGGCGTTAATCAAGTTGGACAGCTGCAAGGGAAGGGGGTAAGAAGGGAGGGAGGGAGTGAAGATAGAACGACATCAACTACAAAACACCTGGCAATGGGAAAACTTCCGTCCCTTTCCCTCCCTCCCTCCCTCCCTCCCTCCCTCCCTCCCTCCCTCGCCTACCTCCTGGTCATTGAATGTACCGAGTTTCGGGCCGGCCAAATCCCTCAACTGATTCATGAACCCGGGGGACAACGTCTCAGGCACCACGCCCAGAGACGCCAGCCCATTCACCACGATCCCGTAATCCTGTGAATTAAATCGAGGCATGGCTCTGCGCACTGCCTGCAGGTACTCAACCATCCACCCTTCCCTCCGTCCCGCTTCCTCCGTCTGCGTCCCCGAGAAAGGAGAAGGGGCGCAGAAGCGATGTACCCCTATTTCCTCCTCCTCTTCTTCCTCCTCCCCCACCCCGCGGGTCATTTCTTGCCTTCCCTCCCTCCCTCCCTGCTCCCTTCCTCCTCCCGGACAGTAATCAAGGTGCGCAAAGCCATTGACCAGACCGGCCAACCCCTGGGGACCAAAAGAATCAAGGACAGGGAATGAAGCAGCCGCAAACGCTTTCAGGAGGGGCGAGCCCGGGTGGAAACGGACGTCAGCAGCGGCAGGAACAGCAGCAGTGGTTAGAGCATGATCAGCGCTTCCATCGCTGCTACTGCTGCTACCACTGCTAAAACTACTACTACTACAACTGCTGCTGCTGCTGCTGCTGCTGCTGCTGCTACTACTACTACTACAACTGCTGCTGCTGCTGCTGCTGCTGCTGCTGCTGCTGCTGCTGCTGCTGCTGCTGCTGCTGCTGCTGCTGCTGCTGCTTCTACTACTACTACTGCTCAACTCGGACCAAGCCGCCAGTTTCCCAAAACCATTCAAGCACGTGGCAATCTCCCGGGGTTGCATGGCACCTCGCTCCAGCATCTTTAGCACACCATCCCGTAGTCTTTCCATGTACTCCCTCCCCACCCCTCCTACCCTCAAATTACCTAATGAGTTGAGTAGTGATGCGAGCTCTCTTGAGTTGCAGGAGGGGATGAAGGGGTAAGAGGAAGCGAGGAAGGCTGCGACCCACTCCGTGCCCGGAGGGAATTTCTGTCGGCCGTACGCATTTAGGAGCTGGACGAAATGCGCATTGTGGTTGAAGGAAGGGAGAAGGGCGAGGGAGAGGTCACGCGAGGCTGTCCAGAAGGTGGGGCCTGGATCAACACCTAGTTTGCTGATGCCATTAAGCATGATGCTTAACTCGGCGGCTTGGCATTGGGGGAGGAGGGACTGGGCTTGGGCGACGAGGCGGACAAAGCGCGGGTCATGGAGAAGAGCCTGCAAGGGAGGGTTGCTACGTGGGGTGGCTGCCTTGGAGAGACGGTTGAGGCAGGTGGCGACATTTACCCCGTTCAGGGATTGGCCCATTCGGTCGGCGTAGGAGAGCAAGGCCTCTGGGTCCTCCCCGCGCCGGAGGAGCTCCTTGTTAATTTCAATATGAATGGCGGAGACCCCATGGCTGTTGTTGTTGCTATGATGGCCGCCGTGTTTGTACTGCGCTTGATGTGGGCGTTGAAGGCGCTGCTGCTGTTGTAAGTTCTTGCTTTTTCCATGGTACGTTCGACTGCTACTGCCTCTGGTACTGCCGCTATTTTGAGGGCTTGTCCGGTGCGTGGATGCGTGGTTATGTTTTTCAAAATTTTGATGCGAGAAAGAGCGTGGTTTAGGTCCTGCAGGTGAACGAGAAAAAGAGGACGTTGGAGAACGAGGTCCGCCTCCAGCATCGCCTCGGCCCACCTCGCGGCCACCACTCGACCGATCAGCTGCCTTCGGAGCCTTAGGTTGTAATGCCTGAGACGCCTCCTGAGCTATCCCTCCCGCATCTCCCATATCCGTGATCGTTTTGCGTGGTGGACGTGGAGTCTTGTCGTTGGGTGGTGGAGTAGAGACTGATTCAGGGGTGGTGGCATGCAGACGTGCAAAGACTCGATGTAGGGGATGGGAGAGCGGGGAGATGAAGGCTGTTGCAATGCCAGCCATGCCAGCCAAGTGAAAGGCTAGGATTAGCATGGACAGGCGTCGTTCCCGCCCTAATTTCGACCAGCTTCTTCTCCGGCCGCTGCTTATGGTGGAGGTCATTGTGTCAAGGTTAGGGTTAGAGTTGTGTCACTCTTATTTGTTTGTAGGGCTGCAGCTGGTTCATGGACGGAGGAGGGGAGGGAGCGCCGCGGAGGGAGGCCCTGATTTGTTGTGTAAAGCCCTGGATTGCGTGCGGAAGAGAGAGGAAAGGAAGTAGACTGAGTTGTAGGTCCAATACTTCGTGGATACACACAGGGGACGAGGCAGGGCATGGTACGATATGCGTAAGGCGTACATATTTTGGTGTCCAACTCCAACAACGCTCTTCAACTTGATCCCTGACTCGTGAGATATGGCGCGAGTGGTGGTGGGGGGGTATTTTGCGACGTCCGATGCAACCAACCACAAGCAAAGGGATCGAGTGGAGCGACAAGGCCAGCACAATTTCTAAAGCTGTACAATTGTTTCTTTTCGAGCCCTCCTTGCTGTCCATCCGTCGATTCGAACACCCATGCACCCTATCCCTCCTCAATTCCCCCATTCCCTTCTGCACTACAACAAGTCGTCGTCATTGTCGTCATCGTCTTCGTCCAAGTACCGCCGCCGTTGGATGGTGACTTTGGTGGCTTTCTTCTCCACTTGAGATGATACCTGCTCGAGCATCTGAATGAGCTGCTCTTCAGTCACCTTCCCACCGAGCCTGCCTGAGGTCGCGGCTTGCAAGAGCATGTCCTCTACGGCACGGGCTTTCTCTTTGCGGACGATCGCTGTGAAATCATAAATGAATGCGGGAGGGAAAGAAAATATGTAGATGAGGTGCACTAGCGCGTCGGGGGCGGATACAATACTGAAAATCGGCACAGGGGAAGACATAAGATTGGGGAGCACGCACTCCAATCAGACATATCATCTACATCCCTCTCTTTCGGAGGTAGCTTTCCAAATTTTCGTTCAGATTCAAGCATATTCCAAGTGCATATATCTCGATACAGCACTCAAGTCCCTTCTTGACAATGATGTAAGAAAACGATATCCAAACGCCCAATCTCGGCACAAGGCCTACACCGCAGCCTCTCCAGCTCACCAAATTCCCTCCACTGGCCCATCGGAAGAGAAAGGGTGACCATTGTAAAGAGCTTCCAGGCAGCCTTATCTCTAGATGGAAGGCTTTGTCGTCTATTCTTTCCAAAAAGGGGGAAATGTTTTGCTCGAACACTCGGCCATCACAAACAGAAAGGCTCCTCGTATTCCGTGCTCTGTCAGAATAAACGATTTATACCCACCGCCCACCCACTTACCTATCCGGGCTAAGCGCTCCTTCGCCTCTGGCAGCAAAATCTGGTCAAGCATGAATTGCCTCCGCTCCTCCATCTCGGCTTGCTGTAAGTGGAAAGGGAGAAATGAGGAAGCGGAAAGGAGAGTTAATTGAATAGGGCGGCGCACAGATGATTGGCATGCGAGTAACAACACCTCTTTATTATGTCTACCTTATTCTCCTCTTCCCTGTCTCTTTCTACCATCACAAGGACGCACCTTGGCTTTTTGTGCCTCTGCCGCCTCTTGCGACATGCCTCCGCCCCCTATCATCCCTCCCATTCCTCCTCCTCCCGCCGGTGTGAAGCCAGGAGGCAAGTCTATCTCCCCCGCCGGTTCCATGGCTAGCTAAACGAGAGAAACTCCGGTGTGAATGTAGCGGAAAGCCGCTTGCTAGGGTAGAATGCGTGTGTGTGGGTTTTGATGTGCCAGCTTGTAAGTATTTCGGTGACAGAAGAAAGTCTGCCTTCGTATCGTGAGACGGTAAGGGGAGACAACAAAAGCGAGGTCTAGAGGCGCAGAGATAACGTGCCGAGTGGTGCAGACCCTAAGTTGGTATCCTGTGAATGTGGGTGGGGGGTTGGATGCGCGCTTACGACGGAATAAGTGCATTGCAAGGGAGTTAAAAAGTTGACCGGAAGCTCGAAGGGAGCGGCTGGACGCCTCCTTCGTCATCGTAGTCGACACATTATGTCCAACCCCATTCAAAAAGTCTTGAGATGCAACCATCATGCAACACATAGAGACAGAGACGCGCCCACCACCACAATCAGCAGCATCTCCTGTCTCTGACTTTGCTAGTGTCATGAACGCAGGCTGTAGTCTCCACGTCATTCATGCACCAACGTCGCGACTCGATATGCGATGACTAAGCCCACCTCCACAAATACACCACATAAACAGGCTGCCCCTGCAGCCCCTGCCGCCAGCCCTGCTGCTCATCGTCACCACCCTCGCCATTCGAGAAAAATGACGAAAAGGACACGGCCGCCACTACCACCACCCCCTTTCCTGTCCTTCTCCCTCCCCCTCCTCCTCCTCCTACAAATCATTTTAGACGCCGCCACCGCCTTCCTCCTCCCTCTCCCCACCCACCCTCCCCGCCTACGACAGCCCTTCCCGCCACCTTACGCCACCACTACCTCCTCGCCAAATAACAACAACGACGACGCCTCTCCCTGCCTCCCCACATCATCCTCCTTCACCTATTCCTCCTCCATTCCCACCCGCACCCGTCTCTGTGTCCGTCCCGCCAACAAGGCGGACCTACGGCGCGTGGCCACCATGCAAGTCGCCGAGTACGGCGGAGACGGTATTCTTTTCTTCTGGCACTATTTACAAGAACTCGATCGGCTTCAAACTTCTTATTGGGTCGAGCCCGTGCGACACACAATGCTTGTCCTTGTCGACGACTCCTCTTCCTCCCCCTCCTCCCTCTCTCCCTCCTCCTCATCATTCCCCTTTTCCCCCCTCTCTGTGGCCCTCCGTGCGCTCGACAACTTTTTCCTAGGCGACCCGCGCATTGTGGGCTTCGTGGACTTGGATGCACGGGAGCGCCGCGTGGACAAAACCACCCCCGACCCCTACCTCTCCGATTTAATCGTTGACGCCTCTCGACGCGGCCAAGGGCTAGGGAAGGCCTTGATGCTCGAGGCAGAGGCGGAGGCGGAGAGGTGGGGCTTTCCAGCAGTGTATTTAAAGGTCCGAAAAAATAACGCACGGGGATTTGGGTTGTACGCGTCGCTGGGGTACCAGGTGCTGTGGGAGTGGCCTGGGGAAGGGGTGTGGTTGATGAGGAAGTGGGTAATGGATGAGGGGGAAGAAGCGCGGGAGGAGGCGGAGAAGAAAGAGAGGGAGGACTGTCAGATGATGGTGGGGACAGTGATGATGCCATGTATGAATTGGGTGGAAGGGGAGGTGAAAGACGTTGTGGAGGGAAGGAAAGAGGAGGGGGTGAAGGATGAGGGGGAGTAGGTGTATCGAAGACAGACATGTATTTGTAAGCGGGCAAGAAAGAAAGACACACATGGGAAGCTATGTGTCTTGTACGCCTTGACACTATAGGGGATCGAAGGCTTGTGGGTCTAGCTGTATCTATATTCTCCGTATCCTCGTCGTGGGACTCGTGTCTTTCCCCCTTTGATATTTTGATAACGTCATTGCCGTTACTTCTCGGGATAGGGAGGATCCGAGGCCAACATGCGAGGCGAGCGGAGGAGAGGGGAGGGGAGGCTTGCAATAGAGAAAGGAGGCGAGAGCAGCCACCTCAATCCACCCTCTTTACAGTCATGACCCTCATTAAAAGCACCAAATAACTGTAATCAAGCTCACCTGGCAAAAACAAGCGACAGTTTGGCTTCGATTGCTTTCCCTCGAGCCGTCGGCCACTCGGCAGAGAGAAATCGTTGTTTCTCGTACTGGTTCAGGTCGGGACGTGGTCTTCGTTTGCATCAATTCGGTGTACCTCGAGGGGCAGCAGTAGGAGGATACCTCCCCTTATTGTGTCATTCTTTCCCCCCCAATATTCGTATCCTCTGGTAATTTTTCTTCTGATTCTTTCTCTACACCTTCTGCTTCTTCTCCTTTTACTTGTTTTCTACTTTGCTTCTCTATCTTGCTTCTCTGTTCTGCTTGCCACTAAGACATGTGCCGGTAATCCGCCACACATAAATCACACGCACTTTCCATGCATACCCTCCCTCCCTCCCTCCCTCCCTCCCTCCCTCCATGCCTCTATCGCAACCCAAAGCCCTCTGCATTGAGCATCGCAAGCTTGAGTTTCCTCTCCAGTTTTTCTTTGGAAGAATAGAGGGGGAGGAGGAGATGGTTGAAGCACCTTAGGGACGGAGGGAGAGAGGGAGGGAGGGAAGATGAGTATGTTTCCAGGCACCTCTTCCACGCTTCCCGACAGGAAGCAATTCAACCTCCCTCCCTCCTCCCTCTCTTCCTCCCTCCCTCCCCTTTCCTCCTTACGTATGCGCCGAGGGGAGCCTCTCCGAGTCGTGACCGTTCTGGGTGATGACGAAGGCCATGGACCCCAGGCCTTTGATGGGCGCGCGGTCGCTGCCGCTCATAAATTTGAGGAACGCCCTATGAGGGAGGGAGAGAGTGAGGGAGGAAGGGAGGGAGGCAAGGTCATAGAAAGAGGCTGCAGTGAGACCTTGCAGGCTTTACGGCGAGGGAGGGATCGAAGAAGGGCTTGACATACCGAAACGACAGACAAGTTTATGATCAAGATAAGGAAGGAGGGTGGGAAGAAGGGAAGGAGGAGATGAGATGAAGGAGGGAGAGAAGGACTGCAAGGGGTCTTACTTTTTCTCCACCTCATTGAAGCTGTGCAGGACGCTCCAAAAATTTCTAACAATCTCGGAATTAGCACTTAATGGCTCCTGCAAGATGGACGGAATGAGAGAAACAGAGGCCATGGGTGCTTCTCCCTCCCTCCCTCCCTCCCTCCCTCTCTCCTCCCTTTGTTCCTTCCTTCCTCCAAGCCTTCTTTTCTACGGCCCTTCGCACGTAAGAATCTGCCTTCGCTCGCGCCCTCCCTCCCTCCTTCCGTACCTCGTAATGCGTCACTTCTTCTAAGGCGTGGAAGTCCAGGTCAGGCGCACCGCACAGCAGCAGCTCCAGCTCCTGGGGATGAAAGAGATTGAGCGCGTCGCCGCCAACCACCTGGTAAGGAAGGGAGGGAGGGGGGGAGGGAGGAAGGGAGGGAGGGGTGTGAGATCAAAACATGAAGGTCCAAACGTGCAACAGCAGCAGCAGTAGCAGCGGCTGCATCAGCTCTCCCTGCTTGAAGAGCATCGCCGCCATAAACACCAAAAGAGGGAAGGAGGGAGAGGCGCCACTCAAGGCAGGGAGGGAAGGAGGGAGAAGCGCTACTCAAGGCAGAGAGGGAAGGAGGGAGAAGCGATTGAGGTGGCGGGCCAGAGGTGAAAGTATAACGACGAAGAGAAGGAGGAGGGAAGGAGGGAGGGGGAAGGAGGGAGGGAGGGAGAGGGGGAGGGGCCACACACCTGTAGAAAACCTTTCCTGAAGGCGTCAAAGTGCGGGCTGACACTCTCCTCCAGCACCCACTGCAAATACCGGTCGACGTACTCGCGGGCGTTCTCCTTCGTGACTTCTTCCGCCTCCCCGCCCTCTTTCAGGTCCACCTGCTTGACGTGCCCGTAGGCCTCATACGACACGGAGAAGGTCAGAGAGAGGGTGGAGAAAAACTCGTCCGCGGCCTCCGCCGCCGCCGCCGCCGCAGTAGCAGGGAAAGTGGAGGAAGGGGGGGAGACAGGGGGGGGGGGCCACGCATGGGAGAGGATTTGGGCAAGGGAAGCGGCGACGGACGGACGGAGTTGGTGGAGGTCTCTGAGGGTGTAGGGGGAGGAGGAGGAGGAGGAAGAGGAAGAAGAAGAAGAGGAGGGGCTGGAGGGCGGTAGCATGAGTTTTTTGTAGAGAATGGGGGGGAAGTGGAGATCGAGGAGGACGGCGTTGTAGAGGGCAAGGCCGAGCAATATGCCGACGAGCTCAAACTCACGCGGGTCATTGAAGGAATCAGGGTTGAACCAGAGGAGACGGGCTGGGGAGGGAGGAAGGGAGGGAGGAAAAGAAATGATTTTGGAAAGGTGGGCAGGAATGCAGGAGGAGCGCGAGGAAAGGAGGGAGGAAAGATGGGAGGGACGTACCATCGCCTACATCGCCTGGTTGATTTGGGCCTAGGGGCTCGGGGAGGAACATTCCATAGGCAGGATCGAGGAGTTGCCGGAGGAGGACTTGGAAAAATTCTGAGAGGGAGGAAGGGAGGGAGGGAGGGAGGGAGGGAGGGAATATGTGACCCGGGAAAAGCGTGCGTACGGGAGGAGGGTCCTGGAGGGGGGATGGAAGGAGGGAGAGGCACAGTTCTGTTCTACCCCCCCACACATTCCCACCCACACAAAGATATGCATATTTACACATTTATATGTATACATATACCCATTCCCACACACCCACACAAAGATACACATACATACACATTTACAAGTATACATGTATATACCCTCCCTGCCTCCCTTACCTTTCTGCACCCCTCCCTCGTCCACGCCGTCCTCCCCGCGAAATTGGACCTTGAGCTTCTTCTTGTACTCGAATCCCTCGTACAGAGCCAGGGCATGCAACGTGGAGCCCACGATGTCATTCCTCTCCACCTTGAGCACGAGGTAAGGGCGAATGACCCCGCCGGCCATCGCGTAATCCATCTCCTCTTCGATCTCTCTGTGAGGGCGAGGGAGCGGCGAGGGAGGAAGAGAGGAAAGGAAGAAAAGTTTCTGGTTATGAGCTTTCTATGATGAATGGTGTTAGTATATAATGGTGATGATCATGTATAGTGGTGCTAGTATAAAATGGTGGTGTTAATATTGTCCCGTGACGCGTGCGTGTTATTTATCTCCTTCATACGCCGTGAGCGTTTTGAATTGAGGGAGGGGGAATGTATGGAGGGACGGAGAGACGAGCAAACACACAAAGACCTCACACCCACTTCCTCCTTCGCCTCGCCCGTTCCCTCCCTTCCTTTCCTCCTTCCCTACCTCCGCATCTGCTCCACGCAGTCGAAGTGCAGCAACCGCGCTTTCACCGCCGGCGTCAACAAAAACGGATAAAAGACAATAGTCCGGGGTTCGAATGCCCCCTCCCTCCCTCCCTCCCTCCCCCGCCGTCGAAGCCGCTCTCTGTCTTGGCGCCATGTCTCAAACTCAAGGCCAATGTGGAAAAATCGCCGACGTTGGATTCGCACGATGCGTGCCGCCTCCTCGTCCTCCTTCTCCTCGTCCTTCTCCTCGTCCTCGTCCTCATCGCGGGTGCGTTCCAGGGCCTCGTTAACGGCTGTGGTCGCAGGGAGGGCGCAAGGGCGGGAGGGAGACAGATCGGGGGGACAGATAAATGAATATGGTGACTCTCTCTCTCACTAAGCTTTCTGTTGGATACCCAGCACCTCTCCCCCCTACCGCCCCCTCTCTTTCCCCCCCTGGTCCTCTCCACACCATCACGCACCTCCATTGTAGAAATCAGCCAACGGCACGACCCCCCCCTCCATGCCTCTCTCCCTCAGTTGGTTCGCCTTGTACAGTATGGCCATGACCCTGACAGCAGTCTTCACGTCCGCGTAGGCCCGGGGAGATTGCTCCTCCAGGCACCGGATGGTTATGTATTGCTGCAAGGCCGCCACCCACCTGCCCAGCCGCGTACTCGCCCCTCTTCCCTCCCTCCCTCCCTCCCTCTCTCCCCCCGCCATCCACTCCTTGAGCAGGTCCTTCGCGAGGGAGGGAAGGAGGACGATGGCCGCGAAGAGGGAGGGGGCCACGTGGCGTTGCCAGGAAGGGTCGCAGCTCTCGGGGGATTCGAGGAGGAGGACGTACTGACGGAGGGACCGAGGGAGGGCGAGGTACGCTCGACGGGCTGCCTTGGCCCGTTTGGCGGCCAACCGTTTCTTTCGAGTTTGGGGGGGAGGGGGGGGAAGGGAGGTATCGGTGGGAGGAGGGAGGGATGAGGAGGAGGAGGAAAGGGCAGAAGCGGCACCCGCTCCTCCTCCCACCTCCTCCTCCTTGCGCGGACGTTTCTTAGCTGTGGCACGAACATGTTTCCGCTTGTTCCCTTCTCCTTCACCACTCCTCCCTGACGACGAGGAGGAAGTAGCAGCAGCAGTAGCAGTAGCCTCAGCATGCAATTGCGCCGCCAGCTTCGCCTGCGCATTGCGAACCACGTCCATCAATCCTTCCTCCTCCTCTTCCTCGTTCCCTTCCTCCTTCTGCCCCTCCTTCTTCCGTCCTCGCTGACGGTAGACTTCGTCCGCCCCCACCAGTGCATTGTAAAACTGCACCACCGCCTCATGGTCCAACGTAATTGCCAACGGCGGGCCCCCTCTTCTTTCCTCCCTCCCTCCCTCCTCGGAAGATAAGGTGAGTGGTAGTGGCATGGCCTCCTCGTCCATCTCCATACTCTCTTCCCCTTCCCCCTTCTTCCCTTCCGCCATCTCTCCACCTCCTCCTCCTCCTCCTCCTCCTCCTCCTGACACCCCCACTTTCTTACGAGGGATGAAGCTCGCGTTCAAGATCTTGGAATGCGAAAATCCAGACGTCAAGAAGGCCTTTAACTCCGTGTAGTCCCCTGATTCCTGCGCCACTTCCACGAGACTCTTCAACGTCTCTACCGACAGACACTCTTTGTTGTCCCCCCCATCCTCCTCCTCTTCCTCCTCCTCTTCCTCCTTCTCGCCATCGACACTCATGCCATCCTCCCCGTCCTCCTCCTCATTGTCATCGCTCGCATCTTCTCCGTCTTCTTCCTCCTTCACCTCCTCACCATCCACTCCCGTTCCCTTCCCCTCCTTCCGTCCCTCCTCCCCCTCCTCCCTCATCGCTACGGCTGCTTCCGATGTAGAAATGGAGGAATAAGATGAGGACGTACCCATCTCCTCCACTTGCATCTCTTCTTCCTCCATCCGTGTCGTCCCAAGTCCTTCTCCTTCTCCTCCTCCTCTCGCTGCTGCTGCTGCTGCTGCTGCTGCTGCTGCTGCTGCTGCTGCTGCTGCTGCTGCTGCCGCCGCCTCTTGCTGGGTCGCCTGCAGAGCTCGGGCAGCGGCGACATTGCGAGGTACTCCGGCTGCAACCAAATCCGAAAAATGGGCCTTGAATGTGAGTTCCATTGCACGACGGGCGTCTTCTGGACTGCCCGCCATAATGCTTCGGGTGATAAAGCTTGGTGTGTCGTACGAGTTGGGAAAGAAGGTGGGGTGAAGAGAATTCGTTTTTGCGGAGCCAAATGCGTCGAGGGAGCGACCCAAAGAGGTAGCGGAGGCAACCAAGATGCTGTAGATACGGCGCAAAATAGCTGTGGGGTAAGAATTCCTGAGTGTGTTTATAGTGGCGTGATTGAAAACGATGATGCAGGTAAAAGCATCCTCGTCGATCCGTTGGGAGGTTATCGGCGCGCCGCGGCTACCCACGCGACGACGGCCTCCGGCCTCCCTCCGAGGTAACCAAGCCATCTGAGAAGAGGAGAGTTCTCTCTGTGCTGTACTCAAGCCAGCCACCGTCGAGCGTGCTCGAGTACGTGCCCAGAGCGTTGGCTTTTCTCTTTTTCGCTCCGAACACCGAGACCTCGACTGACGAACCATTGTGTCGGTGTGATCAAAACTAACGAACTGAAAGTCGTTGATCAGAATGTGCATGGTTCACTTAGTCAATTGGTAGATGCAGAGCTGCCCTCCAATGTCTTTTGTGTTCGTTCTTTCGTGTTTCTTTCTTTGTGTCTGCAGGCCTTCCTTCGCCATGCTATTCGGAATAGACGAGGGAGGGGGGATTCAAAGAGCCTCGACGTGTCGTGATTAGTCACTCTTCGCCGTGGATGCTTTGGATTTCGTGTGTCTGCCGCATGCAAATACGTTCGCTGCTCTTTGCACATGCACCCGGACCGACATTCCAACCTAGTCCTGCCCCCTCCTATACTCACTCCTCCCACCACCTCGCAAAATCGTTGTCCCCTCCCATCTAATCACTTTGTTCTTTCCCAATCGCTTTACTTGGTTAACTTGGCCACTACTCCTGCGGCGACTGTGCGGCCTCCTTCCCGGACAGCAAATCGGAGCCCCTCGCTCAACACTGTGGGGTAGATGAGCGACACCTGAGGGAGGGAGGGAGGGAGGGAGGGAGGGAGGGAGGGCGGAAGGAAAAAAGATGAAAACATAAGCCTACCTATACGATTCTACCATTTCTTAAGGCTGGAAGTCTTTTGTGTCCTCCCTCCATCCGTCCATCCCTCCCCCGTACCTTGACCGTGGTGTTGTCCCCGGGCATTGCCATCTCTTTCCCTTCCCCCAACGTAATGGAGCCCGTTACGTCCGACGTCCGGATGTAGAACTGCGGTCGATAGTTATCCAGAAAGGGCGTGTGTCGCCCTCCTGCAGGGACGGGGGAAGGAGGTGAGGGAGGGGAGGGGGTGAATGCATGAATGGATGAGAAATGTGGAGACGAAGAAGACCGTCTGGGACACAAGGAGGAAGGAACACACACAGGCAGGCAGGCAGGGAGGGAGGAATGAGAAAATAAAGGAATGAAAACAAGGGTAAGCACACGAAGAGGAAAGGCAGGAAGAGAAATACCCGGAAACGAACAGGGACCTGCCGTTGGCGAGAAACGGTTTGGTCAAGACTTGTATACAATAGTACAGCAATACAGCCATACAGCCAAAAGTGCAAGAGGGCATGGGCCCTAACCTACCTTCCTCCTGCGTCAGGACATACAACTCCGCCTCGAACTCCTTGTAGGTCTTCACTGAGCCCGGGGCCGCCAGCACCTGCCCTCGTTGGACGTCATCCCTCTTGACGGTTCGGAGGAGGCAGCCGACGTTGTCCCCGGCCCCGCCGTAGTCTAACGTCTTTTTGAACATTTCAACGCCTGAGAACAAGCAAGGGAGGGTGAGGGGGGAAAGCGGGAGGGAGGGGTGAAGTCGACGAGAGATGACACTTTGCGCCTGCCACTGAGTGACCCAGAGAAGAGACAAGAGCTGGGAGGGAGGCAGGAAAGGAGGGGGAGAGGGACGGGGGAAAGGAGGGAGAGGGGGCAATCAATCATGGATATGTCCCCCTGTCACGGGGCAGTTGGATCTCATAGAAATTGGGAAAACAACCGCACGTAAAACAGGGTCTAAGCCACCCTCCCTCCCCCCTCCCTCCCTCCCTCCCTCCCTCCTTCATCTAAACAAAAGGAAGGAGGAGGGAGGGAGCGCGGGAGGAAGCGAGGGTGATCGTTCTTTCCGCAGCTTATCAAGGATGGCAAACCATCGATTGGTGCCACCCCCAAGTTGTGGGATGCACGTCCTTCTATACACACCCTCCCCCCCTCCCTCCCCCTCATCGTTGTCTCCCTCCGACTCCTTCCCCCCTCCCTCCCTCCTTCCCTCCTTCCCTTTCTCCGTCCCTCCCTCCCTCCTCCCCTACCTGTAACGGTCGTCTTGGTGGGCGCAGCCGTTAGACCGACGATTTCCACCTCCTCCCCTGTCTTAATCTTGCCCTGTTGAAGGAGGGAGGGAAGAAGGGAGGGAAGGAGGGAGGGATGGAACGAGGAAAGTGGTGAGAAACAGAATGTCAACTCACTGTCGTCTAAGACATAACTGCCTACCCGCCCTCCCTCCCTCCTTCCCTCCTTCCCTCCTTCCCTCGTCACCTGCTCCATCCTTCCCTTCACAGGTCCCCCCCTCCCTCCCTCCCTCCTTCCCTCCCTCCCTCACCTGCTCCACCCTTCCCGTCACCACTGTTCCTCGCCCCGCGATCGAAAAAACGTCCTCCACGGGCATCAAAAACGGCTTGTCCAAGTCACGGGGAGGGGTAGGAATGGTCTCGTCCACGGCCTCCATCAGCTTCAGGATGGCGTCCTTTCTGAGGAAGGGAGGGAGGAAGGAAGGGAGGGGGAGATATTGTGGACGGGACAAATTGTGCGTGGGTACTCAGGTGGAGACGTAAAAGACGAAGGGAGGGAGGGACAGGGTACCTACCCGATCGCATCGTCTGTCCCATTGACAGCTGCCAAGGCCGAGCCCCGGATGATGGGGGTGTCATCACCCGGGAACTCGTAGAAGTCGAGGAGCTCACGCACTGGAGGGAGACAAGGAGGAAGTCAGGGAGGGAGGAGGGAGGATGAGACATCTACTGCCCCCACTCGTCAGTAATACACCCTTTCTGATCCTTTGACAGCGATGGGAGCTACACACATACATATTTGTTCTATCTATGCATATACTGCACCACTGGAGCGGCGAATCGTGCACTAAGGTACTCATTACTTAATTTATATAAATATCGCATCTTTCAAGCACTTAATACTGATGTGTGTAACCC
>Ga0160420_100135_pt1 | contig 42926 bp, 54 predicted proteins | sample CelAP2metagpilot_FD_108197 | JGI IMG/M metagenome (GOLD analysis project Ga0160420, IMG submission 108197) | Phycosphere-associated microbial communities from algal ponds in Kailua-Kona, Hawaii, USA - Cellana AP2-5-5 metagenome pilot | ecosystem: Engineered > Artificial ecosystem > Aquaculture >...
CACACACACACACACACACACACACACACACACACACACACACACACACACACACACACACACACATATATATATATATATATATATATATATACATCCTCATTCATACACAAGTTTTTAGGTTTGTATGTGTTTTTCTTTCCTTTCCTTTTCTTTTGTCTTCAACCTTACGTGTCTTCTATCTCCCCCCCTTCCCCATTCCCAGTCGCTCTATTTCATCCCATCTCCCTCATCTCCCCTCCCTTTTTCTATTTTCTCCCTCCCTACGACGGCGCTGCTGATGCCCTCCCCCACCGCCGAGCCACTACGGGCACCGCTTCTACTTTCACACCCTTTGTTCCTTCTTTCCCTCCCTCCCTCCCTGCCTTCCCTGCTCCCGCTCCATCATCGAGGGAGACCCTGCGATGCGCCAGGTGCAGTCCGGGAACAGTACTCATTACGGATGGCAGCTCTTCCCCCGCTCCCCCACTCCCTCCCTCCCCTCCCGGGACGACGGGGAAGTAAGGCGAAGCGGACAAGGGGGGGAAACGCGAGGAGGACGAGGAGGGGAGGGAGGAAAGGAAGGTCTGGGGCCAGGCAGGTATTTTCCCTCCTTCCTTCCCTTGGAAGCCGGCGAGAAATTTGTTGAGCATCGTGTGCACTTTCGTACGACAGCTATCGGCGGTGGTGCTGCAGGAGTAGGAGGGAGGGTTTGCTTGGAGGGAGGCGAGGAGAGATGGGGATGGGGTTGGGATGGCGATGGCGGTGAAGGAGGAGGAGGAGGAGGAGGAGAAGGAGGGAAGAGTAGAAGGTCGTGAGGGGGGGCGCGATGAAGAGGAGGGGTGTTTGGAGGAGGAGGACGAGGGAGGAGGTGCTTGACCCATACCTACTCCCTCTAAATTGAGTTCTTCGTCTTCCTCCTCCTCATCCTCCTCCCTGTCGCCTGCCAGGAGTAACCTCCCCCTCCCCCCATTACCGAAAGACGAAGAAGATACGGGGGGAGGGAGGTCCAGTGCAGCCGGTGCTCCCGTTGTTCTTTTTGTTGTTGTTGTTGTTAGTGCAGCTGCTGCTGAAGAGGACTTGATGCGTTTGCGAGGATCAAGCGGAGCTTCTGCTTCTGTTGCTACTGCTGCTGCTGTTCCTGCACGAGAGGGGGAGGTGGAAGCAGGAGCAGCAGGAGCAGCAGCAGGAGCAGCAGCAAGACGTTTACGGGGATCAAGAGCTGCTACTGCTGTCGAACGGCCGGGCGCATCGAGGGGTAAATTCATGGGGATAGGGGAAGGGAGGGAGGGAGGAGGAGGGGGGGGAGAAGGTCTGCTGTCGGGGCCCGGGGAGGGAGGAGGGGAACGTAGGCCTGAGCTGCTGCCATTGTCCTCTTCACGGTGTTGTTGCGGCTGTAGTTGCGGCTGGTGCCATGCATCTCCAGATGGAGGAGGAGGTGGTGGAGGGGGAGGCAACGGTGGCGTGAAGCCCGAGGAGTTTGCATCGGAGGGGTTGCTATGCCTGCTAGGGCTGCTGGAGCTGCCGCTGGTGGCACTGCTGGCGCCGCGGGACTTTCCCCCTCCTCCACCCTCGGCCAGGACAGCCAAACTTGGAACGTCAAACCAACCACGTTTCCGCCACTCTAGAAAGATCCGATCCATCAATTTCTTTTCTGACCGCCCTTCCAACGCCGTTAGGCCCTGCACCGTATCTAGAAGCCGGAGACGAAAACGAGGGATGAAAACGTCCTTCTCCTTGTGGGCGCGATGGGCTTTGGTGCACAGGGAATCAATCACACAGATAATAGCAGAACGGTACCGCGCACCCGCGTAGTGCTTGGCATATCGCTCGATGAGATGCACCACTTTCTTGTACTTCTGGACGTGTCGCATGGCGCATTCGGCCACGCCTGAGATTTGCTCCTTTGTGATGGGCAGGGGAGCGGCGCACATGTTGTCTAGGAGAGTTTTGAGGTCCAGCAGTTCCTTATCATCGTTTTGGTTCATGACAGCTGCGTAATAGAGATGTTATGATTCTGCTAAAGAAGGAGGGGCTGGGGGAGCAATAGGGTGATGATGGGGAGGATGGCCGGAAAGGATGGCGCGTTACAAGGCGGATTCTAACAGGAACCGGGAAGTAAGCGGCCCGACCAGGCGATCCAGATGATACTAGCTGTCCTCAAAGCTGTTTTGGGGAGGGAATGAATGTAGTTTGTTAAGAGTTTGGGCTTGGTAAAAGGGACCCCCGAGCGAGTAGTAGTCACTACGGTAGTGAAGAACGACACGGAACAAGGTTGACTTCTCTCTCGCTGCGTGTGGCTTGGCACTGCGGCGCATTAGACTCAACCATATCCCACACACACCCTACATGTACGACACTCATTCACAGGCACTACCTCACTCTGGCGCAAGGGGTAGCGCCGTGGTTGTTGCAGGCGTTAGTTGTCCTCCATGGACGAAGTCCTGCCGCTGCCGCCGGCCTCCCTAAACCAAGTTTCCTCCTCCCCTCCCTCGCCCGCCCTGGCCTGGTGCGTCTGGCAAATGATGGATTCTAACTTGCCCACCGGCGGCTTTGCACATTCCTACGGCCTCGAGGCCGCGATGCAGATGGGGCAGTTCGAACTCAAGGGGGGCGCGAGCGGGGACAAGGAGGCCCGCGTTGCGGGGTTGCTTGTCTTTGCCCGCCAGACCGTGCAGCAACAGGCCATGCTCCTCTTGCCCTTGGTTCGGGCGGCGTACGCCGCCGCTGAAGCCATGGAAGTACCAGGCAGACCTGGATCTTCTCCTCCATCAGCACAACCTCTTGTCATGGCATGGGCAAGTCTAGACCGTCAGTGCCACGCCCTGCTAACCACCGAGGGTGGGCGTCGTGCTTCAGTCTCGCAGGGCCAAGCATTGCTTCGTCTAGCCTGCGATAATTTCCCCACTATTTCTCCCCAAAATCGACGATGGCTTTGTCATGCAAGGGACCAAGTGCGAGGACGACCACCAGCAAAAGCAGCGGGGGGAAGCGAAGGAAGGAATGGAGCAGTACCACCACAACTTCTCCCCGTTAAGGGTCACCAGGCCCCTCTCTTTGGCTGGCTTTGTCGAGCCTTGGGGGTGGACGTAATCACAACGTCCCGCATGTTTTGTTACTTGGTGCTGCGTGATTTGATGGCCGCAGCGACGAGGCTTGGGCTTGTCGGACCTTTGCAGGCAGTGCGGTTGCAAATGTTAATGTACCAGGACGCTGAGTCCATTGTGACGCGGTGCCTGGAGGAGGGAGCAAGAAGAGAGGAAAGACGGGAACCACGACAAGATAATCCTTTGCTGGATATCTTGCAGGGTGCGCACGAGAAATTGTATTCGCGATTGTTCATAAGTTGAGTGGTTCGTTAATATAATGAAAAATAGTGAAAAAAGAAACAAAGAAGGTAATTTCATGTGTATTCTTGGGGCTCATTTCTCTTGCTTTGTCCTTATGCTTCTCTTTTCGCTTGCTGGTAACATGTGAGTTCCACTCACACGCCCCTTTTCCCCTATCGGAACACCCTTTCCCGTGACGATTGTTGTCGGTTAATTGTCCGGTTGCCTTCTTCACGCACATGCACATACGCTCTCTCGCTTGCACACTTCCATTCTTTATTTCACTCGTTATTCGTTCACATGAATGCACACACATTCATACATGTACACACAATTGCTCTCTTCTCGCCCGACAATCAAATAGTCACTTCTCTACACACCGACTCCAAACTTTTTAACGAGAACGAAACCCACTGCTCCTAACAGCACGACACCAAACACAACAGGCACTGCAATAGCCGCTGCATTAGGACCCGTCCTTTTCCTCTTGTCATCCTCCTCTGCATTCATGATCTGAAATTGCATGGAGGGAGCTTCATTGCTCATGCGCACCTCGGACGCACACACAAAATTGAATGCCGGGAGATGTTCCGTCCCCGTCCAGACGTTAATGATTCCCGAAGACAGGAAGGACAGGAAGTCTTCCACTTGTTTGATACTCTGAGCACTGCCATACAGGCCATGAATGGTGATGGTAGTGACGTTGGCCGTGTCACCCACATTTAGGCTGCATTGCTTCTTTCCTTTATTTTTATCCTTATCGTTTACCAGCTCCCAGATATCCTCTTCATGGACTACCGGTATCGTGGGTAATGCACGAAGGGAGCGTGTTGGGCTGGCACCGCCCTCTACGACCGTACCCCTCCATTCCACTGTGACATTGATCTTGGATACGTTTGCGACATGGAAGGGCATATTAGCAATGTACTGGACCAAGGCTGCCACTGCCTCTACTTGTTCTCGGGTGGCCCCAGCGACTTTCATGTCAATCACCACGACGGGGTTCTCATTCTCGTCCTTCTCCTCTTGCAGAAGGTCATCAGCCACGGCTGGAGGAGCGGGTGCGGCAGCAGTAGGCGAGCGTGTCGCCATCGACGGGGCTTTTGTGGGCGAGCTTGTCGCCACCGATGGGGCTTTCGTGGGTGAGCTTGTCATCAATGATGGAGCTTTCATGGACACAAAGGTAGGTACCAAGGAGGGGTCTGAGCCCTCCTTGGTTGTGAGACTGGCATCGGCATCCGTAGCCCGCGGCCCATGGCTTACGACTAGGATCCCAAAAAGAGCCAGCAAGATGGGGCTACTGCCGGAGAAGAACTTCATTACAGGTATGGAAGAGAGAGAAAAGGTGATTACTGTCCTATACGAGTGTGTAATGTGGTTTTATTAGTTTTGCAAGGTAGTTTCGCATCGCTTAATAATTTGCTTGATGGGCAAGTAAGTATATTGCTGTCCAAGGATATGGGAGTAAGGAAGGAGATCCGAGCTGAAGCAAATGTCGGAAAGACTTGTCGGCCACTGGCTTATTCTTCTGCTTAAGTATGATTGGTCAAAGGTCGAGGGGCGCAGGCACTTCTTTAGCAACAAGAAGAACAAATAAAACCAGAACGGTGGGGAAACGGCTTCTTGTGCCGTTTCTCAAACGGACGACTGCCTAGTGCGGCACGGCAAGAAGCAAGAAGGGGGCAGGGGCGGGAAGTGTGGATAATATGTCACACCTACCGCTGGGGAAGGGACACCTGGCGGTACATATTAGCAAAACAATTGAGAATGAATGAGCAACCCCTCTAAAAGAGAATTTTCAGCATTGTGTCGACTTATACTGAAAATACACCCTTTCAAATGCAGAAAAACACGAAAATAAATTCACATCATCTTTCTGATGCTTCTACCGCCTCACTTCAATGCCTGAAAAACATTTTTCTTTTTCTATTTTAATACTATCGTGTTCTTTCCAATCCCTACCCGCATTCCTTAGGCAAGCATACATGTCATCCCTCTCACCTCACAACCGATCCCCATTCTCCCGAATCTGCCGCAATCTCTCTTCAATATACGATGGCATATACCCACCCTGTGCTTGCAATCCACTCAGTAGCTCTTGCGCCCGGTCATGTTCCCCTAACAGTGCGTGCCACAAAATAAGAAGCCGCTGGGTGCTCGCCCGGGGCACCACACCCTTTTGGTCCATGAATGACAGAACTTGCTCCACTCTCTTAGCGTCCGCTTCCTTGGCCTGTACAAGGATGCGAACCATCAAGTGGCAAGTTTCGTCGTCCGGCGCGACGCCGAGGCGATCCATCTCCGTCATGACCGATGTGGCCGCCCCTACCTGCAGCGAGCGCGAGCGGAGACAGGCTAATAACAAAGCGTTGCACACGGCCGTGTCATGCACCAGTCCAAAAACAGGGCCGTAATCTTCAAAGGTTGCAAACGCACGATCGAGCTGATTACCGTACGCACAACCCAACACAATAAGGTAGACGGCAGAGGCGCTCACGGGCAAGGGAGCATTCGCGACCGGAGCCGTCGCCCCCTCGCCCCTTTTTCCACCACTATTAGCCTCCCCACCCGCCTTTGCTTCCGCTTGCATCTGTTGCTCCTGCGCTCGCACATACTCCTCGTTCGCTCTCCGCATGGCCACCAAATTGTTGTAGGCCTCGTCCAGCCTGGTGACAGATTGAGACAGCTGTCGCGCCAACAAATGCAGGGTTCCCGACGACGGCGAAAACCCCCAAGCACACATTTCATTTAATGCCTTGAGCATTGCCACGTCATTCTTCGAGAGGCCCAGGGCTTGCACCACGGCATTAAACGCCGACGCTGTAGGTGCGTAGCCCCACCCTTCAGACGCATAGAACATGTCCATCGCCAACTTCCCATCACCCTTCCTTGCCGCAACATTTAAGATCTGAAGTGCCATCCCACGATCCACCGGCACAGACAGTGCCGTTAATCCCTGCCGCAAAACATCGACATCGCCTGTTTCAATTCCTACTTCCAACACCTTCTTCACCATGTTCCCCGATACCTGCCCTGGGTTATCATTCAAGGTCGCTTCCTGGATCGCGGCACTCAGGACATGCGCAGCCGCCGCGCCGTCCAATGCACGGGCATGACAAGAAATAAGGCAGCTCTTGGCTGCCGAGGAAAGGGTAAGCCCTCGACGGCGAGCGCGCTCAAAATGCTCTTGTGCTTCGTGGCGGATCCGGGTCTTGGCCAGAGCCATGACTAGGTTGCTCAACGCCTCTTCCCCAGGAAGGATTCCCGCTGACTCCATGTGGTCTGACAACTCCTTGGCCCGTGATCCATCCCCGACGGCGGCACAAGCCTTGAGGAGGCAACTGTAGACCCGGCCCCAGTGGTGGGATGCGATCGTACGCAAGGCCCCCGATGCTGCTGGTGCTGATGCTGTTGCATCGTCGCTGTTCAGAGCTGCCTTTGCGCTGTTTTGAGCTGCCTTTGCCGCACCGTCCTTCCGCGGTCCTTTATTTGCAGCCGCCTTTTCAACTGCTGTCATGTGGTCGAAAATGGACCAGGCGAGCCGCAGTCGCTGCTTGGGGAGCTCCCCACTGCTGGCCTTCGTAGTCCTTCCCTGCTGGTGGTGGCGTTGATGATGCTTCGACAACGACGAACCCCCATCACCACGCACGTCCAAATGCCGGTCTTCCAATAGCAGCCCCAAAAATTTCTGCATGTGCCAAAAATCCAATCCTTCCTTCCGCATCTCCCTCCAGCACCGCTCCATCGCCTCCAAATCTTCCCCTAGCAAAATCCGCTCGAACCTTGCAATCCCTGGCTTGACCCCTCCTTCCTGCTTCCAGGCCCGTCCAAGTTCCTTTCCTGCTTGTCGAAGAAGGGCTTCTTGGTCTTCGGCGCTGCTGCTAGAGGAGATGGAAGAAGATTGCTTCATAATGTCGTGGAGGGTGGAAGGAGGGGTGGCAGTGGTAGGGGGGGAAGGAGTCGAAGGCACGCCCTTGCAAGTGGGTGTGTTGCTGTTGCTGCTGCTCGAAGCGACCACATCTTCAGACGAAATGTTACCGCTTGCCAAGGAGGACAGGGAGCTGTAGTGGATAGTGAGATTGTGGGATGTGGGGTAGTGCGCGGTGAGAGGAACAACATGGAGAACGGAGGGCAACGATGACGGACGCCGCATATTCATCATACCTTGGCATGTTGTTGCGAACGACGCCAAGAGTTCCGGCGCCCACTGCCTGCCGCAAGGCTACCAAACGCTGCATCTCTGGCTTGTGCTGTATTTTGTATGCATGGGAGCAGGTTAGAATTTGCAGTGTTGCAGAGGGGTAAGTGGTGGGGCAGGCGGGCCATTGTGGTGGATCCCTTCCGATTGAGATACTACTGGCGGCCCAGAAGCCTGGGAAAGCCCATCACCACCCCTACTCCTTCCAAGCACCCATCAGAACGTGTTATGGATAGGAAAGCGAAGGGCGGAGCAGATGCATGAGGTGAAGATGTACTAAGCCTCACATCGGCATCGGCACACGCTCGATGTAATTCCCGGTGTCGAAGTTTATGCCGCGAAAGCAAGGAACTATTGGAACTAATCTCCATCTAACTTTGAGCTACACATGTTACACATCTCTCCGTCTAGACGACTGCAGGAACCATGGCCGCGACGACAGCCACGACGACTTATGAAAATTCTCCCGCCTGGCGCAAGCAAATGAATTTTTTGCCCGCTGAACTCCATCTCACCGCCGAGACAATGCCCAGCGAGTCGACCTGGACATACAAGGGCCATGCCGTACACGTAGACAGCTGCGGGGATTCTGCAAGTTCGCCCGTCACGCTGATTATGCTTCACGGTATGTATATTTGGATGAGGAGCTCTGGAAAGATTTTGACAGCTATGGTGCCGGCATTTATTTGTTTGCCGTGTCGGCCTCCCTTGACTTGTGGACGCGTCGTACGCGTCCTCTCTGCCACCATACCAATCGTTTCCTTGCCTATACCCTCCCTTTTTTGTACAGGCGTCGGTACCAACGCCCGGCAACAGTCCTTGCTTGTTGGGGCGCCCCTCGCGCGTCTCCATAATTTCCATTCCCTTGCCTTGGATTGTCCGGGGTATGGCGCGACAAAAGTAGCCCCGAAAGCCAAGGTCATATACAGCGACTGGGTGGATTTAGTAAGTGACTTTGTGGATGACCAAGCCGCGAGTAATGGAGGAAAGCCCATCGTGTTGTACGGGTTGAGCGCTGGAGGCATGTTAGCGTATCAAGTGGCAGCCCGGAACAAGAACGTGAAAGGCGTGGTAGGGATGACGTTCTTGGACCAGCGGGTGCAGGAGGTAAGTTGGAAGAAAAAGAGGGGGCGAGGGAGGGAGAGCATCATCCATGCTGTCCAATTGCTCAACCGCCGCCCTTTCTCTTTCTCTCTCCCTCCCTCCCTTCTTCCCGTAGGTCCGGGATACTACGGCGCATGACCTGGCCGGCTCCCGTGTGGGAGTGCCTTTAGCTGCTATGGTTAAAAATACCTTGTTGGGAGGAACGAAGCTTCCCATGGCTTTGACGAGCAAGGTAAGGAGGGGAAGGAGGGAGGAGGGCACGAAGGAGGGAGGAGTGGACGACACGAAACAGTCTTGTCGTTTTCTCATGTAATGTGATCCCTGAGAACCCGTCCGAACGCATCGTGTCCCACTTCAAATCACATGTATACTATGATTATTTTACTCGCTCCCTTCTTCCCTCCCTCCCTTCTTCCCTCCTTCCCTTCCTAGATGTGGGCCCTCGTTAATAACAAGCCCGCCCTCAAGGCCTTTCTCTCCGACCGGTCCTCCGCAGGGAATTGGGTCGCCATCCGTTTCCTCGCTGATTATATGAGCTACGCTCCTGCGGTGGAGCCAGAGCTGTTTGACACCTGCCCGATTTTGCTGACGCAGCCGGCGGAGGATAAGTGGACGCCACTGCGGTTGAGGTAGGAATGGGATGGAAGGAGGGAAGAGAGTGATGGGGCTTGACGCCATGTGTTTCTTGGTAGAAATGTCAAGCACAGCGACGACCTTAATCACGAATGACTGGCTACTTATCTATGACCCTCTTTCTCTCACCTAGTCAATATCCTTATCTCCTTCCTTATCTGCCCTCCATCCCACTCTCCTAGCGAGCTTTTTCTCAAGCGCATCACCAAGGTACCCGTCCAAACGGTGATGCTCGACGGGGCAGGACACTACCCATTGGAGCAGCCAGGCATCGACCAGTTGCACGCAGCCATTGCGGCATTTGTCAAGGACACGGTGCTGGCGGGGAAGTAAATGGAGGCAGGATTGGAGGGGAGATTGGAAGCGAGGGGGAGGAGGGGGGGAGATTTGGACAGTGCGAATGCTGAGCTGTAAGGATGAAGCAAGGGTAAAGCAAATACCTCATTTTGATTTCACTCTCTGCTTTGCTTTTGTTAGACGTCCACGTCGACGACCTGGCCAAGGCAAGGGCCTCGCAAGACATTTATTTGTGGCGGCCTTTCCAGCCACTGCGGCTGTTGTACCCAGCCATTGCGGCTGTTGTACCGAGTGGCACCTATAATCGCAAGCCCAGAGGCTAAAAGAAGGTTTGATTGAAAGGCGTGCCGGGTAACTGTAGCTGCATTTGTCGGGCATGGAAGACACTTTGTGACCTCTTCCTGGACATGGTGTCGTAGTTGAACTTATTTTTTGCTTTCATCACAAAGTTCGTCAGCGAGCGAGCTGGCCCGCGGGCGCGCTCTGCGTGTGCCTCCTGAGCAACCGGCGACACCTCTTAATGCACAATTATTGCCACATACGATACAGCCATGCACCGGTGCTTCAGTCGCGGGGCTTTTCTGCTCCGCCGGTTCAATCCCACGTTGCTTACCCCTGCCCCCTTCTCTTCCCTCTCCCGGGCCCCTCCCGTGCCCGCTGCGAATTGGCCCAAAACTCCAGCTGTGGCCACGGATGGGTTGGACGCCGCCGTCTTTACCCCTTTGTGGGAGAGTGCGCTTGATGCCCATGCCCGGGGACAGTACCTTGAGGCCCTGAGACAGGCCCAGGCCAGCGTGGAGATGGCCGCAAAGGGCAAACGAGGGAGCTTGGGACGTGAACACGCGTTGCGGATGGGCTATCACTTGCGGGGCCTGGCCTTATTGCAACTAGGCCGGGTGAATGAAGCGGTGGAAAGCCTCGAACGCGCCAAGGTTGTTGCGGTTCGTGTGAGTGGTGCTGGGGCGGGCGACGACGCGTATACAGACCTTGGCGGAGTCTTAAATGACTTGGGCATTGCCAAGGCGCTAGCAGGCGACGGGGAGGGGGCACAGAAAAACATCAGTCGCACACTTTACATGGCTCAACGTGCCTACCGTCCTGACGAGGACTTGATATCAGCGGCTTGTAGTAATATGGCGGAGGTCATGCGAGCAAGGGGGAAGAACGGGGAGGGGGAATGGGAGGATGAGGAGTCAGTGGAGATGGCCGAAAGGGCGGCGCGCCTAACGGACAAGATGGAACGATTATCTTTGATGCGGCCACCAGCAGACATGGAGGAGGAAAATGAAACGGCTGGTGCAAAAGGTGGAGGAGTGGGAGGGGCAAGCTGCCCCACCTCCTCCTCTTCTTCCATTGCAGAAGAAGCAGAAGCAGAAGCCATTTTATCCATGGCCCGCAAAGGAGGTGTCTGGGACCTTCCTGCAGACCTTCTCAATCTCCACGAACGGAGCACCCGTCGCCGCCTGATTTTAGGTCGTACCCTTATTCGTGCTAATCGAGGAGAAGAAGGCGCTTATTACATCTTCCGGGCCCTTCAAGACGCACGGGCGTCTGGCATCCGATGTAATCCCATTCTTTACGCACAGTGCTTGGCTGCCGTGGGAAGCATGCATTTAATCTCTCTCCTTCACCACGGGTCGCTGACCGATCTATCGCACTTGGCAGCGGCGGGGTGTCGGGATGATAACGAAATGACATGGTCCGCGCAGGGGTTGCTCGAGAGGGCAGTAGGCATCTTGGCACCATGTCTGGGCGAGGCTCATCCGGAGACGGTGGCGTGTAGAGCGAATTTGGCCTTGTTGCTTCCCTTGGGGAGGGGCGTGGAGGTTTTGGGGGAGGCGATGGCGGAGGTGGAGAAGCAGCAGGTACAGCAGCAGCAGGAGGAGGAGCAACAGCAGCAGCAGCCAGCAGAGGGGAAGGGCAAGAGTATGAGAGCTGGTGATGACGAGGAGGAGAGCACCAGCAGTACCAGCAACGCCATCGAAGGCGTAGGATATCCTCCTCCTTCTTCTCCTTTAATTCGCACACCTGCACCATCATCACCACCAGAAACATCACAACCACCACCACCAGCGCCAGCAGCAGCAGCAGCAGCAGCAGCAGCAGCAGCAGCAGCAACGATGCCCTCCCTCCATGCGGCCCTCACTCGTAATAAAGAGGGACTCCAAGCTCTACTTATTGCGATAGGACATAGTCAGGCCCATGTGCACTGTGCAGTCGATCTTGTGGCAGCGAAGCTGCAGAGGAGGAGGAAGTTGGAGGGAGGGAGGGGAATAAGGATGACCACTGCAATCTCGTCGTCGTCGTCGGAGGCGGGAGGAGTAGGAGGGGGAAAAGCAGTGGCAAGAGGTGTGAAAGAGGAGCTTGACTTCGAGGAGGGGGGAGGAATGGATGACGAGCCACCGCCTAAGTTGGAAGTACTATGGACGGTTCAGGGTGTGGTTGGTGTGGGTTTGAAAGGATGGAGGGTCAAGAAGGAGGACAAGGAGGAGGAGGAGGAAGGGACGTGAGGAGGGGTGTGTGAGGGCAGGAATACTAAGCCGTTATAAAGAGCGGCACGGTGGATGTAGTAAAGTATGTAAATACCTATCCAAAGGCAAGCCTTCTTGTTCTTTACAGTCTTCTTTTTCTTTTTTTTCTTCTTCTCCTTCTTCTCCTTCTTCTCGCTCTTCTTGGTCTTCTTGCTCTTCTTCTTGTTCCTTTCCCCCCTCTCCATGTAGACCTGATATATCTGTTCTTGCCGCCCGTCTGTCTTTGCTAGCCGGCTTGTGCTGTCGATCCTCTCCTCCGTGACCATCCATCACCGCCCCCTCTTCTTCTGGCCCTCGTGCGAATTCAACACCCACCACACCCCCCTCATTCTTTCTCTCCCTCCAGCATCCCTCATTACCTGTTCTCACCTTCTAGACTCTCGTCCCTGCCTTGCGTGCCCTCTTTCCCTTCCTCCTTGCTTCACTCGCCCTCCACCTCCACCACCAGATCCCTTTTCTTGAGCCGTGTTACCAATTTGTCGCCCAAGGCAGAGGCAGGCGTCAAAAATCCAGGCGCAGCATCAACTTCGTCTTTGGCTAGCGCCATACCGGTCTCAGCGAGCATCTTGGCGGTTTCCTTGGGGATGGGGGGAGAGAGGGAGGGAGGAAGGGAGCGAGAGGGGTAGGCGGATAAGAGGTCAGAAAGTCCACTTAAAGCAAGACGGAGGGAAAAGAAGGAAAGCAAAAGGGAGAAAAGGAAGGAAGGAAGGAAGAAGAAAGGAAGGTAGTGAGATAGGGATGGCGGGAGGGAGGAAGGGAGGGAGGGCCAAAGCCAGTCATAGAGCATACCTGATATCCCGGGTCTCCTGCAATTCTGACCGATCCCTTCAGCACCACCTCCTTCCCCGCCTTATCCACCCCCTTCCCCACCACATAAATCAATGCAAAGCCCGTCTTCCGCATCTCCTCCCCCGGCCCCGACCCGGGCGGGAGCATCTTCAACACCAACCACCGGATGGGAGGAATGAGCAGGCAAGTCACCACCAGGGCAAGCCCTAGGGTCAGAGCACACGCGGACAAGAACCCTCCCACCCCCTTGGGGAAGGACATGGTCTCGGTGTACTCAAAGGGCAGACGGTCCATCAAATACGACGAGCGCACCACCACCCGTGTGTTAATCCCCGCCATCACAAACGGCGCATTCCACCTCTGGACGTCTCGGTCCCAGCCGACGCCCATCGGCTCCTTCACCGTCACTCCTCCCCCCCTCCCTCCCTTCTTCCCCCCCGACAAGAGGAGGTACGGATTGCCCATGTCACGCAATCGCCCGCTCTGGAGCACGCCTGCGAGGGAGTGAACGGTGCCGCCACTCACCCCTCCCTTAGAAGGCCCGACGATAAACTTGATCTCGGTAGGGGTCAGCCCCCTCTTCACCAGGGCGTTGTACATGACGTGGGTGCCCAGGTCACTCGGCACCGAGTCAAAACCACAGCAGTGCAGAATCTGCGCACCGGACGCTTTAGCCTTTTCTTCATTGGCGGCGATCATGTCCTTGATCCAAGGCACCTGGCAGGGAGGCAGGGAGGGAGGGAGGGAGGGAGGGTAGGAGGGAGGGAGGAAAGGAGGGGGGAGGAATGGGTGATTTTCGACTTCCCACCTTTGTTCCCCCTCACACCTACCCTCAATACATTGTGCTAGAACAAATTCAATTTGATAACAACCTATTACACGAACATATACCGCCTGAGATTCTAAGGCATGTCCTGCGAGGTTCACAAACCCGCCTCTCCCTCCCTCCCTTCCTCCCTCCCTCCCTCACCTCTCCCGTCAAGTCCGCGTAATGCGTCCCCTTCGCCGCACATGCTGCCACGAGCTTACTCCCATATTTCATGTAAGGCCCCACCGTCGTGACCACCACCTTCGTATTCTTCGCGATCGCCTCTAGGGAGGCTGAGTCGTCGGAGTTGGCAACAAGAGTCTTTATGTCCTTGGCTTCCGGCAGGTTTTTGTTGGTGCTCAAGTCTTTTTTGATCTCTTGGAGCTTGTTTTGATTGCGACCGGCGATGGCCCAGTTAAAAGAGGAGGAGGGGGCGCCATATGTCCGTAGGTAATATTCGGCCACAAGTTGGCCTGAGCAGAAGGGGAGGCGGGGGGGGGGGAAGGAAGGAATGGAAGGATCGTATTGAGGGTGACGCTGGTTTTCGTTTCCAGCTCCTCAATTTCACCACCTCGCTCAGTCATTCTATAGTATCACATGACCTGTCAGCCATTTCTCCTCCGATTCATTTTCTGCCCTTTCATGCTTCCTCTCTCTGAAACAATGGATAACACGCTAGGGCTTTTACCATCACCGCTCCCTCTCTGCCCTTCGCTGCGCTGCACCCCCACACACACCTGTGAATCCTGTGGCTCCAAAGACGACCACGTCGAATTCGCGAGTTGCCATTCCTGATAAATGCTGTGGCTATGTTGGTGTATGGCGTAGAGGGAGGGAAAAAGGAAGGGATGAGACATCAACGTGGAACAATTTATCACTCGCGCTTCGGAAGGGCCGAGAAATGAAAGAGTGGTTTAGCCTGACGCGGTTGCTACATTCGCTGCAACGGAAAGGTGGGGTGTGGATACGAAGTTCTAGCTATTTATGCTAGTTGTGTGTGAGCAGTACAGCCACGGCGTGTTTTGTTCCTTGCGAGCTAGCACGTAGCATCCAATCAGTGCTCCACAAGCAGCCTTTCCGATTTATCCAAAAGGTAAGCTGACAGGCTTATCCGAGCTTTGGCGTAGGCCGTAGTCTCAAACCCCAGTGCTTCGTGTATATCGGTGTCTTGCGTCGTCGAGTCACCATGTAGGGTGCGTAAAAACCGCGACAGAATTGCGCGAGCGTCACCGGCTCTGGCGAGTCGTCTTGCTTCTCGTGCCTCCACCTTGAAGCCACTGTCACTTCACTCACTCTGTCTCTTACCCTACTCCACAAACAGATACCAGGGACCACAGATTTTGCAGAGGTACCATCGCTTGTACGCGCGTGCAGAGTTTCATAAGAACTTCTGCTCCAAACCATGCTTTCCTTGTCGAGCAAAGCGGTCCTGCGCCAGACTGCCGCGACGACGGGCAGGAACTCTAAAACCCGCTTCGCTTCAATCTGGTGGACTCCAGGTAAGCAATGAGAGACACGCGTACTCCCCGCCCATAGCTACGTATATGTCTGCTATAGGTGCGCACTGATGCATGAGAGATTTTGTGGGGTTGTCCCCTCTCCGCTTCAGGTAAGGAGCCGCGCGGAGCAGCTTCTGTCGACTTCAAGGTAGAGAGAGACCTCAACCCCCTCCCTGCCCACGCTCTCGACGTCCATACCTGTCATGCATGCCTGTGCGTAGTGGTAGACTGTGTCGTTACAGACCTTGGCAGTTTGCCAGGCGTTCTCTCCCGCTTTTTGATGATGGTGTACCGAGAACAAAACATGACACCCCCCTCCGACACATCAATATGGCTTCATATACTCATGTCACCATATCACCTGCAACCACTACGATAATATGCTCGCATCAGCCATTCCTTTTACCGTATTATTCAATGTCCTCTCATCCCTCGCAACCCCTCTCTGGATCTCCTCTTTCTCTCTCCTCCAACCCCCAACCCCCAAGCCTGTGCTTTCGGCTCCACAAACAACAGCAGTCGCCCTCCCCCCTCCGCGTCTCCCGCCTCCTCTTCATCCTCCAGCCGCAGAACCCCCGTCACTACCTCCACCAAGCCCTCTCCCGCATGGCCCCCTTCCCGCAAAGAGCTCGCGCAGATGTTCGAGGCGGGATACGAAAGTTACGAAAAAAACGATAAAAAAGGTTTGGGTCGTGGAGCCATGTCTTGGAAGGAATGCGAGGACGAAGGGGGGCATCATGATGGGGAGGGAGAGGAAGAGAGGGAAGGAAGAGCGAAGGGATCGACATCGTTGTCTCCCCATCATGAAGGGTATGACGCGGAGGTGGTAGCGAGGCAGAGGCGGGAATTGTTGAAAGCGACAACAGCAGCAGCAGCAGCACGGACAGGACCGACGTACCTGGAACAAGATGAGTTGAAGGCACGGAGCGAGGAGAGGGGGAAGGATGGAGTGCCAGCCATGGGGGGGGCGGGGGTGGTGGAGGGAGGGGAGGAGGAAGACCCGAACGACAATAAGGGAGGGAGCAGTAGCAGCAGCGGTGGTGGTATTGTGAGTGGTGGAGGTGGAGGTGGAGGTGGAGGAGGAGGAGAAGGAGGCAAAGTGGCGGCTAACAGCGGTAGCAGCAGCAGTAGCAGCGATAGCAACACGAGCTTGGAGAACTGGACGTGGGCGAAGCCCTCCCGTCTTTCTCAGGAGCAGGAGGAGCAGCAGAGCAACAGCACCAGGAGTCGCAGCAGAACCGCGAGCTCGTCGACGAAAAGTAGGTTGGGACATATCCCGGTGGTGCCCCGGACGCTGTTGACTCCCGCGGAGGTGGTGCAGAGTCTGACAGAGTTAGGGGGAGGGGGAGTGACGAGCGTCGACATCCGGGGAAAGGGGAATTTCGACGCAGAAGCGATGATCTTTGCGTCGGGTAGGAGTGGAGGTCACTTGAGACGGATGGCCGATACGCTGGTGGGTGCGCTGAAGGCACGGGGAGTGGAGGAGGAAAGGGCTCCGGGAGTGACGGGTGCGGAGGGCTACGAGTGCGATGACTGGATGATTGTGGATGGAGGCAATGTGATTGTGCATCTGATGGAGCCGAGCCAACGCAAGGCCTTGGAGCTTGAACAGTTCTGGGGCGGGGCTGCGGAGGGAATGGAGGAGGCGAAGGGGGGGAGCGTTGGGGAGGTGGTGATGCCGGTGGTGGCAGGGACATCGGAGGCGGCTTGGAATCAGGCGCATGACGAGTTGTTGGAGCGGTTTCCGTGTGATGAGGGATATGCACCTGAAAACGAGGGGCACTCAGGGAGGGAGAGGGAGTTGAGGAGGGTCTTGGGGAGGCAAAGGGGGTTCACGGGACGGAGGGTGCGGAGGAGGGCGTAGGTTGGCGCTGGGAGGTAGGGAGGGAAGGAAAGAAGGAGGGAAGGAGGAGGTGATTTGTGTACAGGAATGGGTTGTATGATTTTATTTTCATTTTTTAATCTTGATTTTCTTTTATGTCTAGCTACACATCTGCCAATTTCGGTTTGCATTGCCCCTTTAAGGAAACGTTTTCATTTCGTGATATCACCCTAAGAAAGAGACTCCAGAGGTAGCAGTAGCAGCAGCAGCCGCAGCAGCAGCAGCGACAATTGTCGCCCGTCGCCGGTGGCAGCGGGATTGGAAAAAGAAAAGGAGAAAGGGGAAAGAAGAGAAGAAAGGAGCGGATTGAGTTCCTTGCACACAGATAAAATTTACAAGGGGCTGAAACGGTAAAGAGACAAAGAGAGAGGCATGAACATTAAGAGGGGAATATATATATATATATATATATGTATACACAGACCTGAGGCAGTTAATAATGAGGGGTGTGTGTTAGTGAAATTTGGGGAGGGAAGGGGCGAAGGACAGGGAGGGAGGGTGGGAGGGCGTGTTTCATGCCACCTAGCTCTCGCTAAGCTAGAGGAATTAGGGTGCACGTGTGCTACTAGTCGGTGTGAAGAAGGAGCAGCGGCAGTATCAGTGAGAATAGCAGCAGCAGTAGCTGCAGCAGCAGCTGCAGCATCCATGTGAGGACACACCAAGAAGGAAGAAAGAAAGAAATGACGAGGAAAAAGAATGACATCCCTTCTGATGTCAATCTTTATTTTTTCATTAGATCGCTCTTTCTGTGTGAATTCCCGCTTTAATTTATTATTTCTTGCAGTTTGTGAAAAAGGGAAATCGGTGCTCGCCTTATGGAATGGGTGCCATCACGGCACAACCAGACCCACTCCTCGCTTCTCTTTTACTTTTCGGTCTCCCATTTCCCTCTCATCTCATTAAAATTACTTTGTCGGCAGATCTTTGAGATTAAATCGCACTAAGCACCGGAATATGGAAGCACACAAATCGTTTGAATCAGTCATCATCCCCACACCATTCCCATTGAACACAAGCCGGGAAACAAGAAGGGTCAAGAAGCACAAACCACAACACATTGTCACAGTGTCAAGAAACACGAAGAAAAACACAGTATCAAGAAACACAAAGCACAGTACATAATCCTGCATCGAGCTCCTTCCCACCCTCGCACTCCACTCGTTCCCCGCACCAGAAGCCTCTTGATCTTCCCAAGGCACCTCCACTTCTCCTCCCTTCTCTCATCCTTTCTTCCATCCCCCACCCCCCCCTCCCCCCGTACTTCCGATCCCCCGCTGTGCCTTTCTAGCTGCCACCACCGCATTCCACTGTAGGACACTCAACCACTTATCCACCTCTCCCTCACCTCCCCCACATCTCAACTCAAGCGACACATTGTCGTAGTACAATACAAACCCTGCATACCCGTCTTCCCTCCCTCCCAAAGCAGAGGGAGGATGCACAACCCTCCGTGTTCCTACCTCTGAAATGGGAAAGCGATGGTGAATCACGGACGCACCATCTTTCCTCTTGAGCACTGTGACAGCTTCAGCATCTACGACCAAGTACACTTCCTTCCACATTTTTCGGCGGGAAAGTCCCACGCCTGTGTAGCGCTCTTCTTTCACCATCCCGCTTTTTTGCATGGACTTGTCCACGGTCGGACGGCCCATTTCGCGTTCGTAGTCTGGTTCGATTACTCGGCCGTATGCCCCTCCTCCTCCTCCTCCTCCCGCTGCTGCTGTTGCCGCGGCAGACGACTCATTCTGCTCTTGAATGTCATCCTCTTCCCCATCTTCTTCATGGACGCCGCTTCCCTTGGAAGCAGGGGTCTGTAGAGTCAGACCATCCTCCTTATTCACAGCGCCCGCAACAGCACTATTACTTCCCCCTAGAAGAGAACCCAATCCTCCCTTGCCACCTAAGCTAAAAGGAGACGACGACATCACCTCCCGCTCTCCTCCTCCACCTTCCCTTCCTCGACGAAGGCTCGTGCCGCTACTACCATTCTTAGTGTTGTTCCATTTCCAAGACCCCTCGACGGGCGCGCTCCGAGGAGTGGCATACGTCATTTTCTGCCTTCGTTGCTGCTGTTGCTGCAAGCGACTGCCTTCCGCAATGGTCGAGTCTGACGAGGCTAATGGATCGTCCTTGCTCCCGGACTGTCCTCGCCGTGGCCCCGCCCCTCCTTCCCTTCGATCTTGCCTCCCTCTACCCTCCCTCCCTCCCTCCCTCCCTCCTCCCCCACTTGCCCCCGACAACAAACAAGGAGCGTTCGCCGGCGGGGCCTGCCTGGGTGCCACCACTCGTGCCTTATCGAGAAGAGACACAATTTGAATATTCAATCCTCGATTCGACCGACATACAAAATGCGGTACGGCCACCACCACAGCCATCACCACAGCCACTGCTGCCATTCCTCCCATCAAAAACAATTTGTCTTCCGACGTCCCCTCCAGCTGCAGCATGTCCAAATACTTCACCATCCACTCATGGTTACTATTGCCACACATCATTTCCCTCCTCCCTCCATTTCCTCCTCCCCACCCCCACATCCCTCTTCCTTTCTCACCACTAGCAAATCTGCCTCCCTCCCTCCCTCCCTCCATAGTTAGCAGCCTCGATGCTAAGGCCTCTACGACCGTAACGACGACAGCAGCAAGCATGTGCGCGCCTAGGACGAACCTTCCACACCACTGCTCATCCAGTACAACACACTCGAGGTTAACCAACGCCAGATACACTTTTAATTTACTGGTGCTGAGGGAATGGAGGGCGAGGGAGAGGGAGAGGTGGGTCAGACCAAGGCCCACAGCCAGCGCCCACAAAGACAGGTCTTCCAGAGCAACGACTGCTTCGGGGTAGTGAAGGAGGGCATGGTAGAGGGAGAGGTACATCCCCGAGGACATGAGCAGGGGCAGGAGGGGGTCAAGAAAGCGAAGGAGGAGGGAGGGGGGGGGGATGAGGTGCGGGAGGAGGAGGGCCGATAGGCTGTTGGATAGGGGGGGGCGGGTGAGGGAGGAGATGGTGGTAGAGGTGGAGAAGGAGGATATACTGCTTGCGGACGAAGAAGAGAAAGAGGAAGAGATCGAACGTTTGCGCCCCCAGGAGGAGGAGGAGGAAGGGGAGGAAGAGGAGGTGGTGATACAGGAAAGGGCATTCTGGGTCGCGGCTGAGGAGAAGGAAGAAGGCAAGAAGCACGCTAAGGGAAGCAAAGCCTCTTTTAAGTGCTGGGGATATCGAATCACAGAGACGGATGCCGCCGGCCTTGTGATCGAAAACTCTTCATCCAACCGTTTCCCCCCTCCACGTGTCCTCGTCTTCCCTCCCGCCCTGCTGGTGCGGGGTAGATATGCCAGGCATTGCATCAAATTAATTGTTCTCGTAAGTGCTGCCCGAGGCATAATCCGGACATCGACAGTGTACCTGTGCAGCTTCCCTTTCTTCAAGCCAGTCCACCACAGGGTTAATTCTTTGGTCTCGGAGGAGGTGATGAAGCGGACTTCGCGCTCTTCTCCGGGTAGGAAAGAAGAGTGGAGGATACGGTCGAGGTAGAAGGAGGGAAAGAGGGCTTGGTCTTTGTCTCCCAACCCTTTGATGCTGAAGGTGCCGGAGGAGGAAGGGAGGAAGCGAATAGTGACCAGACGGTAGGTGGGAACAGGAGGGAGGGAGGGCGTCGAGGAGGTAGGGAGGGAGGTGGTGTCCGGCATGCGCAGGAGAATGCGATGTTGGAGGGCAAAGGGGGAAATGAGGGCTAGCGTCAAGTCGGGGAGGGTGAAATGGAGGGAGCGATGGGCGGCGAGGGTCTCAAGCAGGTACCGAGAGAGGGCACTTCGGGCAAAGTGGAGGCAGGGGGACAGATTCTTGTTTTCAGTTTGAGAGGAAAAGGTGGTGGGGGACAGGAGGACGGTAAGGTCGACAGCGCCTTGGGTGAGGGAGGGGCCTACAACAAAGGCGAGGAGGGGGAGCTCGGAGAGGCCAAGGTCGTCGGAGGGGGAGGGAGGTTTCTTGGTGGTGGTGGTGGCGGAGGAGGTGGCGGAGGAAGGGGTGGAGGAAGAGGGGTTGAGGCCAAGGAGAGGAAAGTGATGGGGTTTTTTGATGGAGGTGGCGAGGTAATAAACAAAATCACCGACAGGTGCGCCAGAAGTGCTGGTGCTGGTGGTGCTGGTGCCGGGTGAGTAGTGGTATCGACCTGTGCGTTGCGCGAGGATGAATTCTTTGGCAGACTGCTTCTTTTCGGACCAGACCATCTTGACGACGCTGCTATCAGGGCCTACACCGACGTCACCACCGTTGTAAGGATTGCCACTGATGCTCCCGGTGGTGCTATGGCTGGTGCTGGTGCTGGTGCTGGTGCTGGTGCTGGAGCTGCTGTTTCCTCGAGAGAGGGACATAGTATTGTTGTTGGTGCTGGCGCTGGTGCTGGCGGACGACAGAGGTAAAAGGGCCAGGACCTTGGCTTGCTCCAAGTGGGCCAGCAGCAAGGATTGTAAAATTTGAGGACCATGGGTGTGTATATGAAAGTAGGCGAATGTCGACAAGGCTTCACTTAAAGTGAAGTTCGCGTTAGGAAGGGTGGAGGTGACGCGAAACAAGCCCGTGCTCGATTGGCTCACGCCGCGGTACTTGGGGTGTGGGGCCCAGGTTGTGGAAGAAGTAGAGGAGGGGCACTGCTCGTCGATCAATCGTTTGACCGCTTCGTCCACTTGCTGCTGGATGCGTTGGGCGTCTGTGCCTATAATGCACGGAAATGACTCGTGGAGATTCCCGCGGACGTTGGACTTGTTGAGCGTGCCATTGCCACCATTAGCAATACTAACACTCCCACGCCCTCCCCCAGTGACTGCTACAGATGAGTCTGCTGGATGGGGGGAGGACATGCTTAAACTTGGGATGTGTAGATTCAAGCTGCAGGTGGTCAAGACAGATTAAAGCCTTGATTGCACACGAGGAAGGACCCCGTTCCGGCGATGGACAAAAAGCGGTGAAGCGGAAATGGGGCTCTGAGCCACGCAGGACTACAGTCGCGCAACAACGGTGAACCCTGTCGACAGCAGTGTGTGGGAGGGAGGCGTTGGAGGCTGTTACACTGTAGTTTGGGTCATTGTGTTGGAGAAGGTGTGGCCGAGGATTAGACATGCTCAAGCACAGCAACGGACTGATTGTGATCGGTTCCAGGCAGGCCCGTAGCAGTTCCTTCGGAAGGCAGGCCCTCTATTGACCGTCATACATCGCAAAAACACAATCATACAGGCAGAGACCAGGAGAAGCATGATCGCCACTGCTCCCAACTACTGGAGGCATTTTTTGCCCTGTTTCGTTTTCCTGCAGTTCCTCTTCGTTTTCCAGCAAAGTTTTTCCGCAGCCTCCTCATCCTCTCCCAGCACAACGACAAGCGCTCCTGGAGGCTTTACTGCAAAGGGAGAGCTGCCGCAAATGGAGTTTGCGCGTTTGGGAGCTTATCGCTTCGCTTCGCCTAGTGTGTGTGTACGGACACGCCAAGCTTGCTACGTCTTGTGTGCCCGGCCCGAGCGAAACCCGCTGCGGGAGGTCTACAAGGAGGGTAGCAGCAGTAGCAGTAGTAGTAGCAGCAGCAGCACCAGTTATTCAAGCAGCAGCGGCAGCAGCACAGGAAGTGGGATTCATCTCGTCTCGCCCGGGATTGGTTGTCTTTGCCAGGGGCAAGACGGGGACGTGCTCGCCCAGTTAAGTCTGATGCGACGGGAGGCAGAGAGGTACCTACATACTTTTGCCCATCCTATCTCTGCTCGCAGCCTGGCACAGCGACTGGGGGCAATATTGGGGGGAAAAGGACAGGAGACATGGTCTAGACCACCATGTTGTATTTCGGTAATCATGTCTTCCTCGGGTGGATCGTTTTCACCACCACCATCTTCAGCAGCTGGGGCAACAGCAGTAGCTGGAGGAGCAGTAGCAGCAACAGCAGGAGTAGGAGTAGTGGCAGATGGAGTAGAAGAATACACAGAAGGAGGACGAGAAAGAGGAGGGGGAGGAGGAGTAGCAGCTCCCTTCTCTTCCTTTCCCTCCTCCCCTCATAAGGGGAGAAGAAAGGATAGGTGTCAAGAGGCCGAGATGTACCTGGTGGACCCGACGGGCTTAGTGTTATGTGTGCGGGGACAGGCTTTCGGTGGAAGGCTCGTGGATGATCCCGTGGCACATGAGCTGCAGGAGTGGTTGGCGAGGGAAGAAACGTTCGGGCGTATCGACGATGGAGGGGAGGGAGAGGGGGTGGAGGACGAGGGAGGAGAGGAGGAGGGGGTGGTATGGGCGAAGCTGTGGGAGGGGATGCAAAAATACTTTCCGACCCTTGTGGGGCATCCGGAGGAGGTGGAGTGTGCAAAGGCGGCGGGGTCGTCGTTTCGAAGGGTGGGGACCTTGGATCAGGTGTTGAGATGTGGTGGAAAATAACGAAGGAAGGGATCGGCATAGGGAAGGAGAAAAAGAAAGGGGGATGTAGACATTTGTGAAGACGAAAGGAGAAACATCTGGTTCGATGGGCACTTTTCCAACTGTAATCATAGTATTTGTATAATTATAGTTGTCTTAATGTGCGATATATATGAAGACATTCATTCGGTCTCGAAGGGTTTGTACATGCTTCTTTCGTACAGTCTAATGTGATGGAGCGATCGTGACTTCCCTCCTTTCCTCCCTCCCTGCTTTCTCTCCTTTTCGACCGACTCGTCCTATCCTTCCCTTCACGCTACAGAGAGACAGTGGGTATTCCATCCTTTCTTTGCCTTCTTCCCTCCCCCCCTTCCTCCCCTCCCAAAAACAACCCTACGTGCCTCGGCCGCGTCGGCGACTCCATCCCTCCCTCCCTCCCTCCCCTCTCCCCTTCCTCTCCCCTTCCTCCCTTGGTGGCATGCCCACTCAAGCTCTCAAAATCAGATGAGCTCAAGGAAACGGAACCAGAGCTACTCCCCAAGCTACTTCTCTCCCCTACACTCGCATCGATCCCTCCCCGCCCTTCCCCTTCATCTAGACAGCTGCTGATAGTCCGCCCTCCTGCTTCTCTTCCCTCCCTCCCTCCTCCCATCCCTACTCCTGCACCAGCGGCCGGAGCGTTCAAACGCGGCTCACCTCGCTGCTGCTGCTGCTGCTGCTGCTGTCCACCCGTCAAAACCATCGCGCCTGGCCTGCCCCCCTCCCTCCCTCCCTCCCTCCTCCCCGCCACCCTCGGCCTGCCCATTGGCGCGATGTAATTAATCGGCCTCCCTGGTGGCACCAGCAACCATGAGGCCAACCCGCCCCCTCTCACTCTCTCCCTCCCTTCCTTGATCTTCCTCTGGTCCTGCGGTGTGAAAACCAACAAAGTCGCAAGCACCCGCTCTAATGATTCCTTCTCAGAAACAGCTCCGGGAGGAAAGGAGAGATAGTCAACCACCACATTTTTCAGGTATTCGAGATTACACCCTTCCCGCTGCTGCACCTGTCGACGGCCAACGCTCGCCCTGGTGAGCGAGGCATGCGCGGCGGCTAGCTGTGCACATTCTAAATCTTTTTGTGCCAGCGCTTCTTGGAGCCTTTTGAGACTGATTTTAAACGATTCGACTTCGGCTTGTTGTTTGGTGTCGCGAAGGGACTGTTTGCTGGCAAGTATCATTATTGCGCTGTCGGCATGGGCGCCGGAGGAGAGGTCGGCTTGGAGGGTGGTGAGCTGGTGGGTAAGCTGCTGGAGTTGGGCTTCCTTTTCTTGGAGGAGGGTTTGGGCCAGGGAAGTCTTTTTTTGGTTGTCGCGTCGGAGGGTGGTCAGTTCGGCGGCGTGGGCCTCGCGTTGTTGTTGGTGTTGAAGCGAGAAGGCTTCTTTTTGGGCCCATATCTCTTTTTCAACCTCGGACTTACTATGTTGCTGTTCTGCTTCTGCGCGTGCTTGCGCCGTTTTGGCATCCGCGGCCTTTTGCTTACAGAGGTCAAGGTCGTGTTTCAGGCCTGCTACTATCCCCTCGCCCTCCTTTACTGCCTCCCTCAGGGCCTTCATTTCTCGCATCATTTCCTGAGCCCCCCCTTCTAACTGTACCATCTGTGTGGCATCGTTCGCGCGCAGTTGCTCGGCCTTATCCAGATCTTCTTTCAACCTTTGGACTATCCCATTTTTCTCTGACAGGGCTGAGCGGACCTCATCGAGTTGGGAGCGCCGTTCGTTCGCTTTCTGCTGCTGCTCTAGCAGCGTCTCTTTTTCGTGCAGTGCTTCTTGGAGGGCATACTGCGAGGTCCGGAGGGAGGAGGCGAGCTCGTGATGCTGCTGCTGGTGGTGGGAGAGGGAGAGACGGAGCTCTTCGAGAGTCAATTCCTTTTGGTGCAGGAGGACAGAGGAGGCCCCAAGCTGTTCTTCCAGGGTGGCGATTCGCTGGGTTTTGAGATCGAGGTCTTGTTGGAGGGTGAGGAGGAGGGTCAGGGCGGCTTTCTCTTCTTTTTCATTTTGTAACAAGAGGGGTGACGGTGACAGCGGTGGTGGAAGTAGTTTATGCTGCTGCTGCTGTTGCTGATGCTGCTGCTGCTGCTGCTGCTGCTGCTGCTCATTTCCTTCCTCCTCCTCCTCCTCCTCCTCCTCCTCCTCCTCCTCCCTCTCCTCCCTTTTCTGCGTCTCATGCTGCGTCTTTATCGTCGCCAATTGATTTTGCAGCGATATGACCACATCCTTCTCTTCCTCTAAGGCCTTGATGTGCTCCTGCAGCTCTTTGCGCAAGCTCTCCGTCTCCTTCTCTTTTGCTACCTGGGCTGCTCTGCTCTCTTCAATTTCCAAGACAAGCTGCCGAACATTCTGCTGCTGCTCGTGTTTGTCAGTGGTGGAGGGAGGCGTGGATGCGGATGAGGGCTTCGAGGACGGGGTGGTGGTGGCGGATGTGGAGAAGGTGGACATCAATAGACGGATCTCCTGCTCCTTCGCTTGAACGTAATCCCGATGCTGCTGCTGCATGCTCTGCAAAGTCATGTTCCTTTCCTCCTCCCTCTCTGCCCACTCTCGCTGAAGGTCCGGCAAGGATATTTGCAGGCCCTCGGAGGGTACGCCCTTCCTCAACACTTCCGTCACCACAAACCCCAGCAATTCATCCCTCTGCGCCGCGGCCTCATTTTGAGCTTTCTTCTGCTCGGTGAAATTGTTTTCAAGATTCTTCAGACATTTGTTGAGTTTCAAGCATAGGTGCATCAGGTCTTCGCGAGAAATGTCGGGCTCGATAGCCAAGGGGCTTTTTTCGCCACCGCTTCCGCTTCCACTGCTTGACAAGGTGGAGGCAGCGGCCGAAGAAGCTTGCTGCTGGAAGAAACTACCTATTTCTTTACCAAAGGAGGAAAGGGTTCCCAACCGTTTGTTGCGAGGCGGTGCGGATGTGAGAATATTGGCTGGACTGCTGCCACTTCCACTGCGGCTACTGCTGCTACTGCCCAAGCTCCGCAGCAAGGTGGCAGCCGTCGTCTCGGCCATCGTCTTAGCCTTGGAGCTGGAGGAGTTGGAGACACTAGTGCTGATGCTCATATTTGCCGACGACGCTGATGCTGACATGGTTAAAGGATCCTCCATTGCCGCGACGGGCTGCCTTGACGGGACACTCATCGTTGAGGCGGGCTGGGCCACCAAGGGCAGGCATAAGATGATGGTCGACTGGCTTGCTCGCCCTTTTGGTTCCTTGGGATGAAACAAGGTTCAAGCAAGACTGCCTGTAGGCACGCAGGGGGTTAATGTCGTGAGAAGGGTGAGCAGGAATGGAGAGAGGCAAGGGTTCTTGTACAAGGAGGGACAAATTAAGTGTGGCCATTTTCGGGCGCTAGAGGCGTGGTTGATTTTTCGGGCGACCGAGTGGGCGATGACGGCTTGAGACCGCAGAGCTAGCATTTCCCGACTAGCCATGTGTGAACGTACAGCCACAAATTGTGGCTGTAGCAAGGTCTTGCTTGTCTGTGGGTAAAGGCGATGAATGCTTGGCGGCTCTGTCGTTTTCGCTCATCTCTTGGGCACAAATAAGCAAACCCTGCCTTACTCTCATTCATTATCAACATCATCCGAAGGCGACGCACGCAGATACTTCCACCAGCCACCATCTCTGCACACCGCAGCCGGGCAAATGAGCATACGTGGTGTGCCCCAGCTTCGTTCCTTGCTGCTACGGTACTCGGACCGAGACGGCTCCAGCCGGGCCATAAGGTAAGGAGGGATGAAGGGAAGGAGAAGGGATAGTGAGGAGAGGCGAGGAGTGGTAGATGCCCCTTAGTAGACGGCGGCAGACAAGTCTCAGGCGCAGTTCGCCCACCATGCAACATCCACCACAGGGACTACATTGGATCGCGGCTGGTGGCCTTTGCACAGGCGCACGAGCATGTCAAGGTGACGACGGAGCTGAAACGGAATGCACACCCCGTGGTCCAGGCCGATTACGGTACGTGTGGATTAGACGCGAGGAAGGTGGACACGAACAGAAAGAAATGGGAATGAAAACAGGACTGAACGGTTGGAATAGTACCTGTCGTAAGTTTGCCAGGTCGTCTTCATTCTTGGGAGACAGTGTCACTCGCTTCCACCGCCATCATCACCACCTCATCCAGCTTCCTCCCTCCCTTTCTTCCTTTCCTCTCTATCTTTCGCACAGCCTTCGGGGAGCCCAAGGTAGTATGTGTTCGGACGGCCGAAACGGCGGAGGATGTGGAGGCGGTAATTCTTGCTCTGCGAAATACCACTGGTAGGAAAGTCAAGCCCTTGCGGAAGCCGGTGGTGTCGAGACTGCCTAGCATTCAGGTAGGGAGTGAGGGAGAAGGGAGATGGATGAAATGTAGGAATAAAGATTCATAGAGAGTGCCGAATGTAATTGTTGAGATGCTCCTAGCTACATGGCTTCTGTCTTGGCAACCACACGGATATATGTAACCCAAACCAATTTATTCCTGGAAAAATACAGGGAATGTGGGATCCGCGCATGCCGCTGCACAAGGAGAAAGTTACGTTGGAGCACGGCCCGGAGGCGTGAGAAGAAGAGCAGTTGAGAAGAAGAGCAGTCATCATGAAACAGATACGGGCAAGACGAGACGAGGGTGAGCGGGTGGATGGGTCTTGAGGCCATCAGCTTGATGAGGAACTTCAAATTTGTGATTTGAAATGTAAAAAAAGAAGGAATGACAGTGGCAGTACCACGATACGTATTCCCCGGCCAGATCGACGCGCGAAGGAAGCAGTGCGCGACAGGTGGTTGTTGCTGTGCGGTGTGCTCTCCATCTGGACGCGAAGCATCAATTTCAATTACGCGCAGGGCAGTCAGCCATAGCAAGGAGAGATAGCCAAGCCATGGCATTTAAAAAAATCCTCGATGCTAACCATAGACAACCCAATCGGCCTCATTTGGTTTCTGGTTTAGCCTGTATGCCTGCAGTCCTCGGGGCAGGAGGTTACATGTTTTCCCTTTTTATCAACCATTCCCATTCCCTTGGGATATTTAGTTCCCCCGCGGCCATCCACAATCTCATCCACCACATTTATCGACGGTTGGACGCGCGCTTATTGGAATATGATTGAACAACAAGTTCTTTCGATAGACTTGAGACATGAATGTGCTTCGTTCCCATCTCACATCAAGACAATCGAGCCACCTATCTCAACTTAACTCCACTCCCTTTCCGGTGAGCCAACCAGAGCTTCCGCCATTGCAATCGAATCACTTATTTTTTTTCTGTCTCCACATCGAAATATCAAGTTCATACACTCCCTATTACTAGTTACTTTCCATCATATGGAAGTTTCTCTCTGCTCTCAACGGCAAAGCTCAGCAGTCGGCGACAACGACGTGACGTGGGAAGTGCGTGTACCCCTGCCAGTGCTGCTCTCTTGTCTCTCTCGGTCTCAGCTCACGCAATTCATGGAACGCCAGACTCAGTTAACACGGTCGCCAGACGAGATGCCCCTGGTCGTCCAACCATCGTTCTATACAGCCTTCCTTGTCTTGTATCTCATCGATCCTTCTGACCGCCCCCGACGAACACCACGCACATGTACAGACATGGCACCGCAGAAAGAAGCGGAGCAGCCCCTCCTGGGTAGCGACCGCGCGGAGGAGGGGAGTAAGGAGGAGGTACGTGTTGTAAATGCCCGGAAGATGCTATACGTGGAAAGTGGGGGGACATATGGGTTGCGGTCGCCATGGATCAAGCGGTCGATGCTTGCCTTGGTTTTATGCGAATGCCTGCCAAAGAAAGGAACGAGTGACGCGTGGAGTTGCGACTTTTGGCGGCAAGGGGGCGTAGTCTCTGGCAATGGACACCCCATCGGAGTGATGAGTGTGCCTGTGTATCGTGCGTGGGACTGGTTTTGGTTCCAGCCGCTGCCTTGGGCGTGCTTCGCCCGTGCTGGCAGGACTGGACTCCCTTCTTCGAACGTATTTGTCAGCATGCATAAGGAGGTCTCTTGAGCCGTGCCAATAGCAGCAGAAGTTGCACATACTACCCAGTGTACCTTTTTGTAACCTCGCATGGCAAGGCGTCGCATTGATGATGAGTTTTGTGATCACGGGCGCTCCTACTTTCTCGTACCTCCTTTTGTGGATACTCTCTCGCCCTCAGTCTTTAAGCTTTCCGCGTCTCAATCTCCATTTTCTCCTGCTAATCTCAACATTTCTTTTCTTCTCGTCACCCTTCCTTGCATTTGTTCCATTTCCTTACTCAGCTGCATCGCAATAGCGGTGGGCCCGCAGGCTCCGCCCCGGCTGCCTGCGACAAGGCCCATGCAGACTACGTGCTCCTGTCCTTGGACGAGGTAAATCAATAATGGACAGACGAGGGAATAAATCGAGTTTCCCACGTATTTTTCCCTGCTACAAAAACGCTTGTTCACGCGTGTAAACTGACCTGTCGTTGCCATGACTCACATCCATCAATCCAGGAGAGCAAGCACCAAGAAGCCGCCAGCACAACCACTGGCAGCAGCAGCAGTAGCAGCACGGACGACCAAAAATCCGATGATCCCTTGGCCCCTGTCCCGTTGAAAATGCTCTTCTACTTCGCGGATCGCGTCGACATTCTTCTCATGTGCGTGGGCAGCCTGGCCGCTGTGGGCACAGGATGCATCATGCCGATCTTCGCCCTCATTTTCAGCAACACTATCAACGCGATCAACGTGGGACCGGACGAGGAACGGAGACACAACGCCACTAGGTACTCTCTATTATTTATCGGCCTGGCGACCGTGTCCCTCGTCATCAATTTCGTGCAAAGCTCCTGTTTTTCGATTGCCGCTGAGAGGCAGGTTCGGAAAATGCGCGAGCAGTTTCTCGCAGCTGTTCTCCGGCAAGAAATTGGTTGGTTCGACCAAGGCAATTCCGGACAGCTTTCCACGAGGATAAAGGTACGATATTTTGATCTCGGCTACTATGTTGCTTGGTGTATATCCCGCAACACCGACTCCACTCCACGTCAACTAGTCACAACACCAACCGCACCATGCACCCGCAAATACCAACAAATCGCTACATCACACAAACAAACACAACAGGGCGACACGTTGCTGGTACAACAAGGGATCGGCGAAAAGATGGGTCTGGGGGTCCAGTTTTTTGCAACCTTTGTGGCTGGGTTCGTGATTGGCTTCAGCAAAGGTTAGATAGTAGATGGGAAGGAAGGGATGGAGGGAGGGAGAGAGAGTGCATAAGGAAAGCACGACCAGCTACTAATCCGCTTATCCGACCCTTTCCACCTCTCTTTCTTCTCATACTTTTAGGGTGGAAGCTTGCCCTAGTCATGTGTTCTGTGGTACCTCTTCTCGGCGTGTCGGCCGCTTTCCTCTTTGGCGCCGTGGGGAAATTGACGACACTGGGTCAGAAGCTGTATGCAGAGGCAGGCAGCGTCGCAGAACAGGCTATCTCGTCGATCCGGACAGTGGCGGCATTTACGGGGGAAAGGAGGGAGGCAGATAGGTAAGGAAGGAGGGAAGGAGGGAAGGAGGGAAGGAGAGGGGGACGGAGGAATGGCTCGACTGGTACCTCAGTGGACAAACACAGGAGAATCGTTTTCTTCTAATTCTTGCCCTCCTTCCTTCCTCCCTTCCTCCCCTTCTTCCCTCCCTTCCTTCAGATATACGGTGAAAATTCTCAAGGCGCAGAGCATCGGAGTGAAAAGCGGGCGGGCCATAGCCCAGGGCCTCGGGACGGTGCTTTTTATTATTTTTGCAAGCTACGGCCTTGGGATGTGGTTTGGTGCCAAGGAGATTGGTAAGTGGACGAGAGGGCAGGTAAAATGGGAGGGTTGGAAGGAGGGAATAAAGGTTTGATAACTTTCTTCTGCAAGCCATGCATGCTGCATTACTAACCTCTATTATCCCTCCCTCCCTCCCTTCTCTCCCTCTCTCCCTTTCTTCTCTCCCTCTCTCCCTCCCTTCCGTCTCTCTCTCCCTCCTTCCCTTCCTTCCCTCCCTCTCTTCACTCCCAGTCGACGACCATGAGGCCCACCCCGAGTGCGTGGAAGCCGGCACTTGCAAAATTAACGGCGGTGACGTCCTTGTCGTCTTCTGGTCCATACTCTTCGCCTCCATGAGCATCGGGCAATGCGGGCCCCAGCTCTCCGCCGTGGCCGAAGCCAAAGGCGCTGCCGCCAAGTTGATTGAAATCGTGACACGCATCCCCGCAATCGATAGCGAAGACCAGTCAGGGGAGAAATTAGAGCATGTCCAAGGCAAAATAGAGTTCAAGGACGTGTCGTTCACTTATCCCACACGCCCAGATGCGCCTATTTTCCAAGGGTTCTCTCTCGTTGTGGAGCCGGGACAGACGGTGGCGTTGGTGGGGTCGTCGGGCTCGGGGAAGAGCACGGTCGTCAACTTGATGGAAAGGTTCTATGACCCTAGTGATGGGGAGGTTCTGGTGGATGGAACGGAAATAAAAAAATTGAATTTGAAATATTGGAGGGGGCAGGTGGGGTTGGTGAGTCAGGAGCCGACTTTGTTCGCTACGAGCATTGCCCAAAATATTGCGTATGGGTCGATGAAGACGGTGACGATGCCGGAGGGGGAGAAGGAGGGAGTGAAGGAGCACGCTGTGGGAGGAGTGCCTATGGCGCAGATTGTGGAAGCAGCGAAAGCGGCGAATGGTAAGAGCACCTCCCTTTGCTCGGTTCGGCTCCCATCTCCCTCCCTCCTTTCTTCCCTCCCTCTTGTTCTCCTTTCTCAATTGCCTTAGATTCGTTTAAGTCATCCTCCTAACGCAAATGCTCAGCTCACTTTTGTCTCCTTCTCTCATTCCTTTCTGCCCTCCCTCCCCTCTCTCCCCTCCCTATCAGCACATGATTTCATCATGTCGTTTCCCGATGGCTACGAAACGACGGTCGGAGAGATGGGCGTGCAGCTTTCGGGGGGACAGCGCCAGCGAATTTCAATTGCGCGGGCCATCATCAAAGACCCGGCAATCTTATTGTTGGTAAGGAGATAGTGTGTGAGAGAGATAGTACCGCTTACTGAATTACATTTGTCTAATTTTCCCTCTCCTTTCCTTCTTGTGCACAGGACGAGGCGACGTCGGCATTGGACAACAAATCAGAGAAAGTGGTCCAAGAAGCGCTCGATAAATTGGTGGCTATGCGCCGACGCACCACCATCATCGTCGCTCACCGGTAGGGATAGCTTGCAGTCGAACTTGGGATGATGTATTGTGCTCGTCACGACATTTCTTGGGGTCGCCCACCCACCCGCACCCACCTATACATACGTATATATTTAATTTATGTATTTTCCTCCCTCTTTCCTTCCCTCCCTCTCTTCCTCCTTCCCTCGTCCATAGCCTCTCCACCATCCGCAATGCCGACGTGATTGTCGTCCTTCGCAAGGGCCGCATCGTCGAGCAAGGGAAACACGACGAGCTGATGGCCATGGAACAAGGGCATTACCGGGGCCTGGTCCGCCTGCAGACGTTGCCAAATTCCGAGGGAGGGAAGGAGGGCGGGATGTCCCGTACATCGTCCACGGCCTCGTTTGGATCGGGGATGGGGAGCCGGGTGACGAGCTCCAATTACTTGAATGGCAATGCCGCTTCTGCTGGCGCTGCTGCTGATTCTGCAGCGGCAACTGTGGCGGCGGCGAATAAGAAAATGAGCGGCAAGAAGACGAAGGAGGAGGAGGACGAAGGGGAGGAGGATATGCTTATTTCGCCCAAGAAACCTCGCAGTCACCACAACATCAGCAATCCGTCTTCCGTGGTGGTGAAGAGCAATGCGTCTGATGACTCTACTTTAGACAAAGTCGACCGCAACCGTCTCTGGAATCTTTCCCGCCCCGAGTGGAAGTGGGTGGGCCTCGCCCTGACCATGTAGGCCCCGCATAACCACCCTCCCTTCTGCCCTCCCTCACTTACTGCTTCCTTCCTTTCCTCGTTCCTCCATCCATTTCAGACCTCTTCTTCCCTCGCTCCTTTCACCACTGCTCGCTGACTTTCCCCCCTCTCCCTCCCTCCCTCCTTTCTTTTCTCCCTTCCTTTCCCCTTTGTTCTTCAGGGCGGTGGTCAATGGCTGCACATTTCCGGCCTACTCCTTCCTGCTCTCGAACATCGTCAGCTATCTCTACGACCCCGATCCCCACGTGGTCCGACAGAAGGCTTTCTTTTGGGCTGGTACGTATGTCCTCCCTCCCCCCCTCCCTCCCTCCCTCCCTCGCAATCCCCCACGCTCATGTATGTGTCATTCACACCTCTTTCTCCCTCCGTTTCTCCCTCCCTCCCTCCCTCCCTTCCCTCCTCCCTCCCTTCAGGCATGTTTCCCATTCTGGCCGCAGTCGTGGCTGGCGCAACCTTCACGCAGCTCTTGGCCTTCACGGTGATGGGCGAGCGCGTCACCACTCGCCTCCGCGATATGATGTTCCGAGCCACTGTTCGACAAGACATTGCTTACTTTGACAAGGAGGAAAACTCGACAGGTGCGGAGGGAAGGCAGGAGGGAGGGAGTATGGGCCTGATGGGAAGGTGGGGAGTGTGACTCGTTGGAGATGGTGGCATGTCAGGCTGAAACGAGGCCTTCTAGTTTAATCCAATTTTAATCCCACTCATCATTTCCTTTGTCTGACAGGCGCTATCACCGCCCGTCTCGCCACAGAAGTCACGCTTGTCAAGAACGTGACGGGCCAAAACCTCGGTCGTTCCGTACAGAACCTGGTGACCATTGCCGCTGCTTTCACCATTGCCTTCGCGTTTGGTTCGCTCAAAATGTCGTTGGTGCTGTTGGGCATCTTGCCGTTAATGGTCATCGGCAGCTTCGCACAAATGAAGGCCCTGCGGGCGAATACGGATGCGTCACAGGACCGTGTGGCAAAAAGCGGGGCCGTGGCCGTGCAGGCAATATCGGGAATCAGGACTGTGACGGCGTTCGGGATGAACACCAAATTGTTGTCCTTGTATTCACAGGCCTTGCAGCGACCGATGGAACTCGGGATCAAGAGCGGTTTGTTGAAGGGGATCACGTTGGGCATGTCCCAATTCATTAGCTTGAGCTCGTATGGATTGTTGTTTTGGTATGGGAGTACTTTGGTCCTGGACTCTCCGGTTGAGGAGAGAGGGTCGGCGTTCCAGCATATGTTGAGAAGTCTGATGGCGGTACGTGTTGGCTCATCTAGGGTCATTAGGGGTCGTGCCTTGCCCTTCCATCTTCGCTTGCCCATCCCTTTCCAAAATCTAGTTTCAGACTATTCCTTAATCTCACCGCAACTCCCTTCCTCCCTTCCTCCCTCCCTCCCTCTTTCCTTCCCCCGCCACTGTAGGTCACCATGTCCGCGCAAAGCATCGGGCAAAACACGTCTTTCTTGGGCGATCAAGCCGCTGCCAACTCAGCCGCGGCTCGCATTTTTGCAGTCGTGGACCGGCACCCCGAAATCGACTCTTCAGAGGACGGAAAAGGCTTGACCCTTCCAACGGTCAACGGACGGTTGGAACTGAAAAATGTTGATTTCACCTACCCCTCGCGGCCAGAAGCCAAGATTTTCAAGAAGTTCAATTTGGCGGTGGAGGCCGGGACAACCGTCGCGTTGGTGGGGGCGAGTGGGTCGGGGAAGAGCACGGTGGTCCAGCTGGTGGAGAGGTATTATGATCCCCAGCGAGGGAGTGTTACTTTGGATGGACACGACTTGAAGGGGTTGAACGTGCGGTGGTTAAGGCAGCAGATTGGCTTGGTTTCGCAAGAGGTACGTAGGAAAGAAAGAAAGGGAGGGAGGGAGGGAAGGAAGGAGGGAAGGAAGGAGGGAAGGAGGGAGGGAAGGAAGGAGGGAAGGAGGGAGGGAGGAAGGAAGGGAAGAAGGGAGGATAGTAATGTTACCTGTAACAATTTATACGCGCATTCATTTACATCATCGCCCTCATCACTTTCTCCCTGTGTCCCTCCCTACCCTTTCTCCTCCTTTCTCCCCCCTTCCACAGCCCATTCTTTTTGTAGGCACCATTGCCGAGAACATCGCGTATGGTCTCCCCTCTGCCTCGCGTGAGTCCGTCATCGCCGCGGCCAAGGCCGCCAATGCTCACGATTTCATCTTGTCCTTCCCAAGTGGGTATGAGACTGAGGTGGGGGATCGCGGTATACAGCTTTCGGGAGGACAGAAGCAGCGGATCTCAATTGCGCGAGCTATTTTGAAGGATCCGGCCATTCTGTTGTTGGACGAGGCGACGTCGGCGCTGGATTCAGAGAGTGAGGCAGTGGTGCAGGAGGCCCTGGACAACCTCATGCAGAGCAAAAAGCGGACGACCATCGTGGTGGCCCATCGGTAAGTGTGTGTGTATATGTGTGTGCCTGCGTGTGTGCGTGTGTAGGTGGGCAAGTGTGTGTGTTTTGTATAAGCGTGGTGCTAGTGTGTATATTTGAATATCGGCAAGAGTGCTTGAGCTGCTGGCATATATGCGGGGGAGTGTGGAGTAAGTTTATCTCTCCTTTTAATTCTTCTATCAGGCTGTCTACATCTCTTACTTTCTTCGAAGTCTCCTCCTTTCCTCCTTTCCTCCTTCCCTCCTCCCCTCCTTTTGTTTCTCTCTCATGTCCTGAATCATCCGAAACGACGACATGATCTGTGTCTGCTCTACCGGGCAAATAACAAACAACACAGTACACTCACATCCCTCCTCTTCCTCATTCCCTCCCTCCTTTGTAGACTCTCCACCATCCGCAACGCCGATATGATTTGTGTCGTCTCTGCTGGACGAGTCGTTGAGCAAGGAACCCATGAGGAGCTTTCCGCGCAGCCTGATAGCCAGTACGCTCTCTTGTGCCGGATGTCGACTTAGGCGGAAAGAGGGAGGAAGGGAGGGGTGGGGAGAGGGGCGGCGCACGGTCCATAAAAGGAATATGTGAAATCAAAGAAGCGGAGAGAGATGGCAAGTATAGGAAAAAACGAGCAAAGTTGGGGAAAGGAATGATATAACGAATACCCTGATCAGAAGAAGAGGAAGGAGGGAAGACGAGAGCAGTTCATAGGGCGATGTTTCTGCCTGGCTGGTGCGATAGTGTGCCACCTATAGACACACTGGAAGAACAGCAGATATTTTGATATTTTGATTCTTTCGAGAGACAGAATGAGATCATTGCTGTTGAAAGGAAGAGAAGGCAGGGTGAGGAGCAGAAGCAGAAGCAGAAGCAGGATGAGCAGCAGTCGAGTCGACGAGTGAACACTTGCCGAAGAGAAAGAGAAGAATAAGAAGGAAAAAAAGAAGAAGACAAGGGGGAAAAAAAGAAAAACGAATTAAAGGAAAAAAGAAGCCAATGTGTCGCAAAGGCTGCCGGTGAGCACGCCCACCTATGTGTCTTTAAACCACATCCGCGCCCTGGCAATCTCTAGATTGATTTAATGGTTGGCCATGTTGTTGATGTGCAATATTTATTACACTTTCCTACTCCTTCCCCTCTTTCCCTCCCTCTTTCTTATTGCTCAGCCTCTCCCCGCCCTCTCCTCTCAACGTTTGTTAGAGCAAAAAAAAAGACCACCCCTATCATTACTCTCTTTCTAATTATATACACAAACCCTTCTTTCCTCCCTTCCTCGCTCACTCCTTCCCTCCCTCATTGTCCCACGCCCACTGTCGCCGGCGGTACTCCTGTCCCAGCAGCAGCAGCAGCAGCAGCAGCAGCAGAAGCAGCCCCCGCCGTGTCCACCCCTCCACCCCCATTTCCAAAGGTCGACGGCAACTCATTCCCTCCTCCGCTTCCCGCTCCTCCCTCCGTCCCTCCCTCCATCTCCGCCCTTCGAATTATGTTCCATCCGAGGGAGCAAGAGACGCCTAAAATGATGCCCATCTTTTGGGTATGCGTCTGAGGAATGTTCCACAACCAAAATAGGGAGATGAAGCCGAGCGCAAAGCCCTGTGGCCAAGAGGGTAAAGAGGAAGAAGATGAGTGAGGACAAGGGCTCTATAGTCAGTCAGGCGCGTCGTGACAAAGATGAAAGCAAGAGTAAATACACACTCAAACCTTGACGTCATTCACAAGTAGAATCACCCCCTCCTATTTCCTAAACCCCGACGTACCATTATAAATCCATAAACAAACTCCCTCGACGTCCCCGCGCCCAGCTCTCCTCCCCCTCCCTCCCCCCCTCCTCCCCTCCTAGCTGCTGCAAACACCGCCCGTGTCGCCACCACCCTATTCGTGTTCAACGCAAACTCACTCCCCTCACCCTGCCTGCCCATCCACTCCTCCTCCATCCTATTCCTCCTCTCCTCTACTGACTCCCCCTCCCTCGACGGCTGGCGGGCCGCATACGCTAGCACCTGCGCATTAAAATAAGACCTTAACGCCGCCACCTCTTGTATCGAAAATCCGTGTGTCCTAAGTCTATCAAGCCCCCTCCTCAATACTGGATCGTCATTAACCTCGGGATAGGCCACTTGTCCTTCCTCCCTCCCTCCTCCTCCATCAACGTCAATCCCTATGTGCCCAATGTGGGCGCGGGGGGGCTGGTCGGACAAGACACAGTGGACGACCGTCTGGTCCAGTAATTTGAAGGAATTAAGCAACGCCGTATCAGGTATCAACATCTTGCCCTGTGTGATGAGGCGAAGAAACTTACCCTCCGCCCCAGGTAAGGTACGGAAGAGCAGGGACTTGAACTCAGAGACGGTGAGCGTGTTGGTATTCACTTCGAAGACGTGTTCTTTGGAGTCGAGCGTCTTGACACGCAGGGAGACGAGGCCTTCTTCTCTTTCTCTTAGGGGAGCTGGAGAGGCAGCCATGGTCGCGCTTGTGGTGGTGCTTTGGGCTTGATTCGTGGCTTCACCTCGGCCGCTTCCGGAGAGGCTGGTGTTAGTTATGTTGGTGGAGAGTGAGGAGGAAGACGAGGAGGAAGCAGCTCCTTCCGATTGTGGTGGCAGCGGCTGTGGAGGAGGAGGGGGAGTCGAACGCAACGACGATGATGATGCTGTCGAGGGAGGAGGAGGGGGAGGAGGAGGCGGCGTATTGCGACTACTTGTCCGGGACGTTCGGCTGCTACTCCTGCTGCTGCCACTTCTGCTCACAGGTCCCCCTAATAAGAGTCCCGTCGTCTCGCTTGAGTCCGACCCATCTATACCCTCGCTACCTGGTGTGCGAGGACTGCTGGTGCTGCTGCTCCCGCTGGTATTCAGGGGATCGGTGGCCATGACGCAGTAAGGGATGGGGCGCGCGCTGGTGGGATAGTTCAAGGGCAAGTTGGCGGGGGATAGGAAGGACCCACGACACGCGCGTTAACGCAGTGCGGACAAAATGACTGTCGCGGCCTGTGGATTGGGGGAGAGTAAGAAGAGATTCAGAGAGCGAAAATGAGGTGGTGTGCATAAGTCACAGCTGAGACGTTTGCAGACACCATGTCTAGCTGCTTAGTTTGAGTCTTAGAGTGCTTTTTGTCCAAGATCCGGCCGCTGACGCGTCAACGGCCTCTCTTTCCGCTCTCTCCACCAAGACTTTTTCTAACTTTAGTAGCGCTGTCAATGTGGTGCTGGTGCTGATGTGATCGTGAAAGCAAAACAAGACATATTGGAAGTACGAGGATTTACCGTCGCCAGCGCCTGGCGTCATCGTGCGTCAATCCTCAAGCCCTTTTTTGCCTTCATATGACCCAATCATGTCTCACACTTCCACCCTGCATCTATACCCACCCAGCACAGGTGAGGAGTAGCCCGATCGGCTTACTCACCTACCCACTACGCACATTTGGGTCATGGACTAGGAAAAAAGCAAGGAAGCCAGGGAGCCATGCTTTTCTGAGATAGCGCGCAGGCCAGCGCAACTCCTCAACTAGTTCCCTCCTTTTCATTCCCATTGATTTGGTCGCCAACAGTGCACACCCTTTGCCACAATATGCAGCTCTACACGCTCCTAGCCGCGGCCAAGGGCGGCGGGGACTGGGAGGTACGCATGAAATCGTTCGAAAAAGGTGCTTTGAGTGAGATTGCGTCCCCTCCATGCCGTCCTCCGCTTACCCCCTCTCGGACCCCATCTTTTATTTTTTGACTTTGGCCACTCACTCTTTCGTCCACCCGTCATAACATCAGATTGTGGCTGAAGGAGGCGCTGCGGATTTGACAGGGAACTACCAACGTATTGCCCGACGTCTCGTGGCGGCCGCTCCCAAACGATTGCCTGGCATCCAAATCGAAGCCGGGATTGAAAAATGTAACGAGAAAGGAGGAGGAGGAGGAGGAGGAGGAGAAGGAGGAGAAGGAGGAAAGGAAGAAGTAAAAGGAGCTGGGAATGATGTGAAGGGAAGACCTCCGTCAATGTCAGGGATTCTCCGGCGGAGCTATGTTGCGGAGGGTCACAACTTTGCTTACATTGTGTTTCAAGCGCCTCTGCAGACGTCTTCGCCCCCTCGGCAGCAAAAGGCGACATCCAGGGTCTGCTCTCCCTCTTCCTCCTACTCACCCTCATTCGTGCCCTCGTCCATCGCGCTGCTTTCTCTGTGCGTGTCGGACCAGGATTCCTCTACCCAGGAAAGCTTCACCTTTCTCGAAACGATCAAAAAGAGCGTGGTGGCTGCCATCCAGTGCAGCACCAGCACCAACAGCTATAATGGTAGCAGCAACAGCACCAGCTCTCCTTCCTCCCTTACCTCTGACTTTTCCCGAGCGCAAGATGAAACATTTATTTCCTCCTTCCTCCCTATTCTCCGGGTCTCCTTCTACGCGGCTGTGACGGAGCAAAATGCAAAGTCAGATGCCCCTCTCTCCTTCCCTTGCCCCTCCTTGCCCCTTTCCCCCTCCTCCCCCTTACTCTTGTATTGCCCAAAGCCATGGGCTCAGGCCATGATGTCACCCCCTGAATCCCCTCGCCCCTCTTCCTGGTCCCTTTCCACTTCTGCATCCATCGCAACGGCTGCTGACGCCACAGCTGCTTCCTCCCCTTCCTCTTCCCGTCCCTTCTCTTGGAGCCATGCCCTGACAAGTAGGAGAGTCATCAGTACCAGCAGTACTAGCAGCACCAGCAGCACCAGCACTAGGATCAGGTGCAGCAATAGCAGCAGTAGCCCTGTAGCAGCCGCGTCGGTGGCGTCGGTGACGTATTTTGATGCCGCCTGGGAGAACGCTTGGCCCACCACTACAGCCACCAATAGAACCACTGCCACGGCCACTGCCTTCCCCAGTTTCTCCGCTATGCAAAAAGATGATACCTTTAGTGTTATCGACAAAAGCAGCCGCAGGAGCAGCTGTAGTATCCACTGTGGAAAGAGCATCAGTGGTGATGGAGTCAACACTTCTCCCCTCCTCGCCCCTCCACCCAAGGACGTGGCCCGTCGGAGCTTCCGTGGAAGCAGCACAAGCAACAGCAGCAGCAACGAAAGGCCACTGTCAACAACTCTCGAAGAAGTGTCCTTCCTCCAAACACTCTCCCCTCCCATCATCCGGGAGCCTCCTTCCGTTATCAAGAAATTTACATTCCTTCCTTCTGTCCCCGCATCGTCTCCTCCCTCCCATCTTTCTCCTCCTGCCCCCCCCCCTCCACCATCACCTCCACTTCGCCCCATCAGCGGAGGCGATAGTGAAAGCTGCCTTCTACTCGGAGAGGAGAATGAAGACGAGGACGAGGAGAAGGATGGAAACGTTGAAGGGGAGGGAGGAAGGGAGGGAGGGCAGAGGACTGGACTGGCATTCGACATGCTGGAACTCTCCTCGGTCCTTTCCTTGTCAAGATCAGGCAAGCAGCAGCAGCAGCAACAACAGCAACCACCACGATCTCCCGCCAGCGACACGCTAAGCATCTCTTCCTCCCCCCCATCCTCCTCCCCGCTCTCTGCCTCCCAAAAACCCCCTCGATGGGGTGCCCGCACATCCACCACCTCCTCTCCTGCCACTCTTCCTCTCTCCCTCCCTCCCTCCCCTCCTTCCCTCTCCTCCAACGCCTGCATCCTCCTACCCATGGACTACTCTGGGATGACTGACCCCCTTCCTCCTTCCAGCGACAGCAGCAGCAGCAACAGTAACGGGGGAGGAGAGAACTTCCTCCTTCGTTGCCTCGACGGACAAGTCAAGCTTGCGCTACAAGCCCAGGTTGCCATTGCGACGAATATCGACAGCTTCCTCACCCTGCTTCATCTTTTCCATTCCTCTCTCACCGCCATCCCCCTCCCTCCCCCAGCGGCGGTCGACTTGACCCAGGCGTTGAAAGATGCGCAAAGGGAGACGATTGTGGTTAATGGGAGGGAATTTGCGGGCGACCCGCAGGGGTTACAGGAAGAAATGCATCGACTGGTAAACCCCCTGGTAGTGGACGTGGAAACTGCCACCCTCCTTTGTCAGGACATCCTGAGAGCCTCCTCTCGAACGGCGTCGGGAGGTAGGGTGATGTCCAATCTTCGTGTTTCCTCTCTTCCACCCTCCGTGCCTCTGCCTCTGTCTTCCCTCTCCTCTCTCAATCCTTCTTGTCGAGTGGCACGACACCGCCTGTCTTGTCCTCCCTCACCCTATTTCCCTCCCTCCCTCCCTCCCTCCCTCCCTCCCTCAGGCGATTCGTACGTCGTTGCCTCCTCCCTTCTAGTCCGTCGTGGTAACCTGCTCACCCCTGCCGCCGCTGAATCCTCCCTCCCCATCACAATAAACATCGACCCGGTAGTAGGCTCGGTTCATATCATCGCGGAAAATAGGTACATCTTGCACTGGGATATGTTCGGGGAGGACAAGGGCGAGGGTGGGAAGGAGGGAGGGGTGGGGATGCAGGCACAGATCCAGGCACAGAGCTGGCAGTATTATCTGGATGGCGGAGGGAGGGGAGGAAGAAGAGGAGAAGGGACATTGAAGAAAGCGGTGGGATTGTTGAACGGGTTTCTGAGCGGGCAGCAGCAGCAGCAGCAGCAGCAGCAGCAGCAGCAGCAGCAGCAGCAACAGAAACACGGGCACCAGATAATGGGAGAAGAAGGAGAGGCGAGCAGCACCAGTAGAAGTAGCAGCAGTTGCAATCGCTCACCCCGAGGAGGGGAGGGTGGGGAGGAGGAAGGATTGGAATGCAAAAAAGACGGCGAAGGAGAGGAGGAGGGGGAGAAGGTCATTTTACACACACTCCTAGAAGTGCGGTTGGATGTCTTGAGCCGGAGTTGTAGGAGGAGGTTGAAGGTATGGAGTGAAGAGGTGGAGCGTGCTCCCCCTTCTTTCTTAGTGCTGGGCGCTGGGGAGGGAGGCGTGAATGGACTTTTTGTCCTGAGGGGCTTTCACGGTAGAAGTCCCTGGTACGGGAAGGAGGGGGAGGAGGGGGAGGAAGGGAGGGAAGGAGGAGGGGGGGGGGGAAGGCCATCGGGGGCGGTTGTGAAGGATGAGAGGTGGCTTGCGTATAAATTGGGAGAAGGAGGGGGGGGGGGGGATTGGCAAAGTTAACAGATTTGGGGTCTGGCCGTCCCATAAGCAGGGGGAGTGGCAGCAGTAACACCAAAAAGGGCAGCAGCAGCAGCAGTAGCAGTAGTGGAACTAGGGGCAGCAGCAGCAGTAAAA